>Ga0041059_1001921_pt1 | contig 16062 bp, 14 predicted proteins | sample AraColnosormetaG_FD_56232 | JGI IMG/M metagenome (GOLD analysis project Ga0041059, IMG submission 56232) | Arabidopsis roots microbial communities from North Carolina, USA - Col MF nosort | ecosystem: Host-associated > Plants > Roots > Unclassified | place: USA: North Carolina | collected...
ATATATATATATATATATATACATGGATATTTCAAATGAACGAGTTGAGAATTAGAATTTCATACTTACCATGTTTAATCAACTACACATACTTAAAGTAACAAGTGTAATTTAACATACAAATATACTAGTCTAGCATTGACGATGTCTAGTGTGCGAATTGGAACTTGATAAAATAAGAAAATTTCGATCATGTTGCTAATACTATATACATTTTAGGTAACAAACATATGCATGTACATGCATAGTTGCATTCTTATATCATATATATACACATACGTTATTAAGATAGTACTAAATATTTACAAAGTTATAAATCTTTTTAGTATTATTAATAAACAAGACCTCTCTAACCTAACATTTCAATCAACTATATCTAGAAATAAAAGACAAAATAATGGTCCACACACGTACACACACACATATATGCTAGTACCTTTTAAAAGATCTATATATTGGCCTACATATTTAATTTATTAGTATGTATTGTTTAATTTGTGTAATAAGGATATCAAATTATTTGTTAATATAAAACAGATAAGAGTGTTTTATAACTCTACTCGTTTTGGTAACGTGACCAGGTAAGACAAGAAGTGGAATATGGAATTAGTAAACGATTTCGATTATCTCGGTCATCGTCTTTCCGTATCGAAGCTCCGGAGGCGACTACTCCGACACTGAAGCTAATTTTCCGTAAGAACTTAATGACACCAATATTTACAGGGAGTAAAATCAGTGACGTGGACAACAATCCACTTGAGATTATCCTTGTTGATGACTCAAACAAGCCGGTGAATCTCAACCGTCCAATCAAACTAGACATCGTTGCTCTTCACGGAGATTTTCCTTCGGGTGATAAATGGACTAGTGATGAGTTTGAGAGTAACATCATCAAAGAAAGAGATGGGAAACGGCCGTTACTTGCCGGAGAAGTAAGTGTGACGGTGAGAAACGGCGTTGCAACAATCGGAGAAATTGTGTTCACAGACAATTCGAGTTGGATTCGTAGCCGTAAGTTTAGAATCGGTGCGAAAGTTGCGAAAGGGAGTAGCGGTCAAGGCGTTGTGGTTTGTGAAGCGATGACTGAAGCGATTGTTGTTAGAGATCATCGTGGAGAATGTAAGTTTATTTTTCTTTATTACTAAATATTTTACCTAATTAGAAATTAATGAATATATAACAAATAAATCTATGCATCATATATAATGAGTTTTGTGCATATATTCATTAAGCAGTACTCCACTAGGGGATGTGATAGTAACATATCACTAGTTTCAATTATCTTTGACCTGACCACATTTGGCATCTTCTTATGGATTACCCTACTATCAATCATACATAACCTTTAAGATAATCATTTATACAACACATGTGCATCAGAAATCCATTAAAATGATGTTTTGTTTTCGTCAAAATTTATTTGCATAATTTCGTTTTCAAATTTATTAACATATCAATCTATATTGATGCTTTTGGCTTTATCTTCTTAAAAAGAATCTTAGTTTTTCTAATTAAACACTAGTATAGAAATATAAAATTTTTTGGGTATTACAAAATTGTTGTATCTTGTCATGATATGTTTTGGGCTTTTGGCTACAAATATTAACTATACTTGCTTTAATTTGTCTTAATATATATACACATTCAATTTTTAATTCTTAATTAGAAAAAAACTACTAAAAGTATTTTCGATGTGGACCGTATGCAAACGACTATCCCACTTTATACAAGAGCCTATAAGTCTTTGGTCAATCAATGCTTATATCGTATTAATTAATACTCTGTATATTTTCCGAATCTTATAACAATCAACAAACACATGCATAAAGCGAATACATATAAAGAAGATACATAGTAGAAAACTAGATATAATTCTAAATAGTTTTGTTTTGTACAACTTGGGGTTGGTGAAGTGTACAAGAAACATCACCCACCAATGTTAGAAGACGAAGTGTGGCGGCTAGAGAAGATAGGCAAAGATGGGGCCTTTCACAAGAAGCTCTCCTCTCGCCACATCAACACTGTCCAAGACTTTTTGAAACTATCCGTCGTTGACGTCGACGAACTCCGTCAGGTTTAAATTCTTAGCTTATTTGACCCCTAAATTTTTATTATTATTAGAGAACTAATAGGAATAGGGGTTTGTTGATGTACAGATTCTGGGGCCTGGAATGTCTGATAGAAAGTGGGAAGTAACATTGAAACATGCTAGAGAGTGTATTTTGGGAAATAAGTTATACATTTCTAGAGGACCGAATTTTTTCATGATTTTGAATCCGATATGCGAAGTTATGAAAGCACTTATCGATGGTCATGTTCTCTCTAGTCAAGAATCCCTCAACCAGGTATTGAATGGTCATTTTCTCTCTATTAAAGAAGTTAAGCAATTATTGATAGCTCAATGATTGTTTATTAGTTAGAAACTGTATTTATTTTTTTAATTCATCTATGGTAATGTTTTGTTGCAGCCCTACGTTAAGAACTTAGTTCGAGATGCTTACTCAAAGGGGAACTTTTTAGAAGTGGGCGAACGAACAGCGAACGAGGCTGCTCTTTTGACACAAGGTATTACTTTAAAATAGTGTCAACATAAACACCATTTCAGTTTTTCTATAATTGCGAAACATCGTTGATTATATAGTATGTTACAACAATGTAATTTTGATTATATAGGTGATGATTTGGACCAACAATATGCTGCGAGCCACTACCAAAACATCGAAATCGATAAATCATATCAACAAAACGGATATGTTCAAGAGAGATCTACAAACAATTTGGAGATAGTAAACGAAGGGTATATAACGACTCCAGCGGAATTCAATATATGTTTCACCGGATCTTCGTCTCAAAATCATATAAACCCTTTCTAAATCCTCATCTACGTTAGTATTGGAAGACACGCCATAGTGCCTTGGCCGAGATTGGACTCTTTCTAAATAAGGGTTTAAACTTTAAACTACTACTACGTACATGATGGTAAAACATGTATTCTAGATCTGCTGATCATGATTGTACATAAAAGTGTGAAGTTTAGAGTTATATTTTTAGTTGGATGGTATACCACTTGTTCACGTTTTCACAGTTGTATGAAAACGTTGTTTTTACCATTCACGTTCAACAAATTTTTACGTTTTTACGTTTTAGAAAAATTGATTCCGCTGTATATGTACGTACTTGATGAAAGTATTGACTAAAAAAAGAAATCAAGAATATGAGGGTAACTTTGTGATTTACTTAAAGAAAGCCTCTCAAAAGGATTGAGTGGGGATGACTCAAATACTTATTACCAATTTGTCTCTGAAACTCTCTATTCAATTACCTTACCAACCCTAATTTACACATCAATAGCATAATGAAATTGAAACTTAGAAAACAAGCATGAATGATACTATTTGATTAGGCATCTTCTTAATCAACCGTAGTTGTTGTTGTAGCAGAATCCCTACGAAGCTCCTTGACGAGAGTAGCGAGAGCCTCAGGGTTAAGACCAATATCGCAAAGAGCTATAAGAACAGACAAAGTATGTCGATCAAGACCTGTCTCCAAGATGTTCGACATCCGAAACACCAGCTCCAGTGACTCTCTCGCTGTTTCAGCTGCTTCCTGATTCATAATACTCTGAAACCACCAAACATCATCCAGAACAAAAAAATATCAATTTCGGAAACGATTCAATTTACATATGAATATCTACTCTATTCTTGTACGGATCTCCATGGATGTACAGAGAATGGAAACCCTTAAAGTGGAAATCGGAGACTTGCCGACGGATCAAGAGATACATTAGATCGGAAAAAGGTTAAGGAACAAAACGAACCGATTAATCGACGGAGAAAACGAACGGCGTCGAGTTTGAGAGAGAAGAAGTGAGATCTTAGAGCTTGAGATAATTGAGAGAAACGATTCTCGATCTCGTGATCGAAGAAGAAGAGGCGAAAATGGGCCAACAATTAGAATTTAGAAATCTAGGGTTGTTTTTTTTAAGAAAATAAACCTTTGGCCGGTTCAGAGTATATTTACTGGTTCATATCAAATCGGTCGGTTAAATAAAATCCGCCGGTTTTAATACAATCGAAGTCTCTGAACTAGTTTTAATCAAGGGATTCTTTTTTGTCGGAATCAAGGGATTCAAGACCTTGTTATGATTAATTCGGCCAAAATTGACAAAATTGCATCCAAATTTAGAGACTTATTTTGTAGTGATATCCTTGAAATTGGAACTTTTAACTTTTAAGTAGCTTATGTTAGTCGAATTATCCGAAATTTCTTAAAAACATATCAATGTGAATATGTGATGATCAAGATTTATTCCTTGACGACAAACACATTAATGGAAAGCCAAACTCAAAAGTAAGAAACTTGAAGTAGAAAAACCATCGATGATGAGCGAACAGAACAGAACACCTTTTTTGGTCTTGAAAGCAAGAAACAGAACATCGAAAACTAGAACGAAATACTGGGACTAGCATTTCGGATACGGACAATGACAATCAGTGGCGATTATTTTGGCGTTTGGGGAGTTAAGGAAAGATTTGAAGTTAGGGTTCTTCAAGTACTGGCAGATACAATGCTGTTGCTCCTTCACCTTGCTGCAACACAGATCCGATGGCTCAGACCCTTTCATTATGGTCTCCAAGCATGGACTCAGCTGCGCAGGATTACATGGATCTACTGCAGCGACTCTGTTTTCTTGGGCAACAATTAAAATGAGAAGGATTGTACAAGTGAAAAACACTGGTTTTGTGCAAGAACCCTTCATTGTCTCACTAAGTTATAGAAAGAAGAAGAAGATATTTGGTTTGGAGTTTAAAGTGGGTTTCTCTCGTTCTATTTATAGAAGAAAATGTCTTTGAGTGAGTCACGTTACTCAAACGAGAGTTTGTGGTTGCAGGAGATCTCGATATGTCTAAAAGAGATTAACTTTTTTCTAAAAGGCTCGGACAAAGCATAAAAACACCTAGGCACCATTTTGGAGAAGTTATGAAACCACGTGTAACCAAAATAGATGTCAGCTTTCGGCTACCCCCAGTGAAGGTATATGAATTTGTTGACACTTAAACAAAGTAATGAGAACACCTTCATAATTATATATTTTACTTCATTACTATTGTACTAAGCACAAAATATGACTTAAATTTCTAATTATATTCAAAAGGCAGAACTTACAGCCAACATGGACCAAAAACTGATCTGTTTCCATTCACTAGGCAGTTGCTTCCTTTCAAAATCTTCAATGTAGTGCATAAGTCTGTGGCCCAAAACCAAGACCAATTAGAGTTCATTGATCACAATGTTAAACATATATCAGGCCATGAAAGAATAAAAGAAGATAAGCTGCAGTATATATTAAGTTTACTCAGACACTTTTCTAGAATCCATATTCTCCATGTGGTATCAGCCACCAAGGTTTTCATACTTAGCACATAATGAATAGGATAAACAAAGCCCAAGACACATGATTAAGCAAGCAATCACACGCTTAAAGATTAAATAGTCTCTAACAAGCACAGTGTTAGAAAATCTCTAAAGTACTAAATAATTTGTATATCCATTTAATCAAGTTATACAAGTAGAAAATGCAAAATGTGACAAAAAAATAAGAGACTGTAAAATACAGAAGAAAATGTTCTCTTTGCGAGTACCGTATGGTGCGAAATCCAAAACTTACCATGTGTTAATCACTTTCAGAGTAAGAATAAGACGAGCGATTAGCTTTCAGGGCATCAGTCTTAATATTGACATCAGACAAGCCAACATCATTGAAACCATCAAACTCTACATCGGAATCAGACGAATCACCATCTCTCAAGTCATCACTCTCAATATCTGAATCAGACGAATCACCATGGCCATCACTCTCAATATCAGAGTCAATATCGTCAACCTTATGTGCATCGTTAACTGGATACTTACGCACCACATCCATCACTTCATCATCACTATCATCGTGCTTCCCTGATAACTTCCTAATCATCAATGCCTCAAATAAATCAGGTATAGCATCCTCATTTCCATCATCCAAAAAGCTTTGAATTCTTTTTTTCAGCTCTGAAATACCAATTGGATTAAGAAAGTAAGCAAAATTATAATCTTTACATGAAAAATTATGAGCTGATCAGCTAACTCTGTCATTGCAAAATTCTCTTCCTTTTCATTCAAAACTGTACATTTTCTTGAGAACCAAACAAAAGAAGTTGAGTTGAAGAAATGTCACCTTCTTTAGAAAGAACCTCTTCAGTTCTGAAACCACGCGACGAGTCGGACTCGGAAGAGAAGAAGACGAACCGGGAAATAGCTCGTTCGAAGAGAGGAACAACAACACGAGGGTTGTTGATTCTCAAATGGCGGAAATTTGCGGGTGAGTGAAGGATATTTCGAGCCAGTAAACTGGGAACTCTCTGCAGAAATCGTCTCATGGGATTCGCCTCAAGACTAGGGTTTATCAGAGGATTAGGGATTTGAATCAAGAGCCAATAGTTTTTTTTTTTAATCTGTTAACAGATTAACCGCTCTTCTTCGTTTCCGGTTTTCATAACTGATCAGACCGGATCGGCCCGAGATGACCTGTCCGTTTTCATTGTCGTTTATGGAACAGCGCACATACAGGCCCAGCCCATTCTAGCCCAAACTTCAATTTTCGCTCAAATTTGGACGACTAATCAGTTATGTGACGCACCAAATATTTTCGACGATTTATCACCTTTTATTATTCCTTTAATCTCGATCCAGCAAATCCGGACCAATATTCTTTGGATACTTGTGTGTGGCAGACTCTTTTATGTATAAAATATACAGATTTATAATTTTGTGGCGGTATAAACAAAAATATACTACTAACCTGTGACTTGTGATCCTCTAATGTTTCTTTGTTTTTTCATACCTCGAAATAAATAAAAATTGAAATACCTCTGACAAAGAAAAAAAAGTAAAAGTTGACACATGAGAGCTTTTCTATTTATACAAGCAAAAGACAATAAATATCCTCAAATCTATCTTCGTTTCTGACCAAAAAAGTGAACCCAAAGCAATTTTTTTTTTTTTTAATCAAGTCAAATCTTGATACTTTGATAGGAAGTAAGAAAAAAAAACAGAGGGGTCCAACTCTACAAAGACCGGTGAGAATCTATTATAGCTACAAATACCTATTTTACACTCACATCTCAAAATTTCAAACATAGCAACAGTGCTAAAAGCCTAAAACTCTAAAGTAAAGTATAAACCACACATTTACATGTGAGTATGTGACATGTGAAAGAAAATATCTAATTTGGTTACTTGTAGACTTCAAACACAAACTAGAGAATAAATGAAAAAGTAGAATTTGATTAGTTAACGTACTAATTACTTAAATTAGTTTCACTAATCCAACTTAAGAAAGCCCTTTCACTTACCTTCTTCCTCGCCCTGTGTCTCCATTATCCTCTATCTCTCTTTTGTTTTTTCTCTCTCTCACAGAGAAAAAGAACACAATGCCAGTTTCTGCAGAGCCTTCTTCATCTTCTTCAACAACAATCGGTCAACACATGAGACTCCAACGACCTAGGAATCATCGAAATCTCCCACCCATTTCCACCGCCGACGAACCTCTAATCCCCAAACCTAGCCGCGTCTCTAAATCCGCCATGTCTTCCTTCTTCCTCTTGCCAGAAACTACTAAGAAGAAACCCAACGGAACGGCGTCGTTTCGTGGTCTAGGCTGCACAACCTCCGCATCTCAGCAAGTTTCAGTCCCGGCAGTGATTCGCTCCTCCGCGGATTGGGATGCTAGTAATTTCAAAATTAAGAAGACGAAGAAGAAGAACAAGAACAAGGGTAGTAGTAGCTACAATGGTGGTTCGATTAAGATCTTGAGCGAAGCTAGTACTAGTAGTAGCGTCGCTTGCGCAGCGATTCCTGATGTTTGGTGTGGTCCTGGAGTTGGGTTTTCAACGGATGCTGTCGTCGGAGGCTCCATTGACACAGTTGTTTCAGATCCTCCGAGAAGGAATATTCCGGTGAGACGCAAAATCGATGGAGATAAAACCAATAGTAACAGTAATAATCATAGAGAGGTACATTTACATTTTCTGTTTTAATCCTAAAGTTTCCATTTTTATTATTCTTTGCGTGTGTATGTTGTTAATTTGATTTTGAGTATCTATTGAAATTTAGCTTAAATATTTAGGGTTTTTAATATCTTAAGTTAGTTTATAATATCTATAGAATATTTGATTTGCCTCTATCTAGTAGTTAGCACACTTAGCAAGCATTAGTTTTTTTTTTCTTTTTTCCGTTTTGATTTAGGTTTATCGTCTTTTCGTATCTATAACAAAATTAGGCTTTGTTCTTTGATATCATATCAAAAGCTTCTGTGGATTAAAAGTAAGTTTTTTTCAGTCTGTTTGTAACTGATGAAGTTTTTCTAGTAGTTTCAGTATGAGGTTTGGATTTTTGTGTTCCTAAATCTTTTAACTCAACTGTTACATTGCAGGGTTCTTCTTCTCTTCTTCCTAGACGATCTCTCAATCAAGAGTCTAATCCTTATTTTGATTCTGATTCGAGTTTTTTGACATCGCGGGCTGAGCAGACTGATAGATATCATCGTCATCTAAGACTGCCTTACCCTGATGGACTCGCTGAGGTAGAGTGTTGCTTTTGACTTAAGTTTCATATGGAGCTTGTTCCAATATGTATTTTTCTTACATATGGGTGTTTCATTGCAGATGATGATGATGCAGAATGGTTTTGTGATGGGAGGAGTATTAAGCTCATTCGATCAATTCCGTGACATGAGGCTCAATGTCGATAACATGACATACGAGGTTGGTAGTGCCTTTCTCACAAAGTACTAGTAAAGAAGCTGATGATGATTTCACTAGGTTCTTGAGTGTTGTTGTGTTTGTTTTGTTGTTAAAAAAAACAGCAACTTTTGGAGCTTGGTGAAAGAATTGGGCATGTGAACACTGGACTTACTGAAAAACAGATCAAAAGTTGTCTTCGGAAAGTCAAACCATGCCGGCAAGATACAACAGTTGCTGATAGAAAGTGCATCATCTGTCAAGTAAGTCCATTTTTGGCTTCATTGCTCAAGTAATCACTAGTAGAAAACAGATTTGTTCCTTAAGAATGTTGATGTTTTGGCTATTGACAGGACGAGTATGAGGCGAAGGACGAGGTAGGGGAATTACGATGTGGGCACAGGTTCCATATCGACTGTGTGAATCAATGGCTTGTGAGGAAGAACTCTTGTCCGGTCTGTAAAACGATGGCGTACAATAAGTCTTAGTTAGATATTATCTCTTCCTGTGATGTGATTCTTGATTTCGGGATTGAAACCAAATCACTATTTTATGTTAAGATTCTTTTTTGGCTTTTTATTCATGATTGCTATTTTTCTGAGGAAAAACTGTTGAGACCTTTGTATTACCTATGGAAAAGTCTCGGAGACATTGTGAACCCCACATTGCGTGTGGGTTTGTTCATCTTTTGTTGGTGATAATTAGGTCGTCGACTACAAAAATGTTAGGTAGATCTAGTATTTATATTAGTCACATGAAAATGATGAGATTGTTACGTGCAAGTAACATCGTTTATCTTTAGTGTAATCTACACATACACGAGATCAATTAAAGGTATCATTTGTATTTAATTTGTATACAGTGCTTGTGAGTTTAACTGTATGAAGATTTGTACACATAAATGTATATATGGAATGTTATATGTACAGAAACAAGAATCAAAATTCATTTGCATTCTTGTTGATCTTAACTCTCATCTTGTTGTTGAAGAAATCTAGTAATCAGAGGATATACTTCGTTCCGAGCCTGTAGGGAGAATGAAAGGTTGAATACAAAACCGACCGATATGACTCGTAAATGAATGAAGAGGTGTTGATCATAGTACATACCGTTCGACCCGAAATTAGATCCTGGTGGCCATAATGTGGACCTCCGGGTGATCCTACAACTTTGTAAGTGGCTAGATGTTCTGGAATCAGCTTTACAGTATCTGTCTCATCAGATCAACACCATTGCACACCGGTTATTGATTACAACAATTAAGAGAACGAAATCTTGAATTTGCGGTAAGAATATGTCAAAGAAAACTACCGTATACTGCATCGGGAGGGCAGATTATGTCCCAGTCCCCTGCAAGAGCTAAGATAGGCACATTTGTTTTGCTGATATGATCCTTGTAACAGAAAGTACCGGTTCTGTCACGCAACCCACCGTGGTCCACGGCTGTTGTTAGCTGCAAGAGAAGCTTGACTGGTACTGTGCCTGTTTTAGTTCCAGGGCAAATGTTATGGTTATGCCTAGTATTAAATATGTGCAGAAGGTTGAGACAATGTTAAGTAGTTTGTACTTACATAAGCTGTTCAAAACAAGCTTCTCAATAACTTCAGGGTCCATCATTTGAGGAGCAGAGATATTAGCGGTTAACCAGGACAAAGAATATGGAGGACGACACATTAGAGGGTGAGCCATAGCGAGCATTGTGTCAATTGGCATGATAGGAAGGTTAATAGCTTGTGCAGGCTCTTTCTGAAACAAAACGACATATAAGATAAACTTTTTCAGTCATATTTCTCCCTTTAGAGAGTGACACTGACACAGTGCGGTGATTGGTTATCGAGTACTTGCCATTGGTAATAGGTACTTGAGGAGTGTTCCTGAGGATGAATAGTCAAATGTTGATGCGAGAGTGGTGACACCAGCCAAACCTGAATCCATTCCTTTAAAGCCTAGTGAAGAAACATGATTCAGCCAAAATCTGAGCATTACATTTTAAGAGAAATCATCAGCCTATAAGCTTACCACATCTTGAGAGCAAGGCATATAACAAGATACCACCCATTGAGTGACCAACTGCTAGCAACTTTCCATCTTTTGACTTGGTTTGAGTCCTTACATAGTCCATCTGAGACCAACATTTCATATGATAATAAGACATAACTCCAACAGAATGTCAAATTGATGTTTTTTTCGGTTCAGTTCTACAGAAGGAAAACAACAAGAGGTGTCACCTCACCGCAGAAGGAACATCTTCTTCTAGATAGTTATCAAAATCCCAATTGTAATGAGGGATAAGTTCAAACCGCTGCTTGAAATCTCCCGCTCTCTTCGATAGACGGTCTTGCATCCCAAGGATCTTGGAACCTGTAGGAGGTTCTTTCTCAGTAACTAGACCAAGATTCTCTTCTCTGTTCTTAAAACAGAACAAAACCAAATCGACAGTATAAAATGGATCAACTAACCTCCATCAAGAACATTTTCCAGCCTTTCAGATACACTTATGAAATTCTCCAATAGATTCGAGACTATCCGCTGCTGGTTATTGCCTTTACCAAGATTTGTATCAACACTGAGAGAACTCAGCCCGGCTCCACGGAGCTCAAGAATCCATGTATCAAATCCTGATCCAGACATGGATCTTGCAAAGGAACACTACAAATATGAATATCCACAGAAACACAAAAGAAGGTTTTAGCTTCCAAATACAAAACTTGAGTTACAAGAATCCATTTCACTATAACACTATTATAAGCTCTCGCCTAAAAATAACTAAATCATAATCACCTCAGGGGAAAGATCGTATGTAACAGCATTGGTCCCAATCCCAGACAATAGAAGCAAAGGATGGTTCCTCTTCGGTGCCTGTAAGTGTAGAAACATGATAATACGTATACATATACACCTATACGTATGGACACATCGGTACATGACTCTATATACCGGTACCTTTGGGGAAGGAAGATATCGCCAGAGAGCGACGCGCCAATCGGAGTTGGGAACAGGAACGTAGTGAAGTTCATCCGCCGTGCAGATTTCATTCACTGTCGTCCTCGAGACCGATGTGATCGCCGGAGATGATGAGCCGACTCGGCCGAGTTGCACTGAGGAGAAGAAATACCGTGAGTGACTGTGTAAAGAAGAGGCGGTGACGGCGGAAGTGAAGGAAGCTGAGCTTAACTCGAATCGGAGGGTATCCATAACCACCGTTAATCACTAGCGGTATCCCGACGATGTCGCCGGAGCAGAACTAAGGTTTATATAGAAGGTGAAAGATCTTACTCAGTCGCTTTCCGCTCCATTTCTAATTTTTGTGGTTTAAGATTTTCAATTTCAAAATGGAGAAAAAATGACTTAAATTAGTGAAATTGGATAAAATGTCGGTGCAATTTTATCCAAAATATAAAATATCTTTACGATTCCAAAGCGTGTACTTAACTAACATTTTGTTTATATAACTGTCCACGAAATAGATAACTTATACGCAATGTTTGGGTTGTTGATCTAGGTGTTAAAATAGCTTAACTTCATTTACATACACTGATCCAGTTACATTCTCAAGAGAGACTCTGCGTAGCTGAGAAGGTTCCGGACTCGGATAGATAATTGAGTTAAGAAGAAGATGCAAAGGATCAGTTTTGATTCATATACAAGTAGTAAAGATAACAGGAAGAAGAAACGCAACTATTTCCAAATATAAGGATTTTTTTTTATTCACTCTCTATTGCTAGGCCAAATTAGCCAACACAATCAAGAATGTTTCCTCAAAATCTACTAAGAGGCTCATCAATCATACACATACTTTGTTTCACAACACTAGTGTAATCTGTAACACGGTTCATACAACATACCTACTTATCTTTGGATTTGATAATAGAAATAATGTGTTTAGCAACATCTGATGCAGCGTCCGCTTTCGCAGCTTTGAATGCCCGCTCGCTCATTTCCATCATCAGTTCTTCATTCCCTATCATTTGGAACCAACTCAATGAGATAATGAGAGTTGAAATTTGTGAGTGTTTTCTACTTTGTAGAGTTTTTAGTCACCTAGAATATCTTCCATGGCAGCTCTAAGAGTGATCGTATCTAGCTCCTCTTCTGTTATTAACTTTGATCCAACAATGTCCGCCATTAAAGAAGCATTCCTTACTTGATCCCCTTCATCGCTATGCGGTGATGGTATCTTAAAAAACAAAACAAAAGAACATTCAATGTTTTAAAACAAGAAACAACACACTCCATTAGCAAATTCGATGAATCAGCTTATAGATTTCAAATACCAGAATAGAAGGTTTGCCTAAAGCCATAATCTCTGAGCAAGTCATTGCACCAGCTCTCGAGATAACCAAATCTGCAGCCGCATACGCCACACCTATCGACCTCAAAAACCTTATACCACATAATAAAACACATTTTGAGTTATTAGTCAATACAAAAGCAGCTAAACAGTTAAAAATGTTGTTGTATAACTCACGGAGATAGAAAGAGACGAGGATGACTTCTAACAAGACTATCCATTTCATCAAAAGCTTCAACACCAGTTTGCCAAACAAAGAACCAGTTCTCATGTTCAGACAACAACTGCGAGTAACAGTTAAGCAAAGCTATGTTAATGGCATTGGCTCCTAAAGACCCACCAAGCAAAAGCACAACTTTCGGTTCCGACACAGCTCCAGCCCACTGTCCGAAGAAGCTCACACGCGCCGCTCCTTTCGACGAGTATCGTCTAAGCGTTTGTCTTATCGGGTTCCCGTAGACGACACACTTCGCGGCGACTCGTTTGGGGAGGTTAGTGACTGTACAGTTGAAAGGAGCGAAGATTGTATCGGCGAAGAAAGACAGAATCCAGTTAGTGGTTCCAGGGATTGAATCTTGTTCTTGGATTACGAATTTAGTTCTTGAGATCACGGCGGCGAAACAGACCGGAAAAGAGGCGTGTCCTCCGGTGCCGATGACGATTTGTGGTTTTAGTTCGCGGAGGATTTTGTAGGATTCGAAGGTGGATTGGATCAAGCGGAGAGGGAATTTGAGGAAAGAGGTGAAACAGAGGAATGGTCGGGACGATGATGATCCGACGGTGGAGATTGTTGAGAAATCGAATCCGGCGGATGGAACCGTCGTGCTCTCCATACTGTTTGGGAATCCGATGAAGAGGATTCGAGCAAGTGGGTCGGCTGATTTTAGCTCGTCTCCGATCGCTAAGGCTGAAGAGATGTGTCCGGCGGTGCCTCCGGCGGATATGACAACTCGTAAGCCGGAGGTTTCGTTGGAGACGGAGGAATGGTTAATTTGGCGGTCTACTGATAAACAACAAACGAAGGAGGATGAGGAAAGAGTGAGTCGACTCGGAACGAGTTTGGTAGAAGGGTAAAAGTGTAAATTTGGAGAGAGGAAGGAAGGGATCGCCATTAGAGATGGCGAGAAGAAGCTGAAAGAGTCAAAAAATTTCACTGCGACATTCGTGTAGAAGATTGAAGACGAAGACGATGAGAATGAGTAGGAGATGCAATGTTAAATTATCAGAAGTGTTGTTGAGAAGAAGAAGAAGAAGAATGGTCAGAGACAAGATAGAAGAACCGATGAGATCCTTCCTGATCAATCTTAAGGTTTTTTCTTGTCGGGATAGTCAAAGTTTGTAGCAGAAAGTCAACTTGTTTGTACTTGGCTCTGTTCAGCTTATGTTGCCACGAGTAGGGAGAAATATTGTTATTTTATTTACGTTTGTTAGTTACTCTAAACCACGTATTATTCATATATTAAGCATTTAATAGTTGTATCAGAGAGCTAAGATATTGTATAGTAAAAGAAATATAAATGTAGAAGAAGAGCCAATGAGGGATTTTCAAACAACTTTCAGTTCCGTTTTGGAAAAAAAATAAAATAAAATTGGTTTGTAGTTTGATGTCACTCTCTCTCCAGTGTGAGAAGTTAATAGCCACTGGGTCCATTTCTCTAATTTTTGGTATCCAATTATATTCTTTTTATTGTATTGAAGGCACGTTAAGTGTAGATTAACATACTAAGATTAGTATAATATTTTTTAACAAGTGACTAAATGAGCTGTATTAAACTACTAATAAATCAATACTAGCAGTACATGAAAATCGTAGTGGTGGTCGTGTGGGTAGCTCTTGGCCGTAAATGCAAAACTGGTCCCAATGATGCTGCAACTTTCTAATTCATCAGTTAACTTTTTTTCCTTCTCCTTTATACACTGGTGGTTCAGAAAAATGATACCATTATTTTTAAGTTGGATCGGATGTGGAAAATGACTAGGATAAATGAGTAAAGTTGAACGTAATAATTATTAGAGGGTCCATAAAAAAGGTTTAATTCATATGGTTTATAGTTCAAAGGCTTATCATTGTCTAGAAGCCCATGTAATTAGGTTATCTAAACAAGTAATCTCTTATATTTATAGTGTGAATTAATGTGATTAACTCAGAGAGTTGTCAAAGAGGCTACTCTCCTTTTTTTCCCATTTTATGATTGCATCAAAGTCTTACTAATTTTGGTGACAATCTAAAGTTCTTTTCTTTCCTTGGACAATAAAACTCATTCATGAGCTATCAAATTTTATCTTTATATTTCTCTTAATCTCTTAATGAGCATGAAACTATTCTTGTTTTGAGATTGCTTACAATAATTGGATTAAAACATTCAAAATGAATAGTGTGTTTGTAAAATAAACATAAAAAACATTACAAAAATATAAATGTGTGTCTAATTAAAAGTTTAGAATAGAAATTTATTCAAAATAATTTTAATTATGTTTACCTATGTGCTATCTGCCATATGCATCATGTTTTGATAGAAGTCAAGTGACTTGATGAACAGTTTGCTTGAGTTATAGCATTTAGCACTATGTAGGACAACAATTTGCTATTGAGTGGTATACGTTAGCATTTAGCATTATGCAAATTTTAAACCCAAAAAAGTTAAGAAAATGTGCTTTTTATTTAAAGCCAAATTAAAACCCAAAAGACTTTAATTTATGGGGAAAAGAATAGGTTAATGGCAAAATTGAGTTTTTTTTACTAATCCGGACAGTTAAATACAATAAACTTCATTGGTATTCCTCGTAACTAATTACTCAAAATAAATACTATTATTCTATTTGTTGAGCCAATAAAAATCCGTGTTGAGAAAAAAAAAACGAGAGACAGAAAGAGAGATTGACTCGACAACAGATATAAAGTAACAAAATATTTTTTTACATTAAAGAAAAAAAAAAACAGAAACCGAAGAAAACAACTTGGTTTTTGCAACAACAAAAAAAAAAAAAAAA
>Ga0041059_1001922_pt1 | contig 16048 bp, 17 predicted proteins | sample AraColnosormetaG_FD_56232 | JGI IMG/M metagenome (GOLD analysis project Ga0041059, IMG submission 56232) | Arabidopsis roots microbial communities from North Carolina, USA - Col MF nosort | ecosystem: Host-associated > Plants > Roots > Unclassified | place: USA: North Carolina | collected...
TTTTTTTTTTTTTTTTTTTTTCACGATTGGTTTTATGTGCCATTGATTTAAGTTTGAGATATAATTACTTTATTTAATTATTTCTATATAACCATCAACCATGCATCTTTTTTCAAAGTTTATTCTTTATATGCTCTTTTGAATTTTGACATTAACGTAACAGAACTAATTAACCGACCCTCAACCGTACTTGATCTTAATCGAACCGGTTTGGGAGATTAGGGTTAATTTCGTCATTTTCGTTTAGTACCTTCTCCTTTTTAGCGTCTTATGTAGCATCGTCCTCTTTCTCTTGAATTCGTATTTTTGAGTTCTCAGATTTCAAACACAAAAGTTTCGTCTCCGATTTAATCTTTCTACGTCTTGGTTTATGAGGTAAGCTTGTTTCACAATCTTTCGTTAGGATTTCTGATGATGACGAATCTACCAATTTTGTTTCTCGTGGAAATTTGATTCAGATCTCATCTCTTCCTTCGATTTTGCATTCTTCTGAATTTGTTTATAATCCTTATAGCTATTCATTGTTCTTAATTGAATTAGATTTGTCTCGAATCTATGAATTACGGTTGAAACGAGACTTGTTTCGACTGCTAGGGTTTCGTATGTATATTCAGGATGATTTCGTTATCACTGCTAATCTGTTTTATTGCTCTTTTTTCTTGCAGCTCAAAGGAGAAGCCCACTCTCGGGTATGTGAATTTTAAAGCTTTTCGACATTTATTTGTTTTGTAGTTTGAGCCTTTTTGTCTATGTTAATTTCTCTGTAATTCGTCCATGGAAGTTGAAAACTTAGGTTCTGATGTTTATGGTTAGATTTAGTTCTGAATCTCTGAAGTTGATGCATAATAATGTATTTTGAAGTACTTTGAAATGAATTGTGAGAAGACTCTCTTCCCTTGATCTGGCTATTGACTCTTCTTTAAGTTGTTTCATCTTTTGTTAGAAATTGTTAACATGAGCATTAAGTTTAGAATGATTGTAATTATAAGTTTGTGTTTATTTTTATGTGTAGAGGTACGCGGATTAAGACCCGCAAAAGGAATATTGCTGCTCCTCTCGACCCTGCTGCTTTTTCTGATGCACTAGTTCAGATTTATCTGGATAATGCTGGTGATCTGGTACTTTTTTTTTCGTGTTTTAAGTATTTATTTATCTGTTTTTATTTGCTTGTAAAATGTCGTGCACCTTAACTTATGACTTTGTTTTTGTTTTGTCTTAGGAACTTGTTGCCAGAAGTTTAGAGTCATCTGATCTTAATTTCTCAAGATACGGTGATATTTTCTTTGAGGTAAATTCTCCATATATCAATACTGTCTCAGCTATCTTCTATTGCCTGTGTATTTTTTGTTTTCTTGTAGCAAGGGGCTTTTTGTTTTGCTTGTCTTTCCGAGATTTAATAATTGATGGATCTCTTTTATTATATAAGGTTGTTTTCATTGGAGGACGTACTCAAACTGGTTCAGTGAAATCTGATGAAGGGGAACGCCACCCTTACTCTATAATCGACTGTGAACCAAAGCGTGAAGCTATTTTACCATCAGTTGTATACATACAGAAAATTTTGCGGAGGAAAGCCTTCCTTATTAAGAACCTTGAGAATGTTACACGGAGATTCTTACAGTCACTGGAGCTTTTTGAGGAGAATGAGAGGAAGAAGCTTGCAATATTCACAGCACTTGCATTTTCACAGAAGCTCTCAGGATTACCTGCAGAGACTGTCTTCCAGCCATTGCTTAAGGATACTCTTGTTGCCAAAGGGATAGTTCTCAATTTTGTAACAGACTTCTTCAATGAATATTTGGTTGAGAACAGTCTTGATGACTTGATTTCTATTCTGAGGCGTGGCAAGATGGATGACAAACTCTTGGAGTTCCTGCCACCCACAAAGCGGACTACAGAAAGTTTTGCCGAGCATTTCACGTGAGTTTTAATTTCTTGAAGTTTGCTGCATTCAATAGTATAATGTTGGTTCTTTTTTTACTTGTTGTAGTTTCCTTGCTCTTCTGTTTACCTGCGTTTCTCTAAATTTTAGTCGCTTAATACTGATATGATTGCCATTTCTCATTGATAAGATTAAATTAGTGAAAATGCTTCTATATAGGTTAACTTTTGTCACTAGTTTGTTGTGTTCAACAATTCTCAGTTACTTCTGATTCTGTATTCGATTATCACTTGTCTTTTATCTCTGCTTTCTTATTGTATATGTAAAATTGATATATCTGCTATACTTTTCCTTCTGATTTTAAGTAAGGCAGGATTGACAGCTCTGGTAGAGTACAATGAAAGGAAAATATTTGAGGTGAAGCTGAAGGAAATCAAAGCGGTCCTTACGAGCCAAGTGACAGAGGAAATAAACGTAGATGAAGTGACTGAAATGGTGAAGCAACAGGTGAAAGATGCAAAGCTGCCAGAGACTGAGGTTGTGCATGTGATCTGGGATGGGATAATGAATGCTGTTCAATGGTCTGGGAAAAACCAGCAGCAGAATTCGAATGCTGTATTACGCCAAGTGAGTTGATTTTCTATTTTATTTTGAAGCAAGATTATGTTGTTTTGTTCAAAGCTAAGCTAAGCTAGCCGCTGTTTTGTGGTAGGTGAAAACATGGGCACCCCTTCTGAACACGCTGTGTAGCACCGGGAACATGGAGATGGAACTGATGTATAAAGTACAGATGCAATGCTATGAGGATGCAAAGCTGATGAAAGTGTTTCCTGAGGTAGTGAGATCTCTGTATGAACTGGATGTGCTTGCGGAAGACACCATTCTGCACTGGTATCGCAAAGGGACCAACCCTAAGGGCAGGTACTATTTTCGAGTTTTTCACAAAAACAAGGTTAATAATAGTATTCTCTTAGTAACATATATGTAATAATGGTTTGTGTTGGTTTTGCATTGCAGGCAAACGTTTGTGAAGGGATTGGAACCGTTTGTGAATTGGCTCGAAGAGGCCGAAGAAGAGGAGTGAGTGAGACGCTCTGCTTCTTGTTTTCTCTTTTTACTCTCTTCTAATAAAAGAAAGACAATATTTTACTTCTCTTAACGCAAAATTCAGATGCTCTACATTGTTGGTGACTTGGTGTGATCTCTTTTTTGAATGAATAAGTACTTCTTTAGTTGATTATTTGTTGGTTTTGGTTAACCTCTTTGTGAGGTAATACAGGAATGTCATCTTGAAAAATACTAACCAAAAAATAAAAAATAGAGAATATAAAACCTTATCCAAAAGTAGGGAGATTGTGTTATTTAAAAGGGAACCACAGAAAAAAATAGGCGAGGAAAGACCATTAAGCCGTTGGCCACACAATCAGATATCATAATGGAAATACACTCCGATGACTACTTCTTCCTTCCTCCTCCCTGCTTCTCCTCCCTCAGCCGCCTTTCTCCGGCGGCGCTTCTTCCGCCACTCCTGGCTTTCCTCTAAGATCCACCACCGTCTTCCCCAAGGTACATTACTACTCTTCTCTATTTCACCTGTCACCACTTCTCTGATCTTTGGATTATTCTGGAATCTTCGTTTTATGTGATCTTGTTACAAAAAGTTTCCATTACGATTCCATGTTTTAACCCTTAAGTTCAAAATTGTGGTACAATTCTATCTCATAGGTGTTTTGAGTTGAATGATACCTTCTGATTTTCTGGAGCCCTATTGATTGTATATCTCCCACTCTACTCTTATCTTACTATGCAACTATCCTGTCTTTCTTTACTTGCTTCAGTTATGAATGATTCCACGAGGACTGAAGTATCCATTGATAAATCAGAAGTAGACAAGCTTGTTGACAAGATTGATTTTGGGGAATTATGCAACGATTTTGAGTGCACAAGTAGTCCGCAGGTGGAATCCACAGCTAGACAACTTGTTCGCGACATTCTTGAAATCAGAGAAGGAAATCGTGCCTTTGCATGCTATGCAGTTTCCGTTAAATATAAGGTACATTTCTCTGTCACATTGTATTTTACAATGTACATTGCTTTTCAGATAGATATGGTTCGTCGAAAATTTGTCACTTGTTAATCCACTTTGCTCAAAATGGGCACTTGAATATATGTGGCTATGTGCTAAAGGGAGTAGTATTTATCTTGCGTTTAGACATGGTCCAGTAAAATTGATTTGCTCGAACATTACAACACTTGTATTCCATTATTTCTCTTGTGATGTTCTGATATTCCTTGGCAGTAAGTAAGTACATCGTGATTGATAGTGATTGCAGGATCCGGTTAGAAGTTTTACAGGTCGTGAGAAGTACAAAAGACCAATGTGGATAACTAGTGGATTAGAGAATCCTACCGTGGTAAGAACTGATCACAACCTTTTAACATTTGTTTTGCATTTTCTAACCCTTTTGGTTCACAAGTAATGTGATTCCCTTCCCCTTATTTGTAGACGGTACAAGAGATGGTAATGTTATCGACCAGCGTCTTGCGAATTAAATGGACAGTGAAAGGAAAACCAAAATCTATTCTTGCTGCTGTAAGTGGAGATTTGATAGTAAAAGTCAAATCTGAATTTACTCTTAACCAGATTAGTGGGCAAGTGTTTGAGCATGAAGAGTCTTGGGACTTATCTTCATCATCCCCTATTGCTCAAGCCTATTTCTGGACATCCCGCCGCCTCTTTGCTGCTTCTGAATCCGCAAAAGATGTCGCCGATGTCACAAAAGACTTGACCGCCAATTTGACAACTCGAAAAGAGGACACAGATATATATCGCGATCCAACCGATCCAAATAAGGTCAGCTTCATCTAAACACTATTTTATATTGTGTCTATGTAAATTGCAGTATTGAATATATAAACTAAGAGAATGTTAGTTGTGGTGATGCAGTTTTTCCAAAGAGACAACAGCTTTGAGAGAGATGTGTATCAAATTGCACTGTTTCTAGCCATTGTCTATTTTGTTGTACAGTTCTTGAAGAACACAATCTAGTTACCTTCTCTCCCATCCTCTATAACAGATATGTAAATGCCTATATATTGTTGTATATGATCTGTAAAAAAAAACTGAACAAGAAAAGAGATGTGTTTGTTTGTGTTGGAAGAAAGACTATCAAAATGATTAAATCTTCTTTAAGCATCCATCACCAAGACAATGCATATTATAACCAGCTGAATGGTTTCTTTGTTACTATGCTAAGGAAGTAAAAGCCATTACGATCAATGGTGACAAAATTGTAAGAAGCTTTGTGATCATCAACAAACGAGGAGCCGATGAGAGATTGTCTGCGCCGACCGAGTAAACACCTCCTGATCCGTCTTTTATTTTGATGCTTGATGAACCTTAAAACATGAAAAGCATTTGTTTGTATGAGAAAGAAAGGATGCAGAGTTTGCTACTTTTTTGGGTTCTAGAGATACTTACAGTTATGATCTGCCCATCCGATCACCTCGTTATCCAGATCGTATACTACTAACTTGTTCGAGAGCACCAAATCTACAAAAAGATAAGCGAAATGACTATCTTCTAGAGTGAGTGATATGGAAAGAAAGATTTTATTAGAATTTTGAACTTTACCTCCTAAGAGAATGACTTCTGATCTTTCATCTGTTGTCAGTCCACCAGCTTGCCAACCAAAGCAGTACAACTCTTCCTGTTAGCAAAAATAAAGAGGCAATTCCGATCATCGAAACTCGAAACATCCTACTTAGAACATTTCGAAACGTTTTGTTGAAATCTCGAAAGCAAAGTTTCTGTTCTATTGACTTACCTCAAGTGTGAAAAGATAATCATGCGGATAAACGGTTAGTTTGACAGAGTCCTCAAACTCAAAACTTACTGGTGGGAACGCCTCATCCACGCTGCGAGTTTAAGGAGGAAGAGCTTAGCATATATAGGTAATGAATGATGCATAATACTTAAGAAAGGCTTGCTTTATAGGTATCTAAAAGAAGAATGGTTTGGAAATAAACACGGTAGGGAAAGTCTTACTTTGTACTAAAGCTAAAACATTGGAAGGTCTCCTCTACTATGTGAAGTTTTACAGGTTGACGAGCAAGAATCTACACAAGAAAAACTCATGTCAGGATTGTGATTTTCACACAAACTAGAAATAAACATGCACTAATATGAATATGAGCAGAGAAAGTTACCGTTTCTATTAAGGAGTCATAAAGAACCTTTGGAAAGTAAGCCAAAGTTGTACCACTATCAACAATGGTTCCTCCGTTCCTCACAATACTTCGTGGAAGGTCAAGAGAAGTTCCATCCACATCCATTCCCATCAACATTACATTGTAATGCATCCTAAAATCGTTGAGCAACACATGTTAGCGGCCATAAAACAGAAGCTACTCCTACTCTAACTTCTTGATTGAAAAGAATAAATGACTTGAGAAGAGATATTACGTACTGATTAGGTACCATAGGAGTTGTTTTAACTTTTGGAGAATCCACTACACCAACAGCAAAAATCCCACCTCCTTTAACATTATCCAAGCAATGCGAAAAAACTCTTTTCGCATCGCCCGTGGCAGCTAGTTGTGAAAGGACAGAGGTATTTGATTGCCCAAATCCCATAACACCATCAACTGCTGAGTCACCATTCCCAAGTTGTCCAGATTGATCACTTCCACACCTTTCTCAAAGAAAAGCCCTTATGAGAAAAAATACATCACAAACCACAAACGAAAAGATAAGGAAGATATTAAAGCTCACCCGAATACAACTTCTTGACCAAGTGGTCCAGTTTTAAGATCGCCAGTAACTTGTTCAAGTGTTAACATGTCCCTTATAAACTTTCCATCACTTGTGCTTTCGTCCGCATAGACAATGTGATAACTACATCCAAGAGCGGGTTGACAGCTATCCGATTGCGAAATGAAAGAGCAAAAATCATCATCACAACCAACCTTCTTCGAAGTCGAAGAAGCATTCATGTCGAACAACGATAAACGAAACTGCATTGGCGTAAAAAAAACAAAGATATGATCCATCTGTGTTAGCACTAGACAGCAAGTAAATAAGAAGAAGAAAACATTACATTCAAATTAGTTTTCGTGGGACATTTTGGACACGGCTTGCAATTTATCCAAAGTATATCACTTCCTGTATCAACTTGTACATGATATTCCTTTGGTGGCGACCCTAGCTTGATTTTAGTGAAGTATAAACTATAACAAAACCAAGAAAATGTAACTTCATTAGTACCTAAACTTAGGTATGTGTCCCAAATGTTACATAAATTATGACGGTACTAAATGATCGCTGCATAATCATTTTCGCTTATTGTCAATTGGTTTTGAGTCGGAAGCTATTTATTCTACGTTAAACTATTGAAAAGAGAGGGAAAAAGAACAAAACCCGACAGAGTCTACGCGGCTGTCTCCGCCAAGAGGGAGATCAATGGAAGCGAGCATCCGAGAGTGGCGGCGCGTGTCATGAGACTTGAAATGCTCGAGGTTCTTCTTCTTCCCTGCGAACTTGTGTTGTGCCTTAAACACGAAATTGGCTGATGCAAATTCGATCACAATTACGAAAACTGCAACCACAATGCACAATTTTCTCCTCAGTTCCATCGCCTATAATATGTTAGATATCTCCGGAGGAGAAAAATTTGAGATTTTGTTTGAATTAATGTATTGAATTCTGGTGATTTCTTTGTTTCATAATCAGACAAAGAAACGGCAAAAGAAAAACACAGAACGCGTTTTCAAAGACGGATTTAGAAAAGTGCCAAATGTGATGTTTGAATTTTTTTTTTTTACTTTTCATTTATTACAAACCAATGCTTTTGTTTTTATTTCCTTTAAACCAATGCTTATATTAGTAAAGAAAATCCATTTTGGGAACAATTGACAAACTTGAAGAATTCAATATTTAAGGAGTTAAGATAAAATGATAGGAATGAAAAGAATGATTGGTGATTAACTGATTATAAACTTAAAACGTAAATGATAATTTAGAAAAACTGTTGGGCTAAATAATTTTGATAAGAAAACGGTGATAAATTATAGTATAATGTTTAAAAACTTGGAATAAGTTTTTGTCTTGTAGGTTCAATCCTAATGATTAGTAATGAATTTGATAAGATAAAACTTAGAAGGTAGTTTGGTCGCAACTACTTTCTTCATTATGAATGTTCCGAGCGAATTTGGAAGCTCTCCAAAGCTTGTAGAAGCTCCCAAAGAATTTGAAAGCTATGGACAACTTCTTAAAAAATCCATTAGTTTTTAGTGAAAATCTTTACAAGGAAGTGATATACGGTTTCTTGTATAAATAAGCTCTAAAAAACTAAGAAAAAAAAAAGAATTTAACCAAAAATAAAAAAGACAGAACATATTTTTGTAACTTGGAAAAGGTAGCAACGGATGATCTAGTCCCAGCCGATAGGTGTGAATTTTTGATGACCATTCACTAAACAAGTAACAAACGTTAAAATTTTAAAATATGATGACATCAGCAGACCCAAATTTCCTAAAAGTCCTTGCAACTCTAATAAATTCCTATTTTCTGATTTTCGTTGAAGAACGTAATGTTGAAAATTCAACAAGAATTGAGTACATTGTACTCGTTTGCAACTCATTGTGTGAGGTCTCGAATCCTTTGCTCATTTTGATTTCAAATAAAGCTTTCTTTCCCTTAATTCTTAGATTTTGAGATGGGTTGGCTGAGGAAGAAGAAGAAGCCAAAATCCGATATAGCGTCCGAGAGAGGGGCCAAGTTGTTAGAAGAGCTCATCGAATGTTGCGATGGCAAATCCAATCCCATCAAATTCTTCTCTGCTGATGAGATCCTCAAAGCCACCAACGATTTCAGCGACTCTAATTTTGTTTTACGATTAGAAGTTCCCTTCAAATGGTATTCTGGTAAGAACGAGAATCATCCCATGATACTAATCAAGAAAGATGTTGGCTGGTGGAGTGGCTTGAGAGTAGATCGTTTGTGCCGCGACATAGCAGTTTCATCGATGGTGAGTGGTCACAAAAACTTCATGAAGTTGGTTGGATGTTGTCTTGAGTTAGATTATCCAGTCATGGTGTATCATAGTGTTAAGAAACATTACAAATTAGAAATAAGTGAACAGCCATGGAAAAAGAGAATGAAGATAGCAGAAGATATCGCTACTGCTTTAGCTTACCTTCACACCGCCTTCCCTAGGCCCTTTGTATATAGGATTTTGTCTCATTGGAATATCTTATTGGATGAAGATGGTGTCGCCAAGCTGACTGATTTCTCTCACTGCGTCTCAATCCCAGAAGGAGAAACATTTGTCCGGGTTGACAGAGACGTGGGATTATATAGTTACTTTGCTGATAATTACGTTAGGAGTGGCCTAGTCTCAGATAAAACAGATGTCTTTGCCTTTGGAATCTTTATGGGTCATAGGCTTCTATTAGGATACGAATACTATTTCGAGCATTATCGAGGAGAAGAAGAAGAAAGTGAAGATGGATTTGACAGTCTGATGAAAAGACATGCTCGGAATTTGCTCTCAACATTAAAGGAAGACAGACCAATGGAAGAGATTGCAGATTCAAAGATGATAGAAAAGATGGGTCAAATTTCAGAACAAGAGCGTTGTCAAATGAAAGCTTTCTTGAAGCTATCACTGAGATGCACCGGCCCTAGTGAAGAAGTTCCAACGATGGTGGAAGTGGCCAAAGAACTAAACAAGATTCAAAGATCTCTTTTTAACGACTCTTCTTCTCTTTCTTCAGGTCAAACCCAACTCGACTCTGCCCAAGACATTTCTTCCACAGTGGTCCTCTCAAATTAGACACTGCTACCAAGTATTGCCTGCCAGGTATTTCATGAAATGTTTCAATGGGTTATGTTGAGCTGGTTTCGTTTTTTCAGGAAAAAAATCGAACAATGTGCTGAAAATAACTTCGATTCTTGTTTGTATTAAAACATTATCAAGTTTCATTTTTGTTGTTGTATTTATAAATAGTGCTACGTTACTTTTGATTCATTATATTGTCCCTTAGAGTCTGTGTATGTGTGTTTGGATTTTGATGGATGCGTCTGTGTTTGTTAATTCAAGAGATATCTACTCGTGTATTATAAGGGAAAGTCTCCCAAGTCAATAACAATTCTAAAGTTTACATTGTGAGTTGGGAAACATGGTTCATTGACGTAAGTTTGCAAATTCCAGCAACTACATATGAACAATGCAATCAATATTGAACTGTGAACTCCATGATTGTTTGGTGGATTTGGACATTCACATCTATACTAAAGTGAAACATTCATGACGGTAAACTTCTCTTGGAGCTGTATCTTGCATATTAAGAATCAAAGAATATCAGTGAATTATGATCTTCATTGTCAGCTTTGTCTTTTCAAGAGTTCTGATCTTCAGCTTTGAGTAATTTCCGTTTTCAATTCCAATAAAATATGTTTTATGAAAAAATCAATGTTATTCATCGACCAAAACGACGTAGGATAGAGAAAGAAAAATGGGAACAACATCCGAGTAGCCTCCGAGACCACAAACATCCTCCAATAAGCCAAAAGAAGACGAGAGAAGGAGAAGAGTCGAAATCGCCATTGAAATGGCTCTCAAAGCTTCACCTGTTACCGGATTATTCCCTCCTCTCCGTCCTACTGCTTCTTCTTCCCCTTCGACTTCTTCTAATCGCCCTTGTTCCCTCAGGATTCTCCCTCTCAGAACATCTTTCTTCGGTAACTCAAGTGCGTCTCCTTCTTCTCTACTTCGCTTTAGGGTTTGGCTTTATCTTCATTTCACTAGCTTGCGCCTTGTTTGGATTGCTTGGAGGAAAATAGTGCAGCTATTTGCTCAAATTGGGTAACGTGATTAGTCAGAGAGAGAATTGAAGTAAAATTGGGTATTGATTGTGCTTTTTAGTGTATGATTTGTCGATTTTGTGTTTCTTGATTTAGTATAAATGAGGTTACTCTTAGTCAGTGTCTATAACTTCAGTATGCTTTGACTGTTTCACATGTCTAACATTTAGTTCTCTTGCTTTTTAGTTATGTTGTTGGTTTGATGTTTCCATGAACTTATTGTTAGACTCAATAAAGATTATTGTTTATTTTTACAAGGTGGAGCGCTGAGAGTGAATGTGTTGAGATTAGCTTGTGATAATAGACTCAGGTGCAATGGTCATGGTGCTACTATGAATCTTTTTGAACGATTTTCTAGAGTGGTCAAGGTACTTATACCCTTTCTCATTCTGTATTTGACTGTCATTATGCATTGGAGTTCATTAATCAGTTCTCTTGTTTATTTTTCATTTTAATAAGCGAAGTCATATGCAAATGCGCTCATAAGCTCTTTTGAAGACCCGGAGAAAATCCTGGAGCAAACTGTCATTGAAATGAATAGTGATTTGACAAAGATGCGTCAAGCCACTGCACAGGTGCACTTCTTACTCTTGAACAAACTTTATACATTTTCCTGTACGATATTTTTCTTCTTCATTTTTTTACTACAGCATGGTTGGCCCCTATTTATGAGATTAGCTAACTTGTGTATTATCAACGTGTCTGAAGGTTTTAGCATCACAAAAGCAGTTACAGAACAAATATAAAGCTGCACAGCAGTCTTCTGATGATTGGTATGTGTGCTTTTGCGTGGACCTTGCTTCCATACCTAAATTCTTCTCTGAGCTGATTATTCTTACATGTTACACGTTTAAATAGGTACAAAAGAGCACAACTTGCTCTTGCAAAAGGAGATGAGGATCTTGCACGTGAGGCCCTTAAACGACGAAAGTCTTTTGCTGTAGGTTATATCTATCCATTCTTTTGTCCACCAGTTTTCTGTTTCTTAAGTTTGCTTACTCCAACAAATGAAAGACCCTAATCGTTTAGCGCATCGAGCGATTTGAGGCTGATCTCTTGGTTTTCTGCAAGGTTTAGTTAGGTGGTGGTGAAAGTAAAATGGAAAAATTTAGATATCTAAGTATTCTGTAATTCTCCTCAGGACTTGCCCCCTTTTCCAATCATTTTTTGATGCAATAGAGCTTGGCAGTGTTTATAGTACTCTTTTGAAATATATTGTTTGTTGAGTTTGTTAAGGTGATTGCAGTGACAAAAGATATTTTGGATATATATAACACTACAGATGCAGCCAAAAACGACCCTTCTGTGTTTCTACATATTAGGATGTTGACTATTGTCTTTCAGTATCAGAAAAAAAAATCAAAATCAAATTTTGGTTCTATGTAGAATTTCGGAAACAGCCAAACACGATTCTTCAGTGTTTTTTACATATCAGTATCTTGGCTATCATCTTTGATGTGCTTTTGTTTGAGCAACAGACCGTATGGCTCTTTTTCAGTTTTGTTGATTTATGTATTTGTGTAACCTTTGCAAATGGCTAACGAATAATAGGCAGGTAAATTTTCACTATCTTTTACCTGCTGATACCTTATCGACTACTGAAGTCTCTTGAATACATCCATTCTCTAACTTTATAAAGTTACCTTAAAAAAAAACTAGAACTTTAGGTTTTGAAGTTATTACCTTTTTTCTTAACAGGACAACGCTACTGCTTTGAAAACTCAACTAGATCAGCAAAAAGGTGTTGTCGACAATCTTGTTTCAAATACAAGGGTTAGTTTTCACCATATTTATCTATATATTTTGTATTTTGATTTACTATACACTGTTGGAATCTTTAGAGCTATGATTAAATGAATTTATCGTCATGCATTTACTCAATAAAACAAAGAATCATGTATACATTAATTTTCGTCATGCCACCATACAATTTGAATGGTTTAGAGATAGTACCATAGTTAAATACCTCCGTCATAAGATTCATATGCCAAGTATCTCTCTTCACGTTTTGTACTAAGGAGCTATTGTATCTCTATGGACATAATGTAGAAGATATTTTAGATTAGTATCTGTATTTTCAGAGTTCTTCCATTTCCATAGCATATGATTCTTATATTTTCTGAAATTGCTTAGGGCGAAGTTTGGTTCTTAGAAAATGAGTTCTGTAATTTTTTTGTTGTTTCCCCTTTTATTTGCAGCTCTTGGAGAGTAAGATACAAGAGGCAAAAGCAAAGAAAGATACGCTCCTTGCACGTGCTCGCACTGCTAAGTTTGTATCATTTCCCTAATACTCTTCTTTATATCATTTATGGAAGCTCGTCCATACAGAGTGTTTCTTGTCGATTTATATATTGTCCCAACTCTATTTGTTTTTTTTAATTCCTGCTAGGACTGCAACCAAAGTGCAAGAGATGATAGGGACAGTAAATACAAGCGGTGCTCTTTCAGCTTTTGAGAAAATGGAGGAGAAAGGTATGATCTCTTGATCCTCCAACTTGTCTATACGCAACCAATACCAGTTAGTCCTATTATTCCTTTCTAAATTTGAAGTTTGGCCTGTAGTTAGGATTAGCATTCAGTCTTTGAAAGTGAGTTTAGATTCCACTACTTTCTCTATGTTAGCTTGTACTACTTGCCACCTAGGCGACAGGGTTACATTAGAAATAGTGCTCAGATTCTGGGCAACGTGGATGTGGAATTAGTGTTGTAGTTACCTCATGCAAAACAATAGAACAGTAATATAATGTGTGCAATGGGACATCGGAGTAAAGGATAAACTTAGCGGAATCCTTGCTTGTTTAGATACAAGAGAGAAATGCCACTGGATAACCTTTTTTCTTATTGCTATTTCTAGCAATTCGTTTAGGTTCTGGTTGATCAATGTTAGTCCGTGCAGATATACCCTCTTATTCTTTCTGTAAATCTCTGAGTTGCTAGTATCAGAATTCCGAACGTGTAATTTTTCGTTGTGAAAGACTTCACATTCTGCTTGTTGATGAATGCTCAGTCTGATAGAGACTAAAATCTAGAAAGTGCTTGACAGTTATGGCTATGGAGTCTGAAGCAGATGCACTAACTCAGATTGGAACCGATGAACTCGAGGGGAAGGTTGGTTGTCTATCTCTTGTCTTGGTATTTCTATGAGGAGAAGAATCTTTCTTTCTCTTTTAAATTTGTTTCAGAGGTAAAATCTTGCATTGATTAGGGTTCGCTGCTTTATCTAATATCTTCTACGACTGATAGGATGGTCTAATCTGGTTTACTGTTTGTTTGTTGGTAGGAGAAGAACTTGTATATCTGCAACCATCTTGACATTAACGTGTATTTCTTTGTGACTTGCAGTTTCAAATGCTTGAAACTTCATCTGTGGATGATGATCTTGCAGACTTGAAGAAAGAATTGTCTGGAAGCTCAAAGGTTTGTAAAACGTCAATCATCTTGTTAGTTCCGTAGAGTTTATAATCTCATCATTCGCGAAAATATTGTATCCACAAGCTACCATATGTCCATATTGCAAATTACCGTCCGAAGAGACTAATGGGTTCAGCAATTTGGGATGGTTCACTAAAATCAACAATTCAAACTACTCAAATTACTTCTATGTTTACCTTACTGTCTTGTTTCATGTTTGACGATAGCCTACTTTGCTACTAACATTTTACTTCACTGAGTTAAGAGTCTGTGAAACATACATCTTATAGTTATCCTCTGTTTATATGATATGGAGCAGAAAGGAGAGCTTCCTCCAGGGAGAAGCACTGTTGCAGCAAGCACGAGATACCCTTTCAAAGACTCAGAGATCGAGAATGAGTTAAACGAACTGCGAAGGAAAGCTAACGACTTTTAGATATCGGCTGTTTCCGAATTGTGACTGGGTTACATTACGTTCCTGCTGTAAACTATCTTGTGTCTTGTAGAAAGACACAAAAAGCATGTGTACTCTTAAAGTAAATATCCAGCTATCTAATCCCCATTTATAGTTGGGTTATGTACATTCAGACACTTTTGAAAGTGTGGTTTCCATTTTGACTCACTTTGTGTCAAGTGGACACGTTTTTTTATAAGCTGTTTTACTCGCATAACCCTCTATCAGCCTCTAAGGCATAAAAGAAAGAGATTCGTCGATTTAAGATAGAAATGCTCGTCTTCCATGTTGACTTGTCTTTCCAGTAAAACATGTTGCCATATTTTCCTAGATTCCTAGCCAATCGTCTTCAGAAACTACAAGGTATGTCTATGTCTAATCAACTGTACCCTCCTCATTGGATACTTAAAGAGCTTAATAATGAGGGTTTGAAATGTTACCAAAAGTTGGTTTAGCCACAAACACAATTCTGCAAGAACTCCTTGATACTGCTAGTCCTGTTTCAACTTTCAAGCAAATATATATCTGTTTATATGATGTGGAGCAATCCTCTTTTTCCGCTAACAGTAATGTTACCAAAAGCATGCTTTCAAATCATATGAACTGGGTGTCTCAGGATAATGTGGATAAAGATCCCTTAGAGATATTACTCTTAACGAAAAAGAGGCACAATTGTGGCAAGTAGGCCATATTGAGTTTAGTTTGGAAACTAGTTGTTTTTTAAATTCGGAAACTCGAACTCGAGTGAGAGATATTTCACAAAATGATTCTTATTTAGGATATCACCCTTTTTTGGACGGGTCTTGGAAAGATAGTGATAAATTCTCAGGAATATGGTGGTTCAATACGTCATCAGATGGAGTTACACCAACCATGAGAGCTGCCAACACCCTTACACGCATATCTCCACTACATTCGGAAGTGGAAGCTCTTCTCTAGGCGATGAAGTGTATGATTGGTGTTAACAACTAAAAAGTAATGTTTTTTCGAAACTATTCAAATCTAGTGAATATGGTGTGTTTTCTAACCGAATGGCCGACACTTTCATTGTATTTGGAAGAACTTCAGAATGATAAGGAAGAATTTTCAATTTTTTTGTTATCTTTAATGTTTCGTTGTGCTAATATAAAAACGGATGATTTCACTCAAAAAATTCGTACCGAACTGCATTAGATCCCAAATGTAAATAATTCCTCAGTAGAAAACCAATATGTCTCAATTTTTATCCTTTTTACAATATTTGAGATAAACCTTTTTTCTTCTTCTTCTTCTATTTATTAATTCAGTTTCTCGTTAGACTCAAAAACTTGCAAAACTCTCGTCCGAGATATATCGACTCCGCGACCCTCCACTACTCTGCTGATCTACACACACACACAAAAAAAAAAAAACTCAATCGCCAGCAACAATGGCGAAGCTCACACTTCTCTTCTTC
>Ga0041059_1001923_pt1 | contig 16046 bp, 10 predicted proteins | sample AraColnosormetaG_FD_56232 | JGI IMG/M metagenome (GOLD analysis project Ga0041059, IMG submission 56232) | Arabidopsis roots microbial communities from North Carolina, USA - Col MF nosort | ecosystem: Host-associated > Plants > Roots > Unclassified | place: USA: North Carolina | collected...
ACATTAGTTACGGACGGATATATATTAAATAAATTAAGTCACAAATATCATATATATATATATATATATTAATTTTTTGCCTAGTTTTGTTCCAAATAAAATTTTCAATTTTTAGTGTACAATATTTTTCATCGTCCAAATACACAAACACAACAAATAATAATACCACTAATTTATTTGTTTTCTAATATAATTGAACCTTTTCTAATTTTATTAAATAGGCTGAAAACCATAAATTATTTGGAGCCAAGATTAAATTATGTTACATAAATCCTTTTCTCGTCATCAATACTCAAATTTAAATTTTTTTATTTTCATAGATATTTTTGGGAATTTAAAATCCTTCCAAATAAATTTGGGAAAATAATAGATGTTTTAAAATATTTTTGTTATTTTCGAGTAGTTTACACTGATTTTACATCACTTTATGGATCAAGACCATAAAATTTAACTACATTTATTATAACTTATTTGAAAAGACATGAAACTTTCATTAGAGTTTAGGAAAATACGGCAAACTATTAGATTATCACCCTCTTGTGACTAATGTTAATACTATTTGGTAAAGCAAATAATCCCATAACTAATTTTATTTTGATTTGTTCACTATCAATTGTATCATAGACGATCCGATGATTAATGTACCTAAATTTTGATTTAAATTGTATTCCTTGTAGTACGCATAGTAAAACAAAGTTCACATGTTCTTTTACAATTGGTTTTCTAACATTTTAGATTTCATTTTAAACTAAAGAAAAAGGGTTTTTCGATCCCAACAATTTTTAAAGTATGTTTTTGAATTTCAACAAACGACTAGTACTGATATATACATCAATGCTTACAAAAATCAAATTATCTATCTCAACGTTTACTTTTGTACGTAATTACAAGTCAATATTAACAAATATTAGTCAACTGTAACGGTTGTTGACTCAATTGATACGTGTACGTTTAGGTGGCATGTTTTTTAATAAAATAATTTTGTTTTATGTTTTGGGATTAAAAATATTTACTTTTAAAAAACTAAACCGAAAAACTGGAACCCCCAACCTCACATATTCATCACCATCGTATCCACAAACATTATCGAGACATAAATAATAATTTATAGATATATAGCAACAAATTGGAATTAAATTAATCAAACAATGTCATTTAGAATTGGGGAAATCCTAACCGACGTTATATGATTAATTTTAATTCCAATTTATGTATGTGTATATATCTATAAATTATTATTTATATATTGATGATGTTCGTGCATGATGGTAATGGTAACCTTTAAAACTTTTGAATCTCAAAACGTAAAACAACGTCATTTGGTTTGAAGAACATGCCATCTCGACGTACAAGTGTTAGCTGATTCAACAACCGTTACTGTTAATTACCATAACTAACGTTGACTCATAATTATGTACAAAAGTAAGAGTTGAGGTAGATAATTTGAATTTTTTAAATGTTAAAGTATGAACATTACTAATTGTTTGTTCAGATTTATAAAACACAGTACCTATTTTGATGTGTTAAAATGTAATCGGGAAAATAGGAATTTTCCCAAGAAAAAAAAATACACTAAAATTTTGATGTGTTAAAATGTAATAAATACAAGTACCTATTTCTTTCTACAACAGGTATCACATGATCTGCTCAATCTCATTTTGAAGGCAAGGTCGAACCCTGTTTGTAACTAAATATTTTACAAATACACTAAAAGTTTTGTTTTGTTTTCCTCATGCAGAAAAAAGAAAAGAAAGAAGAAGAAAAAAAACTCACAAAAACATACATTGTTCTACAATATGTTAAAGTAATTGTTCTAGGGTAATAAAATCCGTGTCTGCCTCTTCCACTTCAATAGGAAAGTGTAAGTTTTTCGAATCTTTTTGGCCAGATAATTTAAAACCGACCGAGGAAACTTACTTTTGTAAAAGTGACCATTTGCACATAGGAAGTAGAAAGTTGATAATTGGAAAATTTATAATATTTTATACAAAAGAAGTGTTTAAGAACCACCGCTTGGTCTCACCACTCAAATTCGAACGTATGGCTCGTGGGCACAAACTCCTGTACCAACCTTTAGATACTAGCGGCACGAGGAGACTTCTATTTTCTCTTTGTTTTTAAGTTTTTTTATCGACTTAAATATGGCTTTTTGCACCATTTAATTTCAAAACCAATGTCTTTCTCTCGAGGAACTTTGTTTTTATTTCTTAGAAGATGAGGGGAGATTTACTATCTAAATAAAATTTTAAATGTTTGTAAGTATTATGAGCTCAACAATTTTGTCAATAGTGCCACAAATTTAAACGTTTGCTTTTTGTCTTCTTTGAAAAATCAAATGCTGAAAAACTGTTACATCTCTTTTTCTTAAAAACTCTTGTCTCTCTCCTTTTCCTTCTGCTGAGGTAATTGAATGCTGCAAAGAGAAAGAGAATAACTTAAACCCAAAATTACACTTACCGCCAGAAAAAAAAAAGAGTTCAGTTTAATCTAACATATTTTATACAATACAATTGAATTATATTAGTAAAAAAAAAACTTCCATATAAATCATGGAACAAACTGGAACACATGGGCTCTCTTATTTTAATTTATTTTCTTTTTTGAGGGATTTAACCATGTTTATTATATAGTTTTATAAATATATATATACCATCTCTCCATAATTTATAAAATGAAAGAAAGAGAGAGTCTTCTTGTTGGAGTAAACCCAAACGGTTTTAGATTACTTATTAGCTGTTCATCAGTTCTTCCTCTCTAAAAGAGTAAAACCTAAACATCTCTCTCTGTTCTATTAGAACCAAAGACCAATCTTTGTGAACAAAACACATCTCGTATACTTCAGATCTAGACTCGAAAATTTTAGACCTCTTTACAATTGGTCTTTGTTCATCTGAAGTTGGAGAAAATAGTTAGCTTAGGTCGGATCTTTTCATATGCTTTGGATCCTCCTTCGTCTCTTTTGTATAATTTTAACCTTATCAAGAGTTCTTTTTGAATCTCAAAAGATTATATAGTAGTATAGAAGGTTTATATGTATATGTATAGCCAGATAGTTTATGTTGTTTAAAGATTCGATGATAGCCAAGTTGGGTTAACTTTCTTTTTCCTTGCCTCCTTACTCACATACAAACCCTATCTGTCCGTACAAAATACTAAAAACCCTAACTTTTCTCTCTCCACCAATCTAGTTTATTGTTTCATTTCCACTTCAACGATGAAAAGCTTGCATGTGGCGGCCAACGCCGGAGATCTGGCTGAGGATTGTGGAATACTCGGTGGAGACGCTGATGATACTGTTTTGATGGATGGAATTGATGAAGTTGGTAGAGAGATCTGGTTAGATGACCATGGAGGAGATAATAATCATGTTCATGGTCATCAAGATGATGATTTGATTGTTCATCATGACCCTTCAATCTTCTATGGAGATCTCCCAACGCTTCCTGATTTCCCATGCATGTCGTCTTCATCATCGTCTTCAACATCTCCAGCTCCTGTCAACGCAATCGTCTCCTCAGCCTCTTCTTCTTCGGCAGCTTCTTCCTCCACTTCCTCAGCTGCTTCTTGGGCTATATTGAGATCAGATGGAGAAGATCCGACTCCAAACCAAAACCAATACGCATCAGGAAACTGTGACGACTCTTCTGGTGCATTGCAATCCACAGCTTCCATGGAGATTCCATTAGACAGCAGTCAAGGTTTTGGTTGCGGCGAAGGCGGTGGTGATTGCATTGATATGATGGAGACTTTCGGGTACATGGATCTACTTGATAGCAACGAGTTCTTTGACACCTCAGCTATATTTAGCCAAGACGACGACACGCAAAACCCTAACTTGATGGACCAAACCCTTGAGAGACAAGAAGACCAGGTCGTTGTTCCGATGATGGAGAATAACAGTGGTGGAGACATGCAAATGATGAATTCTTCCTTGGAACAGGACGATGATCTCGCTGCTGTGTTTTTGGAGTGGCTAAAGAACAACAAGGAGACTGTGTCGGCTGAGGATTTGAGGAAAGTAAAGATAAAGAAAGCTACGATTGAATCAGCGGCAAGAAGACTAGGCGGTGGTAAAGAAGCGATGAAGCAGCTTTTAAAGCTGATTCTTGAATGGGTCCAAACTAATCACTTACAAAGAAGACGCACCACCACCACCACCACCAACCTCTCTTATCAACAATCATTCCAACAAGATCCATTTCAAAACCCTAACCCTAATAACAACAACCTAATCCCACCGTCCGACCAAACCTGTTTCTCACCTTCAACATGGGTTCCTCCACCACCACAACAACAAGCTTTTGTCTCGGACCCGGGTTTTGGATACATGCCTGCTCCAAACTATCCGCCACAGCCAGAGTTCCTTCCTTTACTTGAATCTCCACCGTCATGGCCACCACCACCACAGTCTGGTCCCATGCCACATCAACAATTCCCCATGCCGCCAACCTCGCAGTATAATCAATTTGGAGATCCAACAGGTTTCAATGGATACAACATGAATCCGTACCAATATCCTTATGTTCCTGCAGGACAAATGAGAGATCAGAGATTACTCCGTTTGTGTTCCTCAGCAACTAAAGAGGCAAGAAAGAAACGGATGGCGAGACAGAGGAGGTTCTTGTCTCATCACCACAGACATAACAACAACAACAACAACAACAACAATAATCAGCAGAACCAAACCCAAATCGGAGAAACCTGTGCCGCGGTGGCTCCACAACTTAACCCCGTGGCCACAACCGCCACGGGAGGGACCTGGATGTATTGGCCTAATGTCCCGGCAGTGCCGCCTCAATTACCGCCAGTGATGGAGACTCAGTTACCTACCATGGACCGAGCTGGCTCAGCTTCTGCTATGCCACGTCAGCAGGTGGTACCAGATCGCCGGCAGGTAGACATGCACAATCATCTTTCTCATTGTTTATTCTTTAATTTAGCAATACTCGAATAGTTTGTGTAATTGCACCACTCGTTTGGTTTGATGAAGAAGCTAAAGATTTTACATGTGTTTTTTTTGATAAAATGTGAATCGGAAGATTATACATTTGCAATGGAAATGAAATGATTTTGATCTTTTTGGTTTGATTTTAGGGATGGAAACCAGAAAAGAATTTGCGGTTTCTCTTGCAGAAAGTCTTGAAGCAAAGCGACGTGGGTAACCTCGGAAGGATCGTTTTGCCAAAAGTAATTTTTCTTCTAATTTCTTGTAGCCTTTGCTTTCCATTTTCTAAAAAAGGTTCAATGTTTGTGTAAAAATATTGTCAAGTTTTTATTTTATTTTTACTCTTATTGGTTAAGTTATATTTTACTGAATTTTTATTTTTTTTAGAAAGAAGCTGAGACACACTTGCCGGAGCTAGAGGCAAGAGACGGCATCTCTCTGGCCATGGAAGACATCGGAACCTCTCGTGTTTGGAACATGCGCTACAGGTAACTGATTATGATGCTAACATGTTAACATTGATTCTTTTTATAAAAACAATTCGTGTATTTTGTCAAAAATTGGAACTCGACCAAAATGTTTTTTCGGTTATTTAATTGTCTTCTTAAATTGGTTTTGCAGGTTTTGGCCTAACAACAAAAGCAGGATGTATCTCCTCGAGAACACCGGTACGTTTTTGAAAATGTACCCGTTAATAATTTTCCTTTCTTTTGGTTTGTTTGTTCTCTTGTAATTATTGTTGTGGACGCATACATATCTAATTTTCCTTGAAATTACGTTTACAGGCGATTTTGTGAAAACCAATGGGCTCCAAGAAGGTGATTTCATAGTCATATACTCCGACGTCAAATGTGGCAAATATGTAAGAGAAGCATCACAATATTTTTCTATACTTTTCATTAGTATTTAACTCTCATCATTACTTTTGTTGGTATTTATCTTGTCATAATTAATTGAGAATAATATTATGACAGTTGATACGAGGGGTTAAAGTAAGACAACCGAGCGGACAAAAGCCGGAGGCCCCACCGTCGTCAGCAGCTACGAAGAGACAAAACAAGTCGCAAAGGAACATAAACAATAACTCTCCGTCGGCGAATGTGGTGGTCGCTTCACCAACTTCTCAAACTGTTAAATGAAAAACAGAGACAAAAAGAAACAATATAAATATTATTATGTACCAAATAAGAAAGAGGGCAAAAGGAAAAAATGGCAGCGTACCCGAGTGTGCCACTTCTCGTGCATGCATGGGATCTTGAAGACAAATGGAGGGTCATGATTAAAGCTGTTTGGTCGGGGTCCGGGTTTTTACTCCATTTTTTGCTTTTTCTTGTCGAGTCGGTTCTTTTATAACTCTTTACTCTTTTTACCTTCAGGATATTGTAGAGATGATTAATTCTGGAAATGGTGTTTGTGTTATATTTCTGGAGAGATGATTATATAGTTCTTTTGTTGTTGTAATTGGTTAATATTACATATGTGGCTCATTTCTTGAGTCGAGCTTACATATCGTTTATAATGTGAATGTTTTAAGAAGAGTTGAATGATACAATATTTTTACACAAACATTGATAATGATAATAAAAATGATAATTAATGTACAAAATTATTTGTAAATATGGACATATGGACAATTTAAGAAGGAATTGAGATAATTAATTTTGTACATTAATTATCATTATCAATGTACAAAATTATTTGTAAATATGGACATATGGACAATTTAATGATAGTAAAAATGATAATTAATGATAATTAATGTACAAAATGATAATTAATGTACATATGGACATATGTACAAAATTATCCATATCATTCACATATTCACATTGTAAATATTTGTAAATAGAATGTTTACATATGGACATTTTAAGAAGAGTTGTTCCTTACCACTTTGATTCTATCATTTTCTTGTTTATCTAGTTAGCTTGAACCCTTTGTATTATTGAGTAACGAAAATCTTTGGAGGAAAAAAACAAGTGAGGTAGGATTATAATTTTCCTCATATAAGTGTGTTGTTTGTGATACATCATTATTCTTTCTTATTTTTGGTTAAACCCAAAAACTGGACCGCACCTAAGGAATTGAGATATTCAAAAAAACAATGATCTGACCCGTGCCAAATATCCACACCACACCTTTCTCCATTCAGGCCCTACTAGAAAGCCGTGAGACGGTTGACAACTTGAAAACAAAAGACTTATAATGAGACTATGAGAAACAAAAAAGAAAGTGGAGTTGATGAAATAATCTGATCTTATGAAAGTGAAGTTGATTACAAAAGGAGCAGCGTGGTAGTTGAATAGTTTCAGATGTTGATAAAGACGTGACATACATAGTTGTCTCAGTAATCTAATCAAGGACTCCTCATGTTTCTAACTTCTTCTTCTATAAAGTTGCATGAGATTTATATCTGGAGAACATATATTGCTCTAATTATGTGGTCTTATTATCATCAATATATGCCTTTTTCTACATATGAATATATGATCGACATGTATAGATATTTTTTGTTGTTCAAAAAAAAAAAATGTATAGATATTTTTTTCATTTTCCAAAAGGATTGAATTTCGAAATGGTGTAGCCACCTTAGAGGTATACAACAATAAATAATTTTCCCGACTTGTAACAAATGTTTGGAACAAAAGTGTCAATTAGAATCAAAGTAACCATCAGATGCCTTTTATAAATTTCTTTATCTATGATTATTTTTTAACCAAATTCAGACACTTCTATATTACTAAAAGCCAAACTTGATATCTATTTCAACAAAAAAATTTTTTTTTAGTCTGCTGTGACTCAGTATATCTAATTGTTTTCACATCATTCATAAACTTTTACTAGTCCATTGTAAAATACAGTATATTAGAAATTGTTTTCCTATCTATATATGCTTAGGTTTAAGAAAACAACTTTTGGCCATGAATATTTGAGTTTTTAAGTGGTTTTGGATTATAGATTTTGCCAAAAGGAAAAAATATTGATTTAAAATTACAAAAAGAAATCTGCAAACAATTATCAAAAACTCATTAAAGTGGGATTTATTTTTCATTTTGTTTACAAAAATGCGAACTCTAATCTTGATTGGATAATTAAATGGGTTTTTGGAAAACCAATAACTATGCTATAAAGTATAAACTACTACCATTCAAGCCTTCTATTTTTCTATGCCAAAAAATACTACGCAAAAAAAATTGAGCGTGTTTGATCCAACAATAAAACAAATTACTCAATCTTGTTTGATGTCAAAATCCAAATCCAAAATATGTTTCGGACACCTGACCGGTCTACTCGATTGACACCCCTGAAATTTCGAAATAGACAATACACAAAAGGACATAGACAACATAACTTCATCTCACTTAGATATTCACATTTCCCATTTTTCAAAATATTGGCTCTTCATTTTCTGTGTACTTCCAACAAATTGTCTTCTAGAGAAACCAAAACTATCTAAGATTTCTCCACCTTCTCCATCATCCACCGTTGATTCACTCATCTCATGTCTCCAATGACTCATCTACGGTCAAGATTCAAGGAGCATGAAACATCCCATGAACCAAATTACACAAAAACATTTACCTTGATAAAAAAACATCATTTTATTATTTTGGCAGAAGAAAAAGTCTTAATTCGAACTTTGAGCGTGCTTATAGTTTAATCAATTAAAGTTATAAAGAAAAGTAACTTTATAAATTCAGGAGTAATCAGTAGATTTATACCATTCTTGTCCATCGCTTTAAGCCACACTTGATCGGACGGTAAGCAATCAATCCGGTTTACACTTTCTGATTATAAAGATTCCAACTTTTGGTTATATCGGACGGTTAATAATCAATACGGTTTGAGTTTAAATCATAGCCGTTGAGATGTTTGACTAAAGTGTTTACAAAGTAGTCAACACTCTCTTTCTGCTACAAAGGACCAGTCTTGAAACTCAAAGTCCTTACCTTTCCCTTCTCTAACCTCTCTTTCTCTTTCTCTGTCTCTTTGTGAGAAATGGGCATGGAAGCTTTGAGATTTCTTCATGTTATCTTCTTCTTTGTGCTAATTCTTCACTGTCATTGTGGAACATCTCTCTCTGGTTCTTCTGATGTGAAGCTTCTTTTAGGAAAAATCAAGTCTTCACTACAAGGAAACAGTGAGAGCTTACTGTTGTCTTCTTGGAACTCCTCTGTTCCTGTTTGTCAATGGAGAGGTGTAAAATGGGTATTTTCAAATGGGTCTCCTCTTCAATGTAGTGACCTCTCTTCACCACAATGGACTAATACCTCTCTGTTCAACGACTCTTCTCTTCACCTTCTCTCTCTTCAGCTTCCTTCTGCTAATCTCACTGGTTCACTCCCTAGAGAGATTGGTGAGTTCTCTATGCTTCAAAGTGTGTTCCTCAACATCAATTCATTAAGTGGGTCAATCCCTCTTGAGCTTGGTTACACTTCTTCTCTCTCTGATGTTGATTTGAGTGGTAATGCCTTAGCTGGGGTTTTGCCTCCATCGATTTGGAACCTCTGTGATAAGCTTGTCTCTTTCAAGATTCATGGTAATAACTTGTCTGGGGTTTTGCCTGAGCCTGCTTTGCCAAATTCGACTTGTGGTAATCTCCAAGTTCTTGATTTGGGTGGTAATAAGTTCTCAGGTGAGTTTCCTGAGTTTATAACTAGGTTTAAAGGTGTGAAGTCACTTGATCTTTCAAGTAATGTCTTTGAAGGTCTTGTTCCTGAGGGTTTAGGTGTATTAGAGCTAGAAAGTCTCAATCTTTCTCATAATAACTTCAGTGGGATGTTGCCAGATTTTGGTGAGTCAAAGTTTGGAGCAGAATCTTTCGAAGGGAACAGTCCTAGCCTTTGTGGTTTGCCTTTGAAGCCTTGTCTAGGCTCCTCTAGGTTAAGTCCAGGTGCTGTTGCTGGTCTGGTGATTGGTTTAATGTCTGGAGCTGTTGTTGTGGCCTCGTTGTTAATAGGGTATTTGCAGAACAAGAAAAGAAAGAGTAGTATAGAGAGTGAAGATGATTTGGAAGAAGGTGATGAAGAAGATGAAATCGGTGAGAAAGAAGGCGGTGAAGGAAAGTTAGTTGTGTTTCAAGGTGGTGAGAATCTGACGTTGGATGATGTTTTGAATGCTACTGGGCAAGTTATGGAGAAGACTAGCTATGGTACTGTCTATAAAGCTAAGCTTAGTGATGGAGGGAATATTGCATTGAGGCTATTGAGAGAAGGTACTTGCAAGGATAGAAGTTCTTGTCTGCCTGTTATAAGGCAGTTAGGACGCATTCGGCATGAGAATTTGGTTCCCTTGAGAGCTTTCTATCAAGGGAAGAGAGGAGAAAAGCTTCTCATCTATGACTATCTTCCCAACATAAGCTTACATGATTTGTTGCATGGTATTTTCTTTCATCATCAATCTTTTTTGCCATGGATCTTTCTTGGTTGATTTTTGTTATTCATGTGTTGTTTGAATGATGTGCAGAAAGTAAACCTCGAAAGCCAGCTTTGAATTGGGCTAGGAGACACAAGATTGCACTTGGAATAGCGAGGGGACTTGCTTATCTTCATACTGGACAAGAAGTTCCTATCATCCATGGAAATATTAGATCAAAGAACGTGCTTGTGGACGACTTTTTCTTTGCAAGGCTAACTGAGTTTGGGCTTGACAAGATAATGGTACAGGCAGTAGCAGATGAGATTGTCTCGCAGGCGAAATCCGACGGGTACAAAGCACCTGAACTCCACAAGATGAAGAAATGCAATCCAAGGAGTGATGTTTACGCCTTTGGGATCCTTCTCTTGGAGATATTGATGGGTAAGAAACCAGGAAAGAGTGGAAGGAACGGTAATGAGTTTGTGGACTTGCCTTCTTTGGTTAAAGCTGCGGTGTTGGAAGAGACGACAATGGAGGTTTTCGACTTGGAGGCAATGAAAGGGATTAGGAGCCCAATGGAAGAAGGTTTGGTTCATGCATTGAAGCTAGCGATGGGATGTTGTGCTCCTGTTACAACAGTTAGACCCAGCATGGAAGAGGTTGTGAAGCAGTTGGAAGAGAACAGACCGAGGAATAGATCCGCATTGTACAGCCCAACCGAAACCAGGAGCGACGCCGAAACTCCATTTTGAGTCTAATTGTGTTCTTCTACAAGCTTTTTTTTTCTTCTGTAATTCCTCACTTTAGTTGGCTATATTTGTTTCCTTGGCAAGAAACCATTCTGATTTGATTTTATCTATATTTGTTGATGAGAAATGGTGTAAGTGTAACAGAAGCAGTTCAAAGTATTAATATTGATAGAAGAATATATGATACATGATGATACACCAAATGAGTAATGAGGCAGAAGAAGAATGCACTGTACTACAATTTTGGAGTTGAGTCGAACAACACTGCGGCTCATCAAAGCTGGCCTAGGTTGACGAGTGGAGGCAGAGAAGAGTCTAAAATGGTAAAAGAGAAAAGAAAGGAGACGATGAAAATGTAAATGACGGGGACGAAGAAAACAAGTTAGTTTTCTTCCTTTGTCTCCCTCAGCTAGTCAGTATCCTCTTCGGTCTTGGGTTTGAGGATTATACAATTAACTAACACCGCATACCGATCCTGCATTTAAGGGCACCGGAGCTGTAGGTAAGCATACTTACTACAGAAGCTGGTTTAGCTCCCAAGCTAGAGGCTCTGGCATAGCTTGCAGGAGCAGCAGCTCCAGATTTAGTGAAGTAGGCACCGTTGAGCATTAGGTCTCCTTGAGATCTCCAGTTCCATTGCTTCCATTCCCCTTGCCATGAACCTACCCTCTTTGTCACCTGCCAAAACCATTACAATATTGAGATTCATCCTTTCTCAATATCTCCTACTCCGAAAGAGAGAAATTAAGGTATACCTCTTTGGCGAAAGGGTTGCCCGGGGCAAGGAAACGATTGCCTTGACTATTGATAGTAGGGTTAGCACTTCCACCAATTGCATACATTACCCAATGAGTATAATCATTGTTTACAACATGGAAATAACCATGTCTACACCTGAAATAACAACAAAAGAATCAGCCCTCCTGATTCTTGTAGCAAACAATCATCGAAAAGAAAACATGAAATGCATGACGAACCTCGGCATTCTCTGTATAAGCCCTTCCCCAAAATGGTTATATGCTATTGTCACTTGCATCAACTTGTCTCTAGTGTACGAATCACTATGCCCCATCAACATAACCTGCATTATCCATCAAGAAACTTCTTCTCAACTCTTTAACACACCCTACACAATTCAGTTCACTATACTAACTAATTTAGCTACTAAATCAACCAAAATCCACTCCAAAAACGTGATTCTGCAGCAAATTCATCATCAGTTCCACTGAATCAGCAAAGAAAGCTAACCTCGTTGTGGTGAGTCATGTAGTTATTGGAGATAGTAATAGCAGTAGATCCCATAATAGCATCAATCAAACCATCAGCACAATTAGACAAAGAGTTATGATCAATCCAAATATGACTCGATCCAAATATCGATATAGCATCACCATCCGCCATAGTCCTCCACCCATAATGCGACGGCGAGCTTCGAACCATAGCATTACCAGTTCTTCTACAATCATGTACATTAATCCCATGGATGATAATATTCGTCACATACTGAATCGTAATACAAGCACCGCCTGCGATTGCAACGTTCACGCCTCTTCCATCGATTGTTTTGAAGCTGTTCATGATTAGCTCTTGAGTTAGAGTAATCACCATGTCTCGCTTGAAGACGATCCATAACGGACGGTCTTGTATCACAGCGTGACGGAGTGTTCCTGGTCGTGGATTAACCGCGTCGTGGTCAGATGGATCTGTGACTACGTAGTAACGACCATCTCGTCCTCCGATAGCGTTACGACCGAATCCGATCGCGCAATTCGCGAGACGCTTTCGTCGGAGATGCCAATTCCGATCACATCTCCAACAGTCGTCTATTGGGTTTCCGGTGGCGCATGAGAAGAATCCTAACCTCCTCCGCTCTGTACTGTTCTTTATTTTCCTGAAAATAACAAAAAGAGAACAGAGTTATTAAATTGTTACAAATTGACCCGTGAAGTTTTTATTTTCCTGAAAATAACAAAAAGAGAACAGAGTTATTAAACTGTTACAAATTGACCCGTGAAGTTTTTGATTTCACATTAAAGCCCTCTTGGAGTTCAAAAATCACGTGGAGGAGAAGAAGGAACCATGTGGTGTAATAAATGTAAACCATTTATACGGAATCATATGATACGGACCATACGGAAACTTTTTTATATCATTCTTTTTAATTTTATTTTAACTTTCTATTTTTGTGATGTTTTAAATAAATGTTAGAACGTAAAGAATCTGATATATTTTATGGACAAAAATGTGTATACATTAATTACAAAATTTTGCGTCGGTGGGAAAAAAAAATAGCGACGATAGAGGCGCTTTAAATGGCGATCACGGCGTGTCTGTGTCACATTCACATATAGACACACAAGTTGTACAAAACTTCTGGTCTAAAAAGAGGTTTAAATCAAAAGAGTGTAGAATTAAACATTTATGGGAACATTATGGGTGCAATTTAATTATATTTTTGGGTGTTTCCTATGTAAATTAAAATTTAAGGAATCACACAACGTTTGACTATCTGAAACGTTGTTATTATTATGAAAGTGAGATGTACATAACGTATATTAATTGCTAATTAAAATATGTTACATTTTTGCATAAAAACCATATACTTGTATAATAACAAATGAGGATAGAGAGAGGTCTTACATATCGACCATTGCAGCTACTTCTTCTGGGTTTTTAACTGCGTGTTCATTCCATGCACCGTCGTCGTTAGGTAACCTGAGAAAACATAGCTAGTATATTAAAACGACGTCGTTTCGACCGTATAAGCATCGTTTCTTTTATCAAATCTGGACGACGGAGATTGACTAGGAAGCTTAAAACTCACTTATTAGCCGTTGATGAATTACTCGAGCTATGAGAGTTTAGGTCCTCTGTTTCTTGAGCCCTATAACACAAAAATGTAGAGACGAATGTCAAATGTTACTTCTCTTGTTTCTAAAAGATTTGAAAGATTTCGAGAATCTATGAACTTACATTGTTGATGAATTTATACATAATGCTAGAATGATTAGAGTCGTTGAGAGAGCTAAGAAGCTTCTGCTAAAGATCACCATTGTTGGATATATCAAAGCTCTCTCTCCTATTGTGTATAATGAAGAAAAATGTAAGAGGAGAGAGAGAGAAAGAGATGTAATTAACTTGGAGAAGCTGAAGAAGATTTAAGCTTATATATATATAGAGAGAGAGTATAGGCAAGTAACGAAGGTGTGAAGAAGCAGCCTAACTCCGTTAATTATATTTGGCTCGAGTCTTACGGTGTGATCAGTTTCTTTAACGGCGTTTGTTAACTGCCGTCTTCCGTGATTGGATCATTTTATTTTTTTGGTAGGCTTCCGTGATTGAATCATTGTTTGACTTCAAAACATTATTTCCAGCTTTAAACCAAATTAATTTGTTTGGGAGGTATTTAGCCACTTTGAGGGTAATTAGTTCTTTCTTATCAAATTCCTTTACATTTCAAAAATCTTATAGATTCATAAAATCTATAAATACCACTAAAAAGTCTTTAATTGTAGTAAATGGTTATTTGTTAATTGAAGGTGTATAGTGTTATGCCTCCGTTTTACGATGACTGATGTACTGTATTAATATTAAACTAAAATTTCTGTGTATAAATGGCAAAATCTATAAATATCACTAATTTTTTTTAGCAAATTCATAATTGATTCAATATTCAGATATTCTTTTACTCTAAAATGTTTACAGTGACGACCAACCATAATCGAAGGGGTAATGGAAGAATTGAAACAGTGATCCCATTATCTATTATGAATGTTTAACTATTAGACATAAGTTTAATTACATATTAGATAAGTTTGATTACTAATAGAATTTGCACACAAAAAATAAGAAGAAAGATTACTTTATAGTTAATTACATAATTTAGAAGTTTCTTATCATCGGTGTTTCGGCCTTTCGGGTACTACAAACTGCATGGTTACATGATACCACGTCTAGTTTTCATGCTTTATATATATTATTCCCTAGTTTCAATCAAAACGCCGACTTGATAGAATTTGAGGTTAGGTAGCGTTTTATAATAAGTTTTAACGTCGTGGTTATGGATAATGCCATGCATTTATTAATGTATTTGCATGTCTTTTTTTTGTTTTGTTAAAAGGTATAATGTAGTATATTTGAGTACAATGCATATACCCATATATAGTATTGATGATATTATATTTTGATGTAAGAAATGTGATGCAGCTCAAACTTACAATAATCTTAAGCATGTGATTTTGGCTAATACGTAAATTCAATTTCTATGAATTAAATCTAAGGTTTATATGTTAACAGAATTCTAAAATGAGTACACGTACGTTTCGAAAGATTAATTATTTTACATTTATGCCAACCATAACCATAACTACCAATTTATATTATATTTAACTATCTGCAATGTCTAGTTTTTAGAGGAACTACGAATGAAAAATCAAAGAACACATGTATTTTGTGGTCGAAATCTTACCGTAGAAATGATAAAATCAGTTAAAACTTTACGAAATATATACAAGGCAATTGGTAACAATTGTGGTTTATATTAAATATTATATATCTCTATCTACTTCAATTTTAATTTTGTTAATAGATACAAGCTGACTTCTTAAAGTTTAATATATAAACCATTGTACAGCCATTGCATCCATTTGCCGTACGAGTACATTATCAGTAGATAATAATCATATTGGTAGCGTCAAATCAGGAAAAGACATCTCATTATGGATAAAACTATATAAGCAATCTAAATATTACACGGACTTATATCTATTGTAAGCATATCATTTGTGCCCCCATGTGCATGTAAACTTATTGATGCTTATCAAGGTTGTCTTAGAGAAAATCGAATTCATGAAATAAAGAACTTTTGAATGAAAAATGCGATGGTTACAGTTACATAATTTACAAGCACCCTGAAAAGACAATGTAACTGAAATTTTGATTTGAGAGAAATCAGTGTATCCAAAAAAAAAAAAAGAGAAATCAATCTATATATG
>Ga0041059_1001924_pt1 | contig 16042 bp, 7 predicted proteins | sample AraColnosormetaG_FD_56232 | JGI IMG/M metagenome (GOLD analysis project Ga0041059, IMG submission 56232) | Arabidopsis roots microbial communities from North Carolina, USA - Col MF nosort | ecosystem: Host-associated > Plants > Roots > Unclassified | place: USA: North Carolina | collected 2013-09-02
GATTGGTTTCTCTCCGCCGTGGGAAGATGGAAGATTCCTTTNTTTTTTTTTTTTGGTGAGCTTTCTTCTCTCTTTCCTTTGGAGCAACTTCAAAGTTTTTTTCTTTTTTGGATTTTTGGTTTTGGTTTGTGTATTTATTCTCACGAAATTTTATTTTATGTCTGTTCGAATTATTCGGAGAGAGAGAGTTAGGGACGCGATTGTAACGTTGTACTCGTTTTTTTTTTCCGACCCGTCGTCTAAAATCAGCTTCACAACTTTGTTACTATAAAATACGTCTTTTTCAAAATTTAGAGGAATGAGTGTTTTAGAAAACTAATTTTTATTATTTTCTGTTGAACTTTGATCGTTTAGACAATATTTTCTTATTTACTTTTCTATAAACTATCAATTAATTTAAAGTTCAATAGTTTTGAAGGAATTATGATGAATTATCAAGTATTTTTTTGGCTCTCTTGCTGCTTCTTCTTTCCATTACATAACAATGATGGGTTACGTTACGTATAAAAGAAACAGTGTTAGAAAACTTGCTTGTGAGGATTTCACCGCCCGCTCAGATACGGTTTGTCAGCTTTTCGATTTTAGTTTGATTTCTGATAGTACGGTTAAATAAACAAACTAAAACATGTCGTTTTCTTTTAACCAACCCTGATTATTTTCCCTCGCGAAAATTTAAAAACTCTGAAGTGTAGATTTTTTTTTTCTTGACATCAACAATAAGAAATAGTATAGTCAGATACGAAGAGTGGAAAAAAGTTTTCTATTAAAAATTGTTAACTATTTACACTCTTCAAAGAAAAAGTCTCAGCTTAATGCAAAAACAAATAGCGGATTATGTGGAAGAAAGAGGATGACGGTATGGGATGTTCCAGAAACAAACGAAATTTTTTGGCTTTGTTCAAGCCAAAATGTATAGTAAGGTAACCTAAATAAAGACTCTTCAAAATCTTAATATCTCAGAGACTATACAAAAAAAAAATCTATCAACGGGCTTCTTCACATTGTTGTGCGAAACAGAGGGTAAAACCCGAAAAAAGGAAAGAAAAAAAGAGAGTAACAAGTGAGTGAAACCTCTTGGTGTTTTCAGGATGAGGTTGAGCAGTCCGGGGGGATTGTTTCGGACTTGATCACCCGGGTATTGTAAGAACCACAGCTACCACATTTATGGTACAACCAATGGAACCGTGTAGTTCCTTTGCGTTCACAATCATTACATAGAATGTCCTGAAACATTTGTGTATGTGTGTCATGAAATGACTAGACTAAAAGAAATAGTCAAGACGCAGCAGTTTTAGTGTTTCTCACCTGACAGCGATTTTTGTATTCCTCTGGAAGTTCTTCTGCAGCTAACAGTGCATCAAGCATACCAAAATAAACCTGTGGAGTTCGCAAAAGAAACGAAGAAGAAACAGTTCAGTAAACAATATTTGCATGATGTGATATGCATGTTACACTCTTGAGGGGCGGGGATCATCTTACAGCCATATCTCCTAATGATTTTCCACAGATTGGACATGTGTAGTGACTGCAAGTGTAAGCCTGAAAGACCAGAGTAACAGCAAGTGTTTTGATTTTAGGCGTTAAAAGTTAATTTAAGTTTAATGAGAGAAAGAGAGATTTGCAAACCTGGAAGCAAGCTGAGTGCATGTAGTGACCACATGGTAAGGCTCTAACTGCTTCACTCGATGTGAAAAGAAATTCGCAGCAGATGGGGCAATTTGTCTCGAGGCTCTTCTCGAGGCACTTGTGGTTTACTAATTTCATCCCTAGGCAACAGTTACATGTCATGCAATGGAAAAAATCGATTCCTAGTCCTTCCCCGACCCGGCAAAGGTTGCAGAATGGACAGTGGTAAACGGCCCTGAATGCAGATAATTGTTTCTCACGGTTAGAATAGCTTCTGAAGTTTGATTTTTGACAGTGGTAAATTGATTCGTTTATGCATCAAACTGTTGGGTTTTGTTTACCTTTCATCATCAAAAAGTTTGCAAATACTGCAATAGTGCTTTGCCATTGGGAATCCGTCGCATGAAGGTGTTGTGCAGATGGGACCAACAGGTTGCACCTTGAGGCACCGCATACAGAGCATTTCCGTCACCAATTTTCTGTAATATGTTTCAAATATAAAATTACATATCACAGAGAGAGAAAAAAAATACGAACAAAGAAGTTTCAATTTAATTAGGGGAAACTGGCTTTAGAATATAAGATCTTACCTATCCATGGAGTGGTCGCTTACTTTGTCATGGCAAAACCTACAAGTGAACAACTGATCACAACAAGCAGCTCGAAGCTTGCAGTTACGCTTGTAATGCTCGCATCCATATATCTGCTTCTCGGGATCCCGAAAAGACGGGGAACATCCAAGTTCAACATCACCATTTACTGCAGTTTCTGCTTCCTTAGGTAACTTTTGCTGAGCCGCAATCCATCGACTGATAAATGCACCAACAGAAGAATTTTAAAATAAATGTTACTCTAGAACAAATAGGATTCGGGTATGAGGGACATGTGAATGAGATTATAGGTTCTCTATATCAGAAGATTGCTCAATCAAGGACACATATACATGCACAGTGGAAAATAAACTGAGCACGTTATTTTGGATTGGGAAACTGTAAAGGACAGGAGCACCACTTATACTCTTCCGCATTGCAAAAGAAGTTCAAGTAATACAGGGAAATGTATTATCTCTTTGGGGGGTTCTAGATTTATGTCTGGCATGCTGTATGCATGACAATGTGGAATAAAGGATCCATGCGTGGAAATAGTGAAAAAAATCTGACCTGGTCCTCCAATTCTGTACGAGATAATCTTTTCTCCTCGGATCAAGTGTTGAGTCCTGATAGACCTTCCTGATTTCAGCCTCTAGTTCATTCTGGTTCATGCGGAAAATATCTTTCCACCCTGGCTTAAATAGTTCACCACTTTGGTCCAAGATTTCTTGATGATCATTATCTATATGGAAAATAAACTTGACATAAGCAAAACAAACTTAGCACAGAGAAACTATAGTTGCCAGCTTAAGTATGAGTTATGAAGTCCAAAGAAGAAACATCTAAGGTTACATTAAACAAGTTAGATATTAAGTTGGTGAGAAATAGCTAAGCAATGCTTTTACCTTTCTGTGGACTAGGTTTGGATGTTTCTGTTGAGGATGAGTCGGGTGATCCTTTCCAGCATTCATTAAGCCATTCATCGAACATTGTGTTCTTGGTTGCCTGCTTCCAGGTATCCATCATTCTGTTTTGCTCATCTTCAGAAAGGGCAGACGTCACCCATGGTAACATAGATTGAAGAACTTCAGCACCCGTTGTTCCGATTATACGACCCACAATCTTGTCTTGCTCTTGAATGGAGAAGTGTTTGTCAAATAGAGGCCAAAGCTCCAGTTCCTCCAAGAAAATGTGCTGATCCAAAGTGATTTTAATGGATTTGCACATCCCCTGTAGCTTTGTAGCCAGTTCATTGTATTTCTTGTTGCAGTCACCGTTATCGATATCCGTCCGAACAGTGTCAGTTTGAGCTATGTCCTCCATCATAGAATCACTCTGTAACTTCTCATGAAGAATTGAAAGTTCGGTAAGGACACTATAAATATCTCCAAACAACTTCTCCTCCTGTTTATGGTCGAGCGTGTAAGAGTGACTGACATTGTGAAGTGTCTCCTTCGATTCTAGAGCTGGAAATAGGATGTCATCTTCTGCATTACTATGAGCCTTGTAGAAACCCCAGAGTAGGTGAAATCGACCGATAAATTGACGAATAAATGTTCCATCGCAATCAATGAGCTTTCCAGATTCAACATCAAGAAACTCTAGATCTTTGCTTATGGCCTTGTGAAACTTGAATATTGTAGCAACTGGCCGCTCAGCATGTCCAGTACCAAAGCTGTTACTATCCATTTCCCAAATAAAGAGGCTGGAATTAAGAGCGGGTGCAGCAGAGTTTAGCGAAGAAGATCTCATAGCTTTAGCTGCTGGAAGAGAACCAAGTTCCAGACAATTATTGTTAACTCCGAGATCCGGAACACAGCATGACCTACCATTTCCAGATGGCTTGCACCCATTTGCAACTTCTGTCGAGTGAGGGGTGGTTTTTTTTTCACAAGACAATACAGCAGTTCGCTTAGCTGGCCTTTTATCTTGATGCTGGCAACACGATTTTGTACTCCTACTCGTGCATGGAACAGACGCACAAGCATTACATGACTGAAGGTTGACTTCTTTAATGTTGCTTAGTGTTTTCACAGGGCATAAACCATTCCCGTTTGGAGACAAGCATTCCCCGGCTTTGCGTCCTTTGCAAGCCCAACCAGAGAAAAGAGTAACGAGAGCAACATCCGATTTAGGTGCTGAGGCCACAAGAAAAAGCATGTAATTATGCAAAATTGTGAGTAGCTAATAATTTGAAAGAAGGTTAAGTTTAAGGCAGTACAGTAGATAGTACCTCCAGCTTGCAAGTTCTTCAGAAAATTCTTAGCTTCATCTTCTGTTAAAGATGCCGTCAACCATGGCAAAACTCGTTCAATTAGTCTCAATGGCATTATACACAGGCTTTGGTAGAGAAGTTCTTGTTGTCTTTTGAAGCTGAAGTTCTTTCGTGCAAGGGGTAGCACCTGCAACCACTACAAGTTAGTTGACATCCTGAAATTGGTATCTTGAATCTTCATAGCATATAGTATCAAATGATCTTATGCCAAACTTTCATAGTTTCACCTGTTTACAATATCATACAGCACTTAAAAGCAATAGTTCACCTGAATTTCCTCGTTATGGAAGTGTCTTTGAATAGTTTCCATTATTTGATCAGCATGTGAGCACAGCTTAGTGTAAAATTCGGCAGCGGAAGTAGAAGAGGCTCCAGCACTCTTGATATTTTCAATTAAGCATCGAAACTCGTTAAACTGATTTTCTTCTTCATCGTGCTCTTCAGAAAATGAAAACTCTCCATCTACAGCTGGAAATATGATCTTGTCCTCTGCAAGACTGCACGAGAAAAGAACAGATCATCTCAAAAATAGTCCAATGACAATTCAATCTCTGTCAGAAGAAAAAAAAAGTTGTATGTAGATATGAACATTTGATAAAACTCTTTTTCGAATGATAACACTCTAATGCAGAAACGTGCTTAAGCATGAGAAGAGTAAAGGATAAACAACATCCATATCACTTGAAAGTAAAACACATCACAGCTGGCAAACGTGTTTTAGTGGCCATCAACATCAACTTTATAAAACAAATCTAGTTATTTACCTCAATAAATCAACATTGAATAGTCCCACAAAAGATAGCCAATAAACAATAGCAAAATTGAGATTATTCTGTTTTCATTGTAAATGAAAGGATACAACAAATACCTATGGAAGATGCACACTTCAGCAATATATTGTAAGCGTTCATCAAATGCCGATAAATCCGAAAAATCTCCAGACAGCTGAATCTTCCTAGCCTCATCGGCTATTTCTTTCATCTCCTTGTTGATTGACTTGTGCCAGAGCTTTATCTCATCAACTGGGTGCAGAGTATCAGATGAGCCAAAGTTAGTAAGCTCTGGGTACTTTCTCTTCCCAATCTTGGAACCCTCACATGCGCACTGTTCTCTACTTGCTTTACAAGGAAGCATGCTGCTAGAAGAATCTAGACAGCACTGGAACATAGAATCTTCAATGCGACACGAAGCCACGGTATTGCTTTTCCCTCCCAGCCAGGTGAAAATAACCTTCAAAAGGAAAATATCAATCAACAAGCCAAAGTCTTTCAACTTAGAAAGTTGGATCTTAATTCAAAACTTACCTGCTGAAGGAGCTTCTCGCCTGGAACTATCTTCTTTAAGCACGTTTGCATCTCCTTGCTTTCATCTACTGAAATGGAAGAAGAAATCCATGGCAAGAACACAGCAAGCATATTCACAGGAATACTGCAGAGAAACCGCCAGACTATGTAAGCTTGCTCCTCATACTTGAATTTCTCAATAAGTAAGGGGAACACCTATCAACAAGCCAAGAACAACCCGTAATTAATAAAGGCCAATGCGTAATGCTAAATATTCGATCTGTGTTAATAGAAAACAACAGAGATAATACATCTGTGATGTGAAGGAAAAGAAAAAAATACCTGTTTCTGTTCTTTCGCCAAGTGCTGGCTAACAGAAGTCTGAAGTGCTCCGGTAGAACGAGCCAACTCCCTTCGGTAACTTTCATCAGTTTCCGTGGCAGAATTCAGCAGCTCAAAGAGATGATCGAAAAGATTGCTTTCCCCCTTGTGTTCAAGAGAATATGTTTGCGCTACATTCTTCACACGTATGTCAAGAGCTGAAAATATCACCTACATCCACAGATTTGCAACTGTCAACAATTCTTCCTCATAACATAGCAATACAAATATGTTGCAATAGATTCCCTATCTACAACGCACTCATAGAATCAATAGGATGATCAGCAAGAGACTAATTGAGACTTACAATTCGTTTAAGATAAAATCAAGTCAGATTTACACAAATTTGCAGCTATATGTATTGAGTTCAAAATCCAAGTAGAGATGGTTCCAAATTCTAATTCAGCAGTTTTCAGAACATGATGAGATCAAATTTAAAAGAAGAGGACCAGGTTTTCGCATTACCTCGTCTTCGGCATTGCAGTGATGCTTATAGATGGATCTCAAGAACCGGTACCGTTCACGAAGCAGCCGGAGATCGACATGGTGACCAGTAGCAAACTCAAGAGCCAATCTATGAAGAGCTTCAAGCTCACTACATACTGCCTTATGAAAGAACAAGAAAATCAGGATCGGAGAAATCTCTTCCGCGTCATCCGAGAACGAATTCGCCACAGGCAACGGACGAGATGAAGAAGAAGAAGAAGACACAGAACTCGGAAGAACCGTGGTTGAAGAAGACGCCACTGCTCCGCCGCCTCTCGCCGTCTCAAAATCTGGTAACGGCGTCGCCATTTCCCCCAAAGCTTATCTCCGTTTTCGTCCGTCAAAAAAGAAATCTCAAACCACTTCTCTCTTTCCTTATGATTCGTCTACGACCTTCAATTTTCAAATCTGAGCTCGGTTCACCATGGGAATTATCTGGTGTTCTTCTGGTGTTTGTGTGGTGTTGTTCAACGGAGACGATGAGAAGGAAAAAAAGAAAGAAAGGTCGAGGCGTTGTCTGATATATCGATTTTGATTTTGCTTTTGCTTTCTTTTCTTTTTTATTTTTTGCCTTTTATCGTTTTATTAATGTTTATCTGGAAAATATTTAAAAAAAACTGTTAGTAGTATTATACGATCCTTGTAAATTTTTTTATAGAAAATGAATAAAAGTGCTTGGGGATTGGGTGGGTGTTTCTATACATAGGTTTTGTAGCACGTGGCCATTCACATCGCCACGTCGGATGCTGATGCAACCAACCCAGGTTGGCACGTGACCGATTACATCTCGACACGTGCAAGCGTCTTACCTACGAACGCATTTGGTCCGCGAGACATGGACGCTGGTTCTCGGAGTTAGAAGGAGGGACTCTACTGACTAGGGGCAAAAACGTTATGTAATTGCTTACGTGGAATTCATTAAGCTTTTGTTAAAATGAATTTGCTATTTTATATGTTTGAGGTTTAGCTTTTGAGGGAGCACTTTCAAAAGAAAAGATGAATTTGGCTTTGAGATTTTATGAAATAAGATAATGTAAGACAGATTCGAACTTGGTTTAAATATTTAGTAATGACTAATGACAGAGAGGAGATGTAGCAGCACCCGTTCGTAATCTAAAGGAGCCAAATAGCTAATTAGCTTCTTAATTAAACCATTGATTAAATTATTGCTTCACAGTTTTGCTTTGATTAATAAATGCAAATACAAAGGTTTAAACTTGTTTAATTGAGTTTGCATGTGCTCCAAGGTTTACTAGATTGAGTCAATTAATTTTGTGTCATTACTAGAAACAATTCTATTTCAAATTAGTAAAAGATAATAGAAATCGTGTTCAATATATATTCTTATGTAGAGATAACAAACAATTCTTTAGTAGATAATCAACAGCTAATGATGATCATGTTTCACAGTCGTGTTTATATTATGTATAGTCTAGTTAGTGGTACACCAGAAAATTACATTTAAACCTAAATAAACTTTGAAAAATGTTAATTACGTAAATATTTGGGAACTCTTTTCGATTAAAAGTATCTTAAAATTTCAATTTTGTATATTTATAAATCTATTCGTTCATATTTTATTTTTAAATAGATGATATTTACATATTTTACCAAAAAAACAAAAGGAATAGATTGATGAAGTAGAAAATGGTGGGAAAAAAACAGAGGACAAAGGAAGTGGTGAAAAGTAAAAAAAAGATACAAGAGGGGACGTGTGGGAAGTGTGGCGACAATTGGGTAGCAACAAGTTCCACTCGCGCTCTCTTCTCCACAACACATTCCTTTTTTTTCTTATAACCAAAATAAATAACATTTATTAGGGGACCAATATTTAACAAGTATTCATTATTCTTTTTCCCCCGATTTCACAACAACCTATTTATTTTATAATCAGAAACAACTTAATAATTCGCCGTTCTTGACTATAATTCTATAAAGAACAAAAACAACACGGACTAGTCAACTTATGTAAGCATTTCAACATTGTTCCACGTAATTTTCTACGGTAACCTTTACCTAATTTATATAGTAATTAACAAGAGATTAGATCATATATACTATATGAATATATATATATATATATAGCTTTATTGCAATCTTATAGGATCATAGATGGTAGGATTATTATTCTCCCTTCTTCAATTAATGCAACGATATAGGCATCTATGACCACCTAATTATGATCGTAAACCTAAATGATTAAAACAATTATACAATTTAAGACTAAATTCGATTGGTTGATTATTTTAAAAAATGAATATAGCTGTTTTTTTTGTTCCGAATTATTTGGAAATTTCGAGTATCGTGCAAGTGTACAATAGGCAATGGGTTGGCTTTTTGTGAATTGTGATCCATCAATATAGTGATCAATCTCTTTTCATGTATCCTTTTTCCCTCTTTTGTTTTGTTTTATTTTTTTCGTCTAAGGATAATGTTTATTTGCCTCGTCTCTTCCTTTTAAATGCATCCTTACACTTATCTTGTTTCAACATTCTATATTTAAGTTTTCGTTCTTACTCTATTTTTCTGGTTCCATCTGTTTTTTCCATTAGAATTGCCATTTCTGTTCATGTAGTAGATCTAGAAAAACATATCTTTCACTATATGTTTCTACCAATATAACTTGATTGAACCGGTTTTGCAATATTGGAAAAATTAAATTTCATGAAGTTTTTTAGGTCTAGATGTTTGGTTGACTCTAAATTTTTGCTAATTCAATATGAGACTTGTTCAACTCCAATTTAAATTAGCACTTCGTAAGAGGATACGTCAGTTTTCATTCCAAAAATCTGTTAAAATTTGACCCAAAAAAAAAATCGACCTTTTTCTGTATAAGAACTTTTACTTACAAGTCTACTTTACCATATATAATTAACAAAAAAAAAGGAGAGAAAAGAAGATAAAGACAATGAGCATATGCATCTCAACATATTTTTAAAGTTTACTGCATGTCTGCATATCAAAAGTGAACATATATCGTGTTTTCAAAGAAACTCATGAGAAAATGTTTTTATAAAATATTGTATCGTTAATTTTTAGCCTGATTTTTAAAATTAATTTTCTTTATATATGTATATATTGATGTGATTGGTACATCTTTAACATCAATCCCGACCAACACCTTCATCATTCATGTGTGTCTTGTTCTTAGTCAGATACATACAAAGCCGTGTCCTCTGGAATATCTCTTTGTTGGTTTCTTCTCTTTAAAATAAGCACACAATATTTGACGTAAAAAAAAAAAAAAACTGGGGAAATTGTTTTCAATACTCAGATTGCACTAAATAAAGATAAGACATTTCATCTCATATGGAAATCAATGCATAACGCATTACCAGTAATGCACTACCAACATATCAAAAATTCACTACAGATGAAATTATCAATATTTACTATTGAGTTTTCCATATATAAACTGTATATAGAGGACAGATTATTGGTAGCTTAACTGGTATTATTTTATGTTATATACTTGATGTGTATATAGTATATACATAAATATATCTTCATATTCTTAGTAATCTCTTAGCATCGGTTGATTGTTATATGTACAATATCTTCTCACTAAAAAAAAAGTAATTATGATTAATATTATAATTATTTTGAAGGGTAATATTATTGGAATATGATTTTTGAGACACATAAGACACAGCTTTTAATTTTATTGTATCTGTAATATTGTTATACAAAATTATATATACTGTAATATTTGACAAAGCTTTTGAATATACTAAACCATCTTTAATTATAAATTTATTAAATCTTTGTTTGAATTATTAATATATCTATATATATTTTATTTGACCCAGCTTTTGAATATAAAAGCTCTTTGGATATTTTAAAAAACCCTTCTATAAATTCTACTTCTTTTTAAGCACACGATATTTTCAGAATTTGGGCCCTCTATATTCGATCCAAAAAACAGTAAGTGAAACAAGACGCACAATTTATAGTATACTTTATCATCAACATAAGAGTTGTTTTTTTTGGTTAAAACATCAATATATATAAGAGTTATGTCTACATTCCGCCACTATATTATATATTTAGTTTGTATCAAATTAATTATGAGCTTACAACATTAATTGACGTGAATCATCCTACTATTTTTTCACATTGTTAACGAGAAATTACTGCACAACAAATATATTTTACACGACTAGTAGTGATTTTACTTTTTGCCATTTATATTATACAAGTGTGTTGTTATTTGTTAGTAAAAGTATTGGCAAATGGTGAAGTTGATCATGTTACTTAATTCATCATAAGATTGTTCTTCTTGTATAAAAAACAAACACACACACAAAATGTTGAAAAAGAAACACAGATTCGATGTTTAATGTTTTCAGTGCATTAGAATATTTATGTGAAACTACGTTAACTTATAGTTTACATCAGAAACGTTCCATGCCGTATTTCCAAATTGGAATCTCCATGTTTGTTACTATTTTGGCACTTTATAATTAAACTAATTATGTCAACTGTTTATTTAGTATGTCCGTACTTATAAAATATCAGATGCGTAAACAAATTGCTCTCCTTAGTAGAAAATAAAGATTTTCCTAATCAAACCGCATTTCAACTTCAACTTTATTTTTAGCCTTGTGAAAACGACAAAACCTTAATAGGTCCATGAAAGCGAGAGCGACCATTAATTATCATTTACGTTAACTCATGAATAATTGTTATTGCTTTTGCTTTTTTTAGTTAAACATAGTTTATATTATTTTTCATTTAAACCATTCTGTTTATGAGAAAAATTACATGATCTTTGGTCTAAGTTTAACTCTTAAGAATATATATATACATCATGAAATATATTTCTTGGGGTTAAAAATAGAAAGAGCAGTAGTTGGGAGAAATATTCGTAGGTTGGGGAAAAATAGATGAGATAATATTCGGAGGTTATGGATATGTAGAGCCAGCGTGGTGTTTTTAGTTAGGTCAAACTATAAATATAATATTAAATTTGATATAGTATATAGACTTTAACAGTAGAAAACAAAATTGATGTTTATGTTTACTGCCAAATGTCAAACGTACAATATTAAATAGCTACATATGGGAAGATAAGAGTTAGGATCGTGACTCCTTTATGTGATGAGGTATTTTCTCCAGATGAGGTAATTGGTTTAGGACCTTAAGCTAGAATAAATTTTGAAGTTTCAAAACTAATATTTTTGTTTATTCTACTTTGTAAAGTATTTGGCTATTTTGTTTCCCATCAAACAGAAAGAAGACTATGAGCAGTGGCCAGTGGACATACATTGTTAACTAAAAATATTTGACCTCATAACAAATGAAAAATTTATTCAGAAATTATTTAACAAAGAAAATCATATAATATTTTAGCATGCATTAATAAAAATAAAAATAAAAATTATTATTATCTTTTTCAGAAATATAGATAATATATATTAAACATTATTGTTTAGGTCCATTTCTTTTCCCTCTCATGTTCCGTTACTCTCTCACATCAGAATCCGAATTTAAAAAATCACGATCACCGACATGAAAAACCCTCGAATCTGATTTTTGATTTCACTTCTCAAGTATCAAAACTAATTATATCATGAATAATTTGAGCTTATGGTCATACAATTTCAACTCTAGTTGTACCCTTATCCATTCTTATTCTCATTGAGTAAATTGTGAATTTATTAAGGTTAAGGAGTATACCAAATCTTGATTGCAGTTTCTTTGCACATTTAACATTAAAGACGACTAAACTAAATTAGATCAAAGAGGAATAGATAGATTCAAAATACTCTGTATTTATCCATTTCTAATAATTAAAAATTCGTATACTTTATAGAATCGTTTTACCAAACCCAAAAGCTTAGTCTAGTACTTAATAATATCTAGGATCCTAGAATATAGTGCAGGCTCATTCACTTAAACATATGTTTTGATTCGTAGGCTATTTACTTCAATAGAAAATTATTGGGCTAGGTTTAATAGTATAAGAGAGTAAAATATGCTGGCCCATTTCACCGAAATTACGATTATCGAGAAATCTCTAATTTTGCGATGATGTTGCCTGTTTTTAGAGCTGCTGTCGCTCGTGGTTTGAGATCCAGTGGTGGGAAGTACTCTAGTGCTCTTGGAGCTGTTGGATACCCTAGGCATGCTCCAAATCTCACGTTTGGTGGTATGTTTCTTAGATTTTTGTTACATTTTGTATGTTTCTTTCCATACTTGCACTCGTTAGATTGGACTCAAATTCAAATTTCAATTCGTTCTCTTCCTCACAAAACTTAGAACCAGGGATCAAGAAGAAGCCTCGTCATCTTCATCTCATCCGCTTGAATCTGCATCCTTACTTGCGGAACACAGAAAACGCCATGGCCTGTACTACCTCTCCTATCAGAAGAACGACATCCACAATGATAGCATTGACGACAACAACACACTAAACGAATACCCACCAGCGAATGAGATATCGGTGGACTCATTTAACACTAAGAAAAAGATGAACCAATCAAAACTGAGACCTGTAGTGGTGCAACTGGACAAAGAAGATGGATTAAAGACAAAAGGACAAATTCAAAGAAATTTTGGCCGTCAGTTGGAATTGTATGTGGATTGCGAATCGCTAGAACTGCGGAACCTAATAAGATAGCAATTACAACCCAAGAATTAATAAGAACTTGGGCATGGACCTGCGAGACTCGATTAATAATGATGAACTTCTGTCTCGTACGATCCAGACTGCTCTAATGGGTCAAGGAAAGGAGAAGGAAAGAGAAAAAGATAATCATTCAGGGATAAAAAAACAGAGCTCGATAAGAGAGAAGACGAAGGAGAAGAAGAAGAGGAATGGGGAGAAAAGTAGTAAGCATAGATCACGACGACGAGGAGATGAACAAGTTGTAACAAAGCAAGTCGAAATCCTAGATTTTCTCTTATGAATACTAGTTGGTGTGTTACTGTACAGTGATTTTCATGTATCCATTGATTCTTTTGTGTTTTTGAAATATAATTTTCATATATTATATCATCTCAGTTATTACACCATCATGTATATATATATATATCAACAACAACCAGAATAAGATAGCAAAAATTTAAATAAGATGCATACAAAGCATCACCAAGAGTACCACTTACTTATTTAACTCTACTACTTATAGTGGTCATAAATAAACATCCTTAAACACACACCAAAAGTAGGATTCAAACATATATAGGATGATCATAAACAGCAAACACTTTTCTGACTTTTTAACACCTTGGGATGGGGAGTTTGCAACTTTTAGAGACTTTACGAGCGTTGGGAGTGCTGACGAAGCGACGGAGGCTAGGGTTTCTCATGTAACCACATAAGCATGGCCTCTGCTCCTTCAGCTTTGCACAGCACAAAGCCGATGGTGGAGAAGACGACGTTATCGCCGTTGCACATGGGCTTAGCTGCATTGGCGAGCACGTCACGGCTTCTGCCGCCGGGGCTAGAATCATTAGGAGAACCGCCGCTAGAGCAAAAAGGGAAACCATTGTGGTCTTGATCATCACCATGTTTCTTCTTGATCTTTTGTTTGTTTCTGAGTTTATAGAAATGTGTTTTTGGTGTGTTGTGGTTTTTGACATCTCCTCCTATTTATAGAGTGGGAAAGTGAAATGCTTTTTCTTAATTTTTTCTACTATATTAGTATTTTCTAAGAAGAAAATTATTAAGAAATACTATATGGATTATAAAAAAAATTATAAACCAGTATTAATCTATTGGTGCACTTGCTTATAGTGCGGCCTCTTATTTGTTTCGTTTTTCGATTTTTGTTTTCATTTTAGTTTAGTATTGGAAGAACATATATAATTATAATCTACAAGTTTGGTGGATGACCTTTGGTGTAGTTGTTAATAAAGAGCTCGATGCTTTTTTATCATGCATTCGTATAGTATCATGCCATCCAAATTTAAATCAATTTGAATATTGCTTATAACTAAAATAATTGCATTGGAATATTAACAATGTGGATGCATATTAAGAACTCTCGTGACTTTGACTTGATGAATATCATATGGGTAACATTGGGGAAAGTATTCAAAAAAAAAAAATGCGATACTAATATCTTAATTATATATTCATTTATTTTCAGTGTTTTCTTCTTTTAATTGTCAACGTTTTTAGTCTTTGTTCCCTCTTTTTTTTCTTGTTTTGAGTGGAAAGAAGCACTACAAATTATAAATCAACACTCAATATATATAACTTCATATATTTTAACTCCTCTATTTGTCGACCAAAAAAGTAACTACTTGATAAGAGTGAACATTTATACTGACAAAACACAGCAAATAGCCAAATACGATTATATTCATCCATGAAAAGAACTTTTTTTTATATATGGATTCACAAAAATAAGAGGAATTTAACAAACGAAAAACAAAGTGGGGTCGAAGTAGGAAAACTTAGGAGGCGAAAGAGGCGCCGAGGACTTTCGGTGATGGTACTTGTGTCGTGCCAATATTTGTTGCCGTCTCCTTTATCGTCATTATTACTTCAATGAATCTCACACACACAAAACAACAACAAATCAATTAATATTTTTTTACAAAATGATGATCTTGAGATGAAGCGTGCGTTTTGGGATACGTGTGAATAATCATTTCCACAATCACTCATTGAACATTCTTCTTTTGACACAATTGTAGTAAATTAATGAACATATCCAATTTTCTCTTTAGTGTAGCATTTGAACTGAAACTACAAGGAGAACATGGAATGTTTGGTGCGTATTTCACAACAAATATGTTCACACTTCACACACATTGGTTGGTTGTTGTTTTTGTAGCTCATGCAAACATGTGTTCTCGACTTTGAGGGTTGATATACTTTTACTCTTATCAAAAACTAGAAAATGGAGATGACATCCTTGTAACAACGAAACTATATAACTTTATCACAGAGAAATTAACAAGGCTTACAAAATAGTATTAGTAGTTTTGTTCAAAAAAAAACTAAAACAAAATAGTATTAGTAAATGATTGAATGAAATAAGAGAAAGTGGGTCCAGAACATTATCTATCGTGAAATAAACTTTAAGATTCTCACGCCTAGTATGTCACAATTTCGATTGTTATTATTGCTCTTCTTATATGTAATAAAATATATTGTGTAAATATTTAATTAAAAAGCTCCTTCTAATGTGCATTATACATGTCATATAATTTGTATATAAATAAAGTGTAACGTACATAACTTTATCTTAAACAAAAACACTAATAATTATCTTACGGCATGTTTTTGAATTTTCATATTAGAGATTTTTTTATATAAAAAATTGTTGATTGTGCTGGTTGTTTTTAGAAAACGATTCTCAAAATTAGCTTTTACCAATACAATTTGAATAAACATTTGTATTTGTCTGTTTATATTGACATTTTACTTTTTCTTTTTTTTTTTT
>Ga0041059_1001925_pt1 | contig 16033 bp, 19 predicted proteins | sample AraColnosormetaG_FD_56232 | JGI IMG/M metagenome (GOLD analysis project Ga0041059, IMG submission 56232) | Arabidopsis roots microbial communities from North Carolina, USA - Col MF nosort | ecosystem: Host-associated > Plants > Roots > Unclassified | place: USA: North Carolina | collected...
GGGAAACGCAAGAAAAGCTCCAAAGAGGCGGTTGATGATTCTAACAAAGCGTCGAGAAAGAGAAAGTTAACGGGGAGGCAAAGACAAACTATCCAAACAGCGCAAGATGAAGAAGAAATGAATTTGAGATTATAGCTTACTGGAAAAACTGAAGAAAGGCTCAATTATAGAAGATGATTTTGCTAAACTTACAGGAGCTCATGATTTTGTCTGATAAAGAAGCAAGAAAACATTTCAGGCTTCAGCAGAGATGGGAAGGTGGACGACTATTTATTATAACTGAGATCATGTTTTGTCTTTTGGTTGATTCTAAACATATTGGTCAGAAAGAATTTAACAAAAGGATTCTCAAATTTAAAAAGCTCTGGAGTGGTTTTGTTTTTGGTGAGAACAAGGGTTGGAAAAGTTCTGTAATTAGAAACGAAAGCTCAAGACACATGTCTAAAGCTATTTTCAATCCTGGTGAACATACCAGCCGGATTTCAGAGTAGAGAATATATAGCCACTGTTGAGAGTCACAAAATACCTCAACGCTCTTTAAGAGATGTCAATCTAAAATCGCCCCATTATTTTTCCAGCTTAGCTTTCGGCCCATTATATATTTATTTGAAAAAAATACCCGCTCTTTTATTTTAAAATTTTCATAATCTTTCATGATCATGATCCACTGATCCAGGATTAAAACATGGCATAACCAGCAAGTGATCCGACTAATTCTAGAGGTGAAACCTACCTGATAATCATAAGAAATCTATTAATCCATGTAATTAGCAAGATGGATTACTATATAAAATGAGATGAACATCAATGTTTGTAACTTTGAGAATTGTCATTTGAAACAAATCTCATCTTCATGATTTTATATCTCAATCTATTAATCTATTATAACTTGGTGATTTCATTCTCCCCTTTTTAAAAAACTTTCTTGCACCTAATAAAATTCTAATTTATGTTAATAAGCTCATTTGAGCATAAACCTATCTTGGTTTGGTTACATAATTGCTTTTCGTTAACAAACATATGAAGGTTGCTGGTGTCACTTGATTTATAACTTTCAAAGACTTTCGTGTACAACTCCAAATAAAAAGAGTAAAAATGAAAGAAGAGGTCGGCCAAAGGCGAGGTCGACGCAGATGAAAACGCCAGGTGTCTCAGAAGAAGGGAGCAATCGAAGCTGGATCTCTCTTTACGCCACGTCATTTTTAGTCAACATCATGTGGGACCCATTTCCTTAACCGTCATTCTCCTTCTCTACCGTTCACTAGTTTCCTAATTTTGAATTTCAATTATTTATTGGATTTTTAATTTTTATGAAGTAATTTCACACTGACAAATATAGTACTGTAACTTATTCAACTATTCAAACTTGCTACTTTGGTTGCTGCTATATACGATAACACTGTTATAGAAAGGTGTATACTCATTGCTCGTTGGTTTTAAATTGGAATACAAACAAATTTCCAGAAGATAAACAAATTATTGAAAGATAACTTATGTCCTAAGTAATTGGTATGATGGTTTTTACTCTGATAATTAAATTAGTGATTTTGGACAAACGGAAAAATCAGGAAATCTTAAAAATATTTGTTTATTTTGTTTGATCGGTTTGTTGTTGCTGAAAGTTTTTGATCGAAAATTTTGTGATTGAATATTTAGAGTTACTTTGTCAAAGTTGGATACCTAATTACCAAATTGCATTTCCAATCTAAATCTAACTTATACATATGTCTGTATGTTTGTAACTAACATAGGAACACATATGTCTTGTTTTAACGCATATATAATTTTATTTTATTTTGTTGTGATGTTTTGTTACAATCTAAAATATGTAATAGAATTTTTGAATACTTTTAATTTAAAATTTTGGGATATTCCTAATGATGATATTAATAGACCAAAATGAAGTAAATCCATTAGGAAAAAGTGATTGGATCCACATATTCGGGAATATGCATTCCTAAGATAAAAGTTCACTTTTCTTTTTAAACAAAAGTTAAAGAGTCCTAGGATTTAAATGATTTTAAAAAGTTTTTTTTTTTAAATTACTTTTCTTCGTAGGAAGAAACTGAATGAATGTGAAACTGGAATAATAATAATTATGCTTTCTGGAGATATAATAGTTTGAATTGAATACTATAACCAAATAAATATAAGGCCAATACTATAGTGGCTATAACTACTAAACTACATCCATGTCCATTAACCCCACAAATGAATTGGCAACCTCCCCATATGTTAATTTCTATACCCAAATCAAATCAAATTTGGAAAAAACAAAAAAATGTTCATGTACAAAAATATTTAAACGTAGGAAATTTAATAATCAGTTTGAACAACAACAGAGAAGGAAATCTAATAATAATATCTTTAGTCAAAACGTAAAGATAAATATGATAATTTACTTCAATTTAAAATTATTCACTTTACAGCTAAGCACATAATTTTGATTAGAAGGTAAGATATAGTAAGGAAACAAATTTAAAGAAAGTAATTGCAAATTCAAAATTATTGACCGGTACAATCATTTCATGTGTATATTAAATTTGCTCAAAACTCTTCTCACACCCATCTCTGTGTCCATTGTCTTGTCTTTCGCGGATCAGTTCTGTCGACTCTACAGATTCTTCCGCGTTTTTTTCAATTTTCGAAAGTCTCTCTCTTTTTGACTCTTCACCTTTTTTTTTAACACCACAACGGTTAAAAACCCTCGGCTTCTATAAATCCCGTGAAAAAAGTGGGATAGATTGAGGTGCGTTTCATTGATTGTGATGCAGAGACGAGGTAGATCGTCGGAATTTCATCGACCGGGTTTCATTAGATCGGATACTCATCGGAGACGTCGCCGTTGAAAAGGGTTTTGTTACGAAGAAGCCTTCCTTTTCGGTTTGTCTTCCTCAATCACCGATTCGCTTCTCAGGTAAATTCTTACTCCGGCTACTTTCTCCTCAATTCTTCGTCTTTCTACAATTGGATCTGAAAATCATTTGCTGGGTCGTTATCGTTTTTCGATTTCATTGTAAAATTTTGCAGCTTTGACTCAAGTGCTCTGTTGTTATTGCTTGTATTTATGAGATCTTTGTTTCTGTTGTTTAGTTTATACAATTTTGCTTTTAGTTGTGAATCTGATGTGTGTCGTTATGAACAGGTGTGAACAGTATATTAAGTTTTTGTTTGGTGATCTGATCTTATTGGTTGGATGTGAAATGCAAAGATCACGGAGAGCTCTTCTGGTTAGAAGAAGAGTTTCTGAGACTACTTCTAATGGAAGGAATCGCTTCTACAAAGTTTCATTGTCTTTGGTTTTTCTCATATGGGGGCTTGTCTTCTTATCTACATTGTGGATCAGTCATGTTGATGGTGACAAAGGTAACTTTTTGAGTTCCTTATTTGGACAGAATGCAAAACAGTTATTAGAATATGGTTAGAGAACTGAACTTAAGTAATATACGCTCTTAGAGATATGACAATCATGAAGATGTATAGACCATATCTTAAGTGTATCTAAGGCTTACTCTTGGGCATTTGCAGGTAGATCTTTAGTGGATTCAGTTGAAAAAGGTGAACCGGATGATGAAAGGGCAGATGAGACAGCTGAGTCTGTTGATGCAACATCACTAGAGTCTACCTCTGTTCATTCTAATCCTGGATTGAGTTCGGATGTTGATATAGCTGCAGCCGGAGAAAGTAAAGGCTCAGAAACCATCTTGAAGCAATTAGAAGTCGATAACACAATCGTTATCGTAGGAAATGTTACAGAAAGCAAAGACAACGTGCCTATGAAGCAAAGTGAGATAAATAATAACACAGTTCCAGGGAATGATACAGAGACCACTGGTTCAAAGCTTGATCAGCTATCTCGTGCTGTTCCGCTTGGCCTTGATGAGTTCAAGAGCAGAGCGTCCAATTCTAGAGACAAATCTTTGTCAGGCCAAGTAACTGGCGTTATTCATAGGATGGAGCCTGGTGGGAAAGAGTACAATTATGCAGCTGCTTCAAAAGGTGCAAAGGTCTTATCTTCTAACAAGGAAGCAAAAGGAGCTTCAAGCATCATATGCCGGGACAAAGACAAGTATCTCCGAAACCCGTGTTCTACTGAAGGGAAGTTCGTTGTCATAGAACTTTCAGAAGAAACGTTGGTGAACACAATCAAGATTGCAAATTTCGAGCATTACTCTTCCAATCTGAAGGATTTTGAGATTTTGGGGACCTTGGTTTACCCAACTGATACGTGGGTTCATCTAGGGAATTTCACGGCTTTAAACATGAAGCACGAGCAGAACTTTACATTTGCAGATCCCAAATGGGTGAGATATCTAAAGCTAAACTTGCTAAGCCATTACGGTTCAGAATTCTACTGCACCTTGAGTTTACTAGAAGTCTATGGAGTGGACGCTGTGGAGCGAATGCTGGAGGATTTGATATCTATCCAAGACAAGAACATATTGAAACTCCAAGAAGGAGACACTGAGCAGAAAGAGAAGAAGACAATGCAAGCAAAAGAGTCCTTCGAAAGCGATGAAGACAAGAGTAAACAGAAGGAGAAGGAACAAGAAGCCTCACCAGAGAATGCGGTTGTGAAAGATGAAGTATCACTTGAGAAAAGAAAGCTGCCAGATCCGGTGGAAGAGATAAAACATCAACCAGGAAGCAGAATGCCGGGGGACACTGTCTTGAAGATACTGATGCAGAAGATAAGGTCGCTGGACGTGAGCTTATCAGTTCTTGAGAGTTACTTGGAGGAACGGAGCTTGAAATACGGGATGATATTCAAGGAGATGGACCTGGAGGCGAGCAAGAGAGAGAAGGAGGTGGAGACTATGAGACTAGAGGTAGAAGGAATGAAGGAGAGGGAAGAGAATACGAAGAAAGAGGCGATGGAGATGAGAAAGTGGCGGATGAGAGTGGAGACAGAGCTTGAGAAGGCTGAGAATGAGAAAGAGAAAGTGAAGGAGAGGTTAGAGCAAGTGTTGGAAAGACTGGAGTGGATGGAGAAGAAAGGTGTGGTTGTGTTCACAATCTGTGTCGGGTTTGGGACTATAGCAGTTGTAGCCGTGGTTTTTGGTATGGGGATAGTTCGAGCAGAGAAGCAAGGTGGCTTGGCTTGGCTTCTGTTATTGATAAGCTCCACATTCGTTATGTTCATTTTGTCACTTTGATGAGAGAAGAGTTCTCAGTTTTGGTCTTTCTTTTTGTTTTCTAGTTTTTTTCTTACTGTAGAGTTAGCTGAGTCTTCTTTATACCCAATAAAACTATAGAAGTTACCTAGATAAGTTATGATGTGCCTATGAGGTTTCAAATACAAGAGTTTTGTCCGGTTCAATGGAAAAAACTCTTATCAAATCAAAGCTTATACGTAGAAAGAGTTTTCATTGCAGAAAGTTGATTTACAAACAAAACTATTATTCACAGAAAACATTTTCTTATGACCAAAATAATTATAAACATTTTCTTTCAATAATTAACCCTAGCTTCGTCATTGCCACAGAGCAAAGATAGTTTTAAAATTCGAATCCAATCAACCTCTTATACCAATCTCTCACATGTCATCTCCTACTCTTCATAGTTCATCCAAAGTGGGGTTATTTGTCAACGTAACTTCAGCATAAAACTGAGCTTTATACTAGAGAGAAATAAAGTTAGCTATAATCATTTATAAACTGAAGATTGATGGAGGTTTATTAATGGTTAATAAACCTTTCCAAAAATAGGCGTATGCCGCTAAGAACAGAGAAGACACGGTATTCTTTAGTAAAAGGCGAAAGAACAGTTCGCTTTGTCTTCACTGCACAGCTCCGTGACTCTTGAAGGCAAGCTCTCGATCTTTATTTATACTAAAGTTTACTCACTGTTCTCAAGAAATGAGCCGATGTGGGATAGTACAATCAATCAAATTAATTCATGGGTTATTAATAGCAGTATATGGGCCATATCTTGTTTATTTTTAAGCCCATCCCAAAGCCTGGAGGTTTCATCATCTTACAATTCTAGACTGGTTTTGGTGAACCGGTTTGATGAAATTAGAAATTACAATGCAAGAGACACGTGGCAGGCTTAGAAAAATAACCGAAAGCAAAAACAAAAAGGTTTAAGAGAGAGACGACACTAGTCTGGTTTTGGTTCGAGTCCCGCAGTGGTAAAGGGACGACTACAAGCGAACATAATGTTTAAGAAGGCGGTGGAGGCTAAGTCTCACCAGCGTCTCTCCGGCGCTGACCGGAAAAAACTCCGTCGCACCGTCCGAAATAGGCTTCCCCTTCTTACCGATGAACTCCTCGACGCAATTCTTCCTCCCAAGGTTTGATTTCTCTTTTCCCTCAATTTTTGGCATCGTTGTTTTCTCCATAGATTACTAGGTCTTTCTTCTTGTTGTGTAATCTGATTGATTCTAGATTAGATTGCATCGAGTATTGGCTTACTTCTGGCATTGATTGTTTTGTCTAGGTCGAGATTACACTTTCCAAGTTTCAGAATCGAGTTATTGTTTATAGTATTGAAGGTGGATGTCCCATGTTTTTCGATATCGATGGAAGAGGAACTGAGATTTTCCCCACAGTTTTTGCTCTGTGGGAGGCTCCTGAAATGTTACCTTCCTTTATGTTGAAAGGAGGTGAGGTTTCACGTTATATTATAGGCGGTGCAGATTTGATGTTCCCAGGTATTTTGATCCCTCCCCAAGGCTATCCTTCTTTCTCTGCTGGAGAAATATGGGCTGTCAAAGTTCCTGGAAATCTAGCACCTATTGCGGTAAGCTTTTTATGTCTTGTTAACTGATGAATCTTCTTAATGAATGTAAAGTTTGCGTATTGAGTTACATGATGTTTATGAAGGTTGGGTGTACCACAATGAGTAGTGAAGAAGCTCGTAAAGCAGGTTTACGTGGGAAGGCTTTAAGGATAACTCATTATTACCGTGACTTCCTATGGTACATGAGATGCTGGCAAAAGTTTTTTTATATTTTACATCTGTGGAGGAACTCTGTCTCTTACATACTGAATTTGTGTTTCTTAGGGAATCAGCTGAGGGGCATTATGTTCCAAATGCGGGGTTTATGGAGGATGTGGTCATGGAGGACCCATCGTACCTTGCTCCTGGTTCAGGTGAAGATATTTTAGACACTTCTGCAAGCACCGGAAATGAAGAAGATGAATCTGCTCTGGAAACAGCTTCAACATCGGCTGCGGATGCTAAGAATGATGCTGAAGTACATGTCGTTGGGAGCATGAATGAGCTATACTTGGTAGATGATGTATGTGCTACTGAAACTAATACCGACAAGCAGATTACTCTCTCCCCTGAGGAGGTAGATACCCTTCTTGACCAATGTCTTTTGCAAGCATTGCATACAACACTAAAGGAGAAAGACCTTCCCATCCCAGGAAGCACTCTATGGTAAGAACCGCATTCAGATACTTGACTTACTTTGAAAGCCACCTATATTCTGGTATTTGACTATGATTAGGTTGTTTTATTACGCTCTGAAGCTCTATTCTGTGTTACTCTTGACTTTGTCAATAACAAGCAAGACACCTTAAACCATTTTCTTTCTCCTTTCCACGTTTGACTGACATATATTTTTCTGTGAGTGGTGCAGGGCAAATCATGTATTACCTTGTAGGCCTTCTGGTCTCACACTTGACATTAAGAAGTCTTCCCATAAAAAGTTGTCAAAGTGGCTGCAATCTAAAGCGTCTGGTGGAATGGTCAGTTTTCATACGAATTTCCCTTGTCTTATGATACTTTTTTTGGCTTGATTTTATATTTTAGTAGATGTTGTTCGTAGATGTTTAACTGCAAAACCCAACTGGTTTATCAATATAGGAAACTATTAGTATCAAGTGTTGTAAGCTGTATCTCCTTAAAAGTATGTATGTAACACATTGGTATACATTTACCCTGATATACTCATAATTGCTAGTAGATTTACTCTGGTGTCTTGACTGGCAACTGCACTCTGTCACAATCTTTGAAATATATGCGCAGATATCTGTTAAGGAAGACAAGCATAAGAAGGAGATAGTATTGATTTCAGTCAACCGCAGCCACCCAGATTACAAATCCTTCAAGCCAGAGAAAAAGAAAGCGGAAGTCTCCGAGTCTCCTGGAGAGCGCTCCACGGCGCAAGCTCAGTCAGAGAAAGGGCTTGAAATTATAGAGGTCTATAAATCAAGCATACACAATAGTGCAATATTTGCATCAGTTGGGGAAGACAAAGGAAATCTGTACACAGCTTCTGAAGCCACTGACGTTGTGTTCAAATACATTGAGAAGGAAAATCTAGTAAAGCCAACAAACAAATCAATGGTGGTGTTGGATCCGATACTATGTGATGCATTGTTCAAAGGAGCTATCAAAAAGGGATCGGCATATCCGTCAGAGATCCACAAAAAGGATGTTGGGTCGACATTTGTAGGTAGAATGCAGCCTAATCACGTAGTGATGAGAGGAGGCGGTGAACCCGTGGTTCGTAAAGGAGCTGTAAAGCCGGTTCAGATAATGACAGAACGAAGACAAGGTAACAAAAAAGTGACCAAGGTCACAGGGATGGAGACGTTCTTGATAGACCCAGACTCGTTTGGATCAGAACTGCAGAAGAAGTTTGCTTGCAGTACTTCAGTTGGAGAACTTCCAGGTACGTTTAAAATCTATCCTTTTTGTTTTGTTCAGCTGTGTAAGTGAATTAACTATTTGAGAGATGATTGATTGTTTTGTGTGTTTGCTTTCAGGTAAGAAAGGGTACGAGGTTCTGATTCAAGGAGGTGTGATTGATAACCTTGCGAGATATATGGTGGAACACTATGGAGTTCCAAAGAGATACATCGAAGTTCTTGATAAGACTAGAAAGTGAATGGTTTTTTCTATTTCATTTTTTTTTTGTGTGTTTTAATCTTCTAATTTTATTTGATACGTACACTCTGTGACTCTAGAGATGTGGAACAAATGAGAATAAAATTGTTTTGTTATTAGTTTTTTTTTTAATATAACAAAAAAATTAAAGAAAATAATTTATAGTTTGATGGACTTTCTCTCTTTTGTGCAGTTGAGAAAATAAAAGGACTTTCTCTCTCTTCTCTCTCTAGATCTTTTAGAGAGAGGAAGTTTCTGATGCTCAAACTTGGCTCCGACAATAGCCAGCTTTTTTAGTGGTGTTGGTTGGCTTCCTTCTGGCGTCGTTAGCTCCTTTAGCAACGTCGGCTAGCTTTTCTCCGACATCGGTGGTTTCTTTAGCACCGTTGGTCGGCTTCGTTCTTCAAATTTAGTTTTTGCCTTTCAACCTTGTTCGATTCTATTTTGCTTCGGTTTTAATTGGTTTTGATTTCTCTTTCTCTTCATTTCGATCTAAATTTGTAATTTTTCGATCCTCCCTTCTTTAAGGGGCTTAATTTGTTCTTCAAGCTTATTGAGTTTTCATTTTAAAAGATCAAATTTTTAGTTACGGATTGAAGTTTAATTTAGTGTCTTTTGTTTGATTTTGATGAAATTAGAGCTGTTGTTTGTCTTTCTTGTTGCCGATGCTTGTTGAATCGTTTGGGTTTATGTTGTTTTTCCTTTAAATGGCAGAAGTCGAAGTCGATAGTTTGTGAGCTATTTCTTTCTTGAAGGTTTTAAATTTTACAGTCATTGTCACAGAAGATTTGTCAATTGTCTCATCGGATTTGTAGCTGCTTCCGATTTGGCGTTTACAGCAATTCCGGTGAACTTAAGTTTTTTGTGGTTATGATTCTCCACCTGCGACATTCTGCAACTCATCATTTTCTGTTTCCACGTGTCCTCTTTACCGTGTCTCTAGTGCCATGTGGGCTTTGACTTATTAGCACATTAGCTTTCTCTTCTTCAGAAGGTGGTCTTTGGGCTTTTGTCCGTTTATGGCCTGTTATATGGCTTTGTAAAATATGGCTTGTTAAAAGGCTTTGTAATATAAATAATAAAACAGTTGTGACAAAAAAAAAAAAATATATAGTTTGATGGTGATTGGTGAACTTCTTTTTTTTCCAAGATTGCAGTAAACGTCGTCTTTAGCTCCAAAAACAACCTTTGTCTTGTTCAGCTAATGGCGATTTTTGAATGGCGGCACAGAAGACGGCCATTCGACGGCGGAGGAACTCGTCGCCGTCGTTTCTTCAGCCCATTGTATTCGAGAAATTTCAAGAGAACGATTCTCTTCGCTGTGATTTTCTTAGCTATCTTCCCTCCTCTCTACTTCCATTTCAAGCTCCGACGAATTCGTCAGATTGTCGCGCAAAAGTGCGATTGGCTTCACCATCCTCCACTTGTCTGTGCTCACGGCGGCGATTCCACCCTCGCTTTCCCAAACACTGTACGTACACTCTCGATCTCTTCTTCTTCACACTCTTGCTACTAACCTTTTTAAACCTTAATCTCTTGGACTCTTCTCAATCGTAGATGGACGCTTACAGTTTCGCTATACGTTCTCGAGTTGATTGCATTGAAGTCGATGTTTCTCGTTCCTCCGATGGTGTTTTATTCGCTCTTCACAACAGGTTACAGACTCTGATCCTTGTTGTATCATCTTCTTCTAATGTTTCTGTGTTTGGATTCTCATCGGTGTTCTTCTTATTCATCTTCTGATCACACGCACAGTCAGGGATCTGCAGCGTATTGCTCGTAACTCTTCTGTTCAAGTTGGAGATCTGAGTATGAAACAGGTCTCATCTCTCCCTCTCTCTCTTTACCAGCTTTTGGGATATGCTTTTTTGCATCCATTTTTCATAAACCTTTTGATGATCTTTTTGCAGATCAAGGAACTCGATGTCTCGGAGATTGTTAAAGGAACCTTGGGAAGTAGTAGGATTCCTACTCTTGAAGAGGCTTTAGCGGTAATGCCTGTTTTTTTAATTACTATCTTGTCATTGCTTTGCTTTGTAATTTCTGCTTAGTAACAAGTGGCTGAAGCTAGTTTTGATCTTGAATCATCTAGTTGATATCGAATTCAGTCCGGAAAGTGATCCTTGATGCCAAAGTTGGACCGCCAATGTATGAAAAGGGGTTAGCACAAGACATCCTTTCTATTGTAAGTACTATGTTTTTGTTAGCTCTTGTACTTGTAAAGCTTTAGTACAATGTGCTCGAGATTTATAAACATGTTTTGATTCCTTAATAGCGTTGCTTAATCATTTATTTCCTGGTATCTTTGTACACAAAGCTAGAACAGCTTACTATAGATACTTGAAAAAACAAGAGTATGGATAAATTGTTGATGTTTCAATGGTGGTATTTCTGGCTTTGCTCACATGAATCGCCAATCCTCTGTTGTTAGATTGAGAGAGCGCAGTGCAATAATTGCATCGTATGGGCCAAAAGCGACACTTTGGCTAGGGACATAATTAGACGAGCACCAGATACTATGGTAAACAGAAATGGATTGTCTTGTGAGGATCAGATAGAGAAGTTTCTTGCTCATTTCCTAGTGATTTTGGCAGGTGGGATACATTGTGATGGTAGATCCTTTGACTGGGGCGAGAAACAGCCTGCTGAGAATGAAGGGAGCTAGGGTTGTGGGAGTTTATCATCCCTTGATCGATGAAGAATTAGTTAGAGTTGTCCGTCGGTAAGCAATCGATTTCAATGTTTTCAAATAAAAACACACCTGCTCATGTGTTTACAACCTTGCTCGATCTGATCAACAGGAGAAACAAAGAGGTGTATGCATGGACTGTGGATGATGCTGATCCCATGAAAAGGATGCTTCACTTAGGTGTGGATGCTGTTGTGACGAGCGATCCATCTATGTTTCAGGGTCTCATGGAAGATCTTAGAACTGAGTGTCTTGAAGAAGGTTTTTCAATACGGACGTGAGAATTTCTTTTTCGAGCATTCTTAATGACTGTAATACCAACTCAGAAGTTTTTGGCAAAGATCTTTCTTTATGTTGTTTTGCTGATCCACAAGTTTTTGACAACTACACACTACGACGCCTTGATACACAGTAAGACGAGTCTTTCTCAAGAAAAGCAAAGTATGGCCGGTTCTTGATGAAGCCATTGCTTCTATCGATACAGCTACTGATAATCTGATCCAGGAGACTCTGAGGCAACACTTTTCGGACTGCACAGTGAAAACAATCTCACACAGATATCTTCTTTTATACATAACGATATGAGCCTGCTCCTAGAACAAGGTCTAATACACTTGTATTTAAGTTTAAATAATCAGATGACTGATATTAAGTCTGTTTATATAATATGGATAGAGAACGATATGATAAGGTGATTGAAGCATGTTCTTTGAGTAAAGATCTGGAGATACTTTCATTCGGTGATCAGACCGTCATTGGAGAACGCGGCATCAATTTGAGTGGTGGACAAAAGCAAAGAATACATATTGCACGCGCTCTCTACCAAGATGCGGACATCTATCTGTTTGATGATCCTTTTAGTGCTGTCGATGCACACACAGGGTCACATCTCTTTAAGGTACAATCTTCTTACTTAGCCATTAGTGTGATTGTGATTTCTCCTTCCGTAAACAATCATGTATCAAATTTATTTTCATTCTCATACTTTTTTCAGGAAGCTCTACGAGGGCTTTTATGTTCTAAATCGGTTATATATGTAACCCATCAAGTTGAGTTCTTACCTTCTGCTGATCTTACACTGGTATGTGAATAGTTCACTGTCTTTTATCATTTTCTACAGCACTGAGAATATGAAATCATCCATAACCGATTTTCTTATGCCTCAGGTCATGAAAGATGGGAGAATCAGCCAAGCTGGAAAATATAATGATATCCTCATCTCTGGAACAGATTTCAGGGAGCTTATAGGTGCGCATCAAGAGTCTCTGGCAGTAGTTGGGTCGGCTGATGCCAGTTCTGTTTCTGAAAACTCAGCTTTAGACGAAGAAAATGGTGTTGTGAGAGATGATATTGGTTTCGACGGGAAACAAGAAAGTCAAGATCTGAAGAACGATAAATTAGATTCTGGGGAGCCCCAAAGACAATTTGTTCAAGAGGAAGAGAGGGCGAAAGGTAGCGTCGCTTTGGATGTATACTGGAAATATATCACACTGGCATACGGAGGAGCTCTTGTGCCTTTCATATTGTTGGGGCAAATTCTCTTTCAGCTTCTACAGATTGGAAGTAACTACTGGATGGCTTGGGCTACTCCTATTTCTGAGGATGTGCAAGCTCCTGTGAAACTTTCTACGTTAATGGTTGTGTATGTTGCTTTGGCATTTGGAAGTTCCCTCTGCATTCTTGTTAGAGCCACGCTTCTTGTCACGGCTGGTTACAAGACTGCTACTGAACTGTTTCATAAAATGCATCACTGCATTTTCCGTTCTCCAATGTCTTTTAAAATTGCAAAAACTTGTTCAAAAACTTGTATATATTCATCATAACTATATCCAAATATGTATTATATTGACAGAAAGAAAGAAAACAAGAGAAAATAAAACATAAAAATAATCCATAATGTCAAATAAAGAAATTACAATATACTTAAAATAAATAAATATCTAAACATCTTTTTTTTAAAAATATTCTTTTTAACTTACATATAATATTGTTAAAAATTGAAAGTATAATTAACAACATCAAAGCATCAAATTTGAAGGAGAAATCATTGTTGGCAAATACGAAATCGTTCTTTGTCTAAAAAAAGAAACTTGATCTTGACGATTTCTGATATTTGAAAAATAGGCAGCCGCTAGACCAAGCATCCAAAACTTTTCATGTAATTGGTTGGTTCTTATAACGTCAATCTTAATAGAATATATTTTCTCCCATTTTTCGGTAGGATATTCTTGGTGTAAACTCCAAACGACCAAATTTGAACTTTCTAGCACATCCGATAGGCACAAACGTTCATTCAGATTCCACATTTCTATATTAGTAGCATATTTGGTGTCACACTCTGGTAATAATATCCATCGAAATTCTTCAGTGTGAAGATCGATAGCTAATAGCTGGTAAGATGTTTGACTAAGCTTCTTTAATGTCAACCAAAAGAGGGATCCGTTGGCGTAGACTGATGTTTGCTCATCGCAGAAGATACAATGATGTATGTCATAAAACCCTACGTCTCTTTGCTCACCATTATCAAGGGATAGGACCTTGGCCTTGAACTCATGATCATGTATTTCATATCTTGTATATATCAAAACCACCTTATAAGATTTTTTAACAATATCTTTGCCAAATCCAGCAAGAGACGGCATTCTCTTCACTAATCCACCTTGACGAAAAATTTTTTTTTGATAAATAGGTATATAACATATTACTATGTGAAAGTTAAAATTCAACTCTATAATCAACCATAGAACAAGAAAGTTGACAAACCAGATATGTCATAATCCAATACTGATTGAGAAAGTTGTCTCCATGGTTTATTGGCCATTGCGGGGGTTAAGTAACTAAGAGTAAATGGCCATTGCATAAATTCGGGAGAAAGTTTCATGTGTTCTTTAGTCGTCGGATTGATCAAGTAAATGGACCTGAAATCGTCATGGATCCGAAGCAAGACCAATCCATCACAAGACCCCAATACTTGAATAGTTTTATTTTGAGATTCGTCGACTGGATCACCAGAAAAAGTGTAGTAACTAGAAGAAGAAAGACAAGTTTTTCTGTTGTTTTGATCATCTCTAGAAAAAGTCTCCAAAAGAAAAGTTATTGAGTTTGAATATTCTTCAACAAAATTCGCTGTAAAGTGTTGACTAATATGAAGAAATTTCATATTAGGGGTTGGTAAGCCTGTACGAATGAGTCGTTTGTGGGAAAAGTAGGTTGATTCGATCATCGATGTCCATTTTTTTGATAAGACTTTGAATCTAGCCAGTGATTTTATTGGAAGATGGTGAAAGATCCCTTCAGCTATATCATCTGGTATAAATATTGTCTTGGGATTATTATGTTTATCATTCTCCATTCTTTTCCTACGATGATGATTCTTGGAGTAGATTTGTGTATCTCTATATATAAAGAAAATAATGATCTAATGTTGGATTTTTAACTTTAGATTTAACATTAACTGTGGCGAAAAATATATAACACTATTAATTTATATTAGAATAATAAAGAGCAAATAAATAAACATGTATTTGTTTATGCTATAAATAATAAATGTTGATTAATATATGTTTATATTATTCCTAAAAATAATGAAAATAAATTAAGACAATTTATGATTAAATATGCTTTCATTTAATTTTCTTTAGCAATTAATCCCTTAGAATTAATTCTTTGATAGATTTTAAAATTTCATCTACAAATTCTTGAAAAAGGTTTGGTATCTACTTTTTTAATCCTAATTAACTAGATTAGAACATGTCCGATGTGCAATAGACCGTGGTATATAACGATGCATGTATCATCCATTCTTTAACAATTAATCACCTTCAACAATGCAACACTCTAAAGTCTTAACACTCTAAAAAAGATTTAACACTAATAATTTAGTTTACAATTATGAATTAGAAATAATAAATATGTATAATAGGCTATAAATATATATAATATAATCTTACAATAATTTAAAATATAGAAATGAAAATCTTACAATAAATCTTACAATTTGAATACTGTAAAATGATTGTAACATTGATCTAATAACATATTGATAATGTGAAATTGCCGAGCTTTTTTTCTTCTGCAGACCGAGGGATAGAGAGGAGATGGAGAGGCTTCAGGAGAGAAGGGTGACATCAATACGCAGCGTTTTGAAAGAACCTAGGAATTAAATTTACATTTAACCAAATCAATGTAATAAAACCATTGGTCCGGTCTGACCAATTTACCGCTCCCTAACTAAACCGACTACGTACCGTTTTGAAATCCTTCCCTAATCAGAATCTTGAGATTACAGAGAGAGCAGCAAACGTCGTCGTTTTAGGTCTTATCTAATTAACCTAATCATATATATGAAAGTTGGTCAACTCTCTCCCACAATTTGACACATCAGCACATGAGAGCTTGGCACCTAGACTTCATAAAATAAATAATACATAATTAGTAATTAATTCAACATAATAACTAAAATAGGAGGATATAATTAATCAGAACTTGAACCATCACTCT
>Ga0041059_1001926_pt1 | contig 16028 bp, 9 predicted proteins | sample AraColnosormetaG_FD_56232 | JGI IMG/M metagenome (GOLD analysis project Ga0041059, IMG submission 56232) | Arabidopsis roots microbial communities from North Carolina, USA - Col MF nosort | ecosystem: Host-associated > Plants > Roots > Unclassified | place: USA: North Carolina | collected 2013-09-02
TTTTTTTTTTTTTTTTTTGTCGTCAACGGAGTTGAATTATTTTGTGATTACTGGTGACTGTTGACTTCTCTTTGGTTGTTTCAGGGTGCTCTTCTTGTAAATATTGCCCGAGGTGGTCTTATTAACTATGAATCAGCTTTCCAGAATCTGGAGTCCGGTCATCTAGGAGGCCTTGGGATTGATGTGGCGTGGTCTGAGCCGTTTGATCCAAATGATCCTATTTTGAAGTTCAAAAACGTTATAATAACCCCTCATGTCGCTGGAGTTACCGAATATTCATATAGGTCCATGGCCAAGGTAAACTCATCCAAGGAAGATTCACTCTTTCTGATATGTCTTCTGCATTTGGTTGGAAATGGATTCTAAACTCTTACTGTTGTTAAATGTAGATTGTCGGAGACCTCGCGCTTCAGTTGCATGAAGGACTTCCTCTCACCGGAATCGAATTCGTCAATTAAGAGGTAACATTTTCGTGTATTATCGTCACAAGAATAATATCCTGTAACACACACCCACAGTAGTTAATATAAATTAATCCAAGTCTCTTTCTGATAACTCCGACCTTTCACTGCAAACTTTTTAGTACAACGGATTAGTAAATAAGCAAAAACCAATCTCTCGTACTTTTACTCAAGTCTCGAACAAACTGATACTTCTTTGACCAGTGACTAGTCTTAACCATAACTAAAACGTGGTAGGTGAATCATCAATCTATACTGTAATCTTTCCAGTTGTGTCTTGAGAATTGGAGACACAGGGATCAGCGTCGTCAAGCTTTCTCACGACCTCTCTCATACTCGGTCTGAGATTCGGGAGCTTCGTAGTGCAGAGAAGACCCATCTTCAGAACTCTAATCATGCTTTCTTCTATATAAGTGGACAAAACTTGCTTGTCCAAAACATTTTGAAGGTTCCTCGGATCTTGTTGAATCTGAGAGTAGACATAGTCAACAATGTCTTTCCCCTCTCCAAACTCGTCTTCCATAGGCCGAAGACCGGTAACTAGCTCTAGAAGAACCACACCGAAGCTGTACACATCACTCTTTTCCGTTGCCTTGAAGGAGTAAGCCAGCTCTGCAGTGATCATATCACACAATTACAACAAAAAAGAATCAGTTCCCAGTTTTCATCTTGTGAACCAAAGTTTATAGTTAAGTTGGAAACTCACCAGGAGCCATATAGCCATGAGTTCCAGCAACGCAGCTCCATTCATATCCTTTGTCTGCAACTTTTGCAACTCCAAAATCTGCGATTTTCGACTCATAATCTCCGTCAAGTAAAATGTTGCTTGACTTTATATCTCTGTGAATGATGGGTGGACAACAATCATGATGCAAATATGCGATTCCTTTTGCCGCTCCCACCGCAATTTTATATCTGTTTATCCAACAAAAAGGGACAAATTAATCACTTTTCTTTCTTATAATCTTGGATCCATGATTAACCATTTTGAAACTGGTTCTTATTGACTAGAGAGTACCTTTTGAGCCAATCCAGTTCTGGTAGACCGCCTTTAATATTGTTGCCAAGAGCTTGATACAAGTTCCCATTCTCCATGAACTCAAACACCAAATATCTAGAACCTCTTCCAACCAAACAAGCGTAGAGTTTCAACACGTTTCTGTGTCTAATCTTTCCAAGAATCTCCATCTCCGCAACAGAGACCTCTGTTCCATCACCTTCTTCTCCTCCTCCTCTCTTCAACCACTTAACCGCCACTGTCCCGCCACCTTTTTTCAAATCAACACGGTACACTTTTCCTGCACTTCCAGATCCAATCACATGATCTTCATCCAATCTACAAATCTCATCAACGTCCAACTCCATTTGATGAAAAGACGCGATTTTCCACTTCGCATCCGCCTTGTTGATATCTCTGTTTTCCGAATCAAGCTCACGTATCTTCACAACTCTGTAACGCAACGCGAACAAACCACTCACTAGTACTACCACAACAATTGCAAGAGCCAAGAACAAGAGTGTTCCATCGAGTGAACTATTCCTCTTCACGTTTTGGTAGCCACTGCAAATACTCAACCCCAAGTTCTGATTTGTTTTAGCGTTCTCTTTATCAACACAGAGCTTCTCGTTACGTGAGAACGCGGTGGATCCTCCCACCGCTAAAAGATCCGGTGGTATTCTTCCTGAAAGTTGATTTCCAGACAAGTCAATGAAACTCAGCTTCAACTTCACAAGACTCGCCGGGATTTCACCTGTTAGCCTATTCCCTGAGAAATCCAACGAGTTTAAAGAAGCAATCTGAGATAAACTGTTAGGGATTTCTCCGGTCAAGAAGTTCTTAGCGAGATTCAGATCAACAAGTTTGACACAATTCTTCAATTCCTTAGGGATAAATCCTGTTAATGAATTGTTTTCAAGATGCAGAGATGATAACTCTTTCAAATCTCCAACTTCCATCGGAATTTCGCCGGAAAGATTGTTGTTGCTCAGATAAATCCTCTCTATATTAGTCAATCTTCCGAGCTCACGAGGAATCTTGCCGGAAAATCTGTTGTTCTGTAAAATGAGCTGACTCAGTTCTGTTGAAAGTCCAATCTGAGGAGAAACCTCTCCGGTGAGTTCGTTATCGCTGAGATCAATCATCTTAGCAAGCGGTAGAGACCAGAATCCTTCAACAACTTGACCACTTAGACGGTTGTTGTTAATCCTTAGTCTCAATAGAGATTTGCACTCGCCGTAAGATCTCGGAATCTCGCCGGAAAACTCGTTCTGCAAGGCGAGCAAGAATTGTAGTTTCTTGTTTTGGCATAAGAATCTTGGAAATGGACCAGTAAACTCGTTTTCAGATATATCAACCGTGTCGAGCGGCGAGAACCGGCCGATGTTAACCGGAAATTCACCGGAGAAGTTGTTTCTATAAATCGAAAGAGAAGTGAGGTGACTTAGATCGCCGAAACCAGAAGGAAATTCGCCGGTGAAGTTGTTTTCATGACAGTGGAAAACTCTGAGCTCCTTCAAAACTCCGAGTTCTTCAGGTAAAACCCCGCTCAACTGATTCGAAGAGATGTCGAATTCGCGTAAACGAGTCAAGTTCTTTATCTCCGGAGGGATTTTACCTGTTAAGCTGTTGTTGAACAACTCAATCTTGGTGAGATTTACCAATCTTGAGATTAAGATTGGGAAATCATCGGAGATTGCGTTGTTCGCGATGTCGAAAGTGTCGAGAGCATTCAGATCAAAGATCGAGTTTGGAATCTTCCCGGTCAAGTTGGAGCGAGCTAAGAACAGCCAAGTAAGTTTCTTTAAACCTCCAATACTCTCAGGAATTATACCTTCTTCGTAGTGATTGTTGCCAAGACCGAGAGAAACCAACTGATTCATATTCCCAATCCAGCTTTGAAACTCTCCGTTAAGAAAATTCCCGGAGATGTCGAGAATTTCTAGGGACTTTAGAGGAGAAAGGTTTGGGATTGTTCCGGAGAGTCTGTTGGAGGTGAGATTGAGAACTTTAAGGTTTTTGCAGTTGACTATCTCTGGCGGGATTCTTCCGGAGATGAAGTTAGATGGAAGCGATAGCGTAGAGAGCTTTGTGAGAGCTGAGATTGATGGAGAAATGGTGCCGGAGAGATTTACGTTTCCTAGAGAAATACCGATGACTTCGCCGGATAACGGGTCGCATGTGATGCCGCGAAACACGCATGGTGAATCGGAAGGCTTCCAAGATTGTAGAATGTTGTGAGAGTCGTCGAGGCGGTTTTTGAAGCGAAACAGAGCTTGTTTCTCAACGGTCGATTCAACATTCGGCGGGAAAATGAAGAGGAGAAACGTGGCAGCCACGGTGGCGACCACGCTGCCACGTAGGAGGTCTGGTCTTCTCGACATTTATAGTGATTCCCAAGGGCAAAACGGTCAATTTGTAGTTTAGGTGTTGATCATGGTCGATGCACTGGAATTCCCACCTACATAGAAAAATAAAGATATGAAATCAACAAACTAACCACTATACAATTAATAATCCACTCAAAATAAATTTGATATTTTAATGTATGGGATTTTCATAGTATTATGGTTTTCCAATTGTGTTTACTGTTTATTATTATTATATTCTATGCACGTATATTACTATATATATAAAAAATCAATCATAGCAAAGATTTTGTAAGAAGAATGGGTGCATGTGATTTGTGAACAGTTTTGTATAAATCATAAATTAGTTGTGATACATTTATACATCATGTATGGTAGATGGACATATTAAGCTTGCTTAAGTACACAAACTCCAAAAGTGAGCTTTAAAGGTACTCATTACAGTGCAGAAAGTTTATTATCCTTCTCCTAAATTTTCAGTTTCTTAATTATTTTGTTTGAAAGTAAAGCAAATGATCTATCTTTACTCTCTCTCTCTCCTTCTAAATCTGTGAATATAAACTTTAAAAGCATTGAATTTTAATGAAAAAAGAACAACACAACATTGAGAATTGAGTATCTATCAAGGATTAATGATTAAAAAGGTAATTAAATAAACAATCAAGTTAAAAATGAGTCATGCAGATTGTAGTTAGTGGATAAAGTAATTATGTTATTAGTAGAGCTAGTAACCTACACATTTGAAAATTTGAAATTTATAGAAACTTTTTCACAGAATCTATCCTTTAAATCTTTGGAAATAAAACAACCTTAGATTGAGTAAAGAAAACAAATATGTGAGGCTTAAAGATTCAAAACTTAAAACCAAGAAAAGCAACGGGATTAAACAAAATATAATGAAGAATTATCGTACCTGAAATAGATGAAACCTATCCAAAATCTCAGGTTAGTGAATGGATGATCCTTCTTAAATTTGAGAGATTTCAAACAAAGACAGGGGAGATGATTTTGATTTGTGGTTTCTGGTAAGAAAAAAGGAATGAACCTTTTTGTGTGATTTTCTTGGACCACGTTCTAGGAAAATCTCTAGGAAACAACAAAAAGCAGAAGAAGTCCTAATTTCGAGGAAGTTCTTCGATTATCAACTTAATTTAGTTTCTCTCAAAAGATAGAATTCGATGAAGAACAGTTCCAGAGAAAGATGTCTCCAAGAAATACGAAAGAGAGAGAGATTTGAGAAGAGAGGAGAGAGGAAAGAGAAGTGAGAAGAGACAAGAGAAAGTTGTCGTCGAGACTTGGAGCCAAAAAGGTTAAATCATTTATCAAAAAATCAACTATTTCTCTAGCTAGCTTCTCTCACCATACAATTCATGTTCGTGAAAGTTGTAAAAACTTTTAAAGTTAATAAAAATCATCTGACTATACTGATTTTGACATATAATATGTTATGATGATCTTTCTTTATAGTTAGCGTCGCTCTCAGGTTAAGAAAATCCAACGGTGCTTATATAGTTTTCTAATATATAAAAGAGGATCAACAACAGACATTGACCTAAAAAATTAGTTTCATGGATGTAGAAAAACATTCATCTTTCGGTTAATGTTTCTAGATGGATTGATAATAAGTGGAGATTCATTGTAATAAAACATTTTAAAATTTATTATTATAATGATACGTCATTGTCTGGAAAATAATCTTATTTGATATTTGTTTTTGTCATAGCGATAATTGTTCCTATTGGAATTAGTAGCAACTACTAGTTGTATATGTCCAAAACGTTACGTGAAAACATTTACATTCATATAGTTCCTATATATAAGATGATAAAAATAAAAGTGAAAAAATATTACTAGTATATAATTAGGAAATGCTGATTTATTGGATTTTACTTTTAAAGTGGAGATCAATTACAATAAATAATGAAAGCTTGGAGAAACCTATGAAGGTTACTAGAAAAAAATAAGCAACGAATCGTATTGATCCCAAATAGTTAGGCCGAAAAAAAAAACATTTTTGGTTTCTTCTGTAGTGTTAATATTCGTTTACAGTCTGGAAAATAAATTAAAATTAAAGAACCAAAAAAGAAAGAGAGAACTAAAATGTTGTTGGGTCGATTACCCTTTTAAGTGAAGTTTGATAAGAATCGTCTAACCTACTCAATGTCCTTTTCTTTCTACATCCATCTCTCTAATGTTATCCCCTTATGCTCCGAATCCCATTCTGATTTATCTCCAAGTTTTATATCACATATTTATTATGAAAACTTATAATTGCTTATTCTCTTTCTGATTGATATCAATGTGTGATGGCCTTGGGTCCTATGGCATCGTTTAGCCACTAAAAGTTAAAACACAAATTAAAGGACCATAATACAGTAAAATATTTAGAAACGGTAATAGATAGTGAAATGGTTAGTATATGATGATTATGTGGTTATAAATGTACCCCTTTCACTGAATCACTTTGTTTTCATGCTCACTTCACTCGATTGGTAATTATTCAAACTTACAAATGAAATTCCATAAAGTTATGGCCCTTACAAGGTTATCATCCTACATGTTAGAATAGTATATAGTATGTTGCTTCTTTATTTTATTAAGAAAAATCTAAGATAATGATTTAAAAAGTGAGACAATACACGAGAAAGAAATCAGAGACAGTCAATAACAAAAACAAAAAGTAGATGAGAATACTATAAAAAAAAAATCCCCCCATACATTTGGCCAAAATCAATAATACTAACATAGTTTTTTTAAGAGTATACAAAATGGAATTTTAGCTATTGCAAGAAAAAAAAAAAACTTCTCTTTAGTTGTTTAAATACTAATACTTTCTACTGAATAATAAAGTATTAACCGTGATACCTAATAAATTTTCTTGTGTCGGTTTAAATGGGAAGAGATACGGTTTAATAAAGGGATATGTGAGTGAGAATCAAAAGATCTTTGATTTGGATGTTGACTTCCCCAGCTGTATCCCTTCCCTTTCTCATTTGGTTCCTTTATTTTCCCAGTCGCTTTCCACATTGTTTGCTCTATATATACATATATATCACACAAAAATATTCTATTGGTAGAGACATTAGAGAATTTAAAGTTTTATTATCGCTAGAGACAAACACTAGTGTTAGATATGATCTATGTTTTAGTTATTCGTTGTTGAGTATACTTAAAAATTAGATACTTTACATACATATAATAATGCACCATAAAATTGCATAAACATAATGTATCAAGCATTGCAAAATTCCATCAAGTAAAGGTAATTTTGACCAAAATATTTTGAGCTTATTTGAAACAGGACATTGAATATAGATGACGGTTTCATTTTGAAGAAAATATAGCTAGCAAATAGTGACAGTAGGCCCGAAGTTAGCTAAAAATATAAATATTTACAATAATGTAAACGTGGGTGTCTCTATAATTTGTCGAGTAGGACCGTCCCACAATGATAATAATATTGATCGGACGAGAAACTGATCAGAAGAGCATATCTGTCTCCATACCTCTACTAACACAACGTCACGTCATTACAATACATTTGTTTACAAGACAAGATTATGCAACTTCATGGGCGATTCACTATTTTACTAATTTACATACTTTTGTATAATTAATACCCGTTATAGGTAACACTAAATTCAACTCCATTAATTTTTGTTTTTATCATATATTTTATGTGTTTGCCTTACGTGACAAGGGATATATACGGATATACCAATGAAGCCGAATCATGATTGAAGCAATAATATCGACAATTTGGTAACCAATGCATTTATATCGAGGGCCAAGAGAAACGTTTTGAAGATGGGATTTTTAGGCGGTGAGTTCCAGTGGAGCAACGTCACTTTCGGGACATGCACATGAAAAAGATGAGTCTATCACGCGTATGTGTTTTTGATTGATACCATGTGAATAGAATCCACGAAAGCTGTACGTGTACTATGCACGTGTGACCATGTTGAGACAAATTTTTTTTTGTGGTTCTATCTTGTGGTCCACTCATCTATGACACATTGTATTGTCTCTCTATAAATGGAAAATCTGTTCTACGGTTCAACACTTAGAGACTACTAGTGGATAAACCACTTTAAATTTTAGGCCAAACCATCAAAACGACATTTTGAAACAACCAAGTTTTCTACATAGCGGAAACTTCTAGACATCGAGTAGTAATCTTTTGATTCTTGAAATATCGATAAACTAGAGTAAATTGCAAAGTTATTCCTTTAGCGTGTGAGACTTCCGAAAGAACTTCTTAAATCTACTACACCGTATCGGTTATGGCCAATAAACGGATACTAAGATCGTAAAAACCTGTGAAGACTATTCAGCAGCTACTGAGGTAAGAGTAAGACCTATCAAGGTTTCCAGAAGAGGACCACTCAATATTTGATTTGTAGCTGAGAGAACAGAGACTGAAGTAAAGTTTTTGTTCCCATCACCATGACCCATCTCAGAGTTTCTCGAGTCAACGGTCGAAACCATAATTGATAAATTTGAGTGGAAGGGTCAAAAAGACTAGCGTATAGGAAGTGGTAGGAAGATGATTGATATGTACTTCCAAGCTTTTTGTGCTGTGATCTTTATCATCACACATTTCAGTTTTCCTTAGCTAAACAGAACAATTGTGTATTTGTAAAGGGAAAGGATCAAAGACAGAAGAAAAGGTAAGCACACATCTCTAGTTCTTGAACTGCAACGTATAATGTCAAAGACACTCATTGATTCACGAACCGGCATGACGGAAATAGAGAACCGAGCGGTACAGAGCAGCAACATGGAGGAAACAAATCAGTGCTATGAGTAGATCATCAAGCAAACCGACTACCCCCAGAACTCCTAAGAAAAATTAGTTAAGAAAGGATTTGTGAGAAGACAGGGAGACAAAGAAAAGATTCATAGGATTAAAAAAAAAATCACCTTCTGGAATGATATCTATTGGACTGATTATGTAAACAGCACTGAGAATCATCTGCATCCAATACAAAGAAACTGCGTCATGTTTGACACCAAATGGAACAGTAACTACCCATAACATGACTAATCTATGTATAAACAGAGAGATCAAGATGTCATCGAACTTAACTGCGATATAAACCCGAGCCCTAATGACAAGTGGAAGCGTTCTTTGTGGATCCATCATTTCCCGCAACAACCTCCGTAGTAAGAAGGGCAGGTCTTGCATCCTCTGCCAAGGGAATAAGAATTTCCTTATGAGCGATTTGACATTACAATCCTACTTATGGGGGGATTCATGGAAGTCTTATATATCTCAAAAACTAAAACACATTCACTTTTTCCACAAAAGACCAAACAAGCAACTTAAAACACAGAGATAGAACACATACCTGAACTAAACTACTTGAACGCCCGCCAAAGAGTCGGTTGTAAGTTTCAAGATTACCAAGAACCTCCTTAACTGTAGCGTCATTACGGTCTCTGATTGTGTCCTCTGAAGGAACCAACAAACTAATATGACGACGACACAAAGGGCATTTACATGGCTGTAATGTAGATCCATGCCTCCACACCAGCATAATGCAGTTCCCTAAAAGCAAAGTGAAAAGAAGAGTTAGAGCGACAGATCACAGAAAAGGCAGAATCTTTCGTTGCAATGAAACCACGCAAACTTCGTAATTAGACCAGTGGACTTGAAAAAACTAGTAAGCCAAGAAATCTATATGTTCTAAGCAAGTAATCACCGAACTCAACCAAATCCAAGAATCTGTAATCGGTAGTGAAAGCAGAGAGAGGGTAAACAAAATTGTTCAAGTTTGGAACTTTGAGATTACAAACTTATGCTGATTGGATTCTAAAGGCAAAATTTAATCTTTAACCAAAAGCTAACGATCAAGATTCAGGAGGCTCGTAGGCAATAACAGTCAATGACAAAAAGGAAAACAAATGGGCACAAATTCAGGCAAAAAATTTCCGATCTCATTGAACAGAGTTAGCGAAGAGACAAGAGAAACGAATCAAAGACTCGAAAGGATTGAGAGAGATAGAGAGAGGTAAACCGCAGAACCAATGGGAACAATTGGCTTGACAAGGAGCGGTGAAGTGGGAATGACATATCGAACAAAGATCGTTCTCCGGTGGACTATTCATCTCTTAGTTTCTTCCGTTTATTCTTCTCCTCCTCCTCCTCCTCGTCGTCAAAGATTTACGTGGTCGCTGGTTTTTTTAGTCGGTGACTATGGCGGTCCATCGGAACTCTGATTGGTTCGATATTTTTTTAATATTATTATTGCTCTTGTGGGACCCTCTCGGTTATTTCCGGTTTGAAAATTTTCAACACATGAAAACGACGTCGTTGGCATGATGATCCTTGTTGAGGTTGAAAAAATAGAATGGGTGATTGATGCAACATTTTTGTATTCACTTGTTCAAAACCACTGGGAGAGAGATAGAGCGAATAAAAAAAGGTTTTTACATTTGACATTATCTCAATAGACTCTTGTCTTTGCAGGTTTAGGAAACAATTCAACAAAGCATTGCATGATAATAGCTCTGTTTCTGAACACCCCGATCATTGGATGTGTTACTAACTTCCACTTTATCGACATTGTCTACTCGTCTGCAGCCTGCAAAAATAAGAAGAATAAAGAAAATATTCAACCTTATGTTCTTTTACATTCTCATGGGTTTAAGATGATCGATTCGTCAGAGGTAAACCAGGCGAACGACATATATCTTTAGTACTCATAGACAATGATCACTCATGAACTAACCATCACTCGTATTTGCAATTATAACTTTTTCCTGCTTTTTACTTGTGTTACTCTGCTTATATTGAACACTACAAACAATGGAAGTTGCAAGAGGGAACTATGCTATGAAAGAAGGATAGATATCTAGTACTCTATGAGTCGTTATTTAACAATTCGTAGTTCATTAGCAATCACTACGACGCTAACAAACATGTATATGTTATCTTAAGACAATTCTCAAGATGTCTAGTGAACTATAAAGTTTAACAAATGCCATGCTTAACTTTCTCAATTTACTTTTAATCATCTGCAAAGAAGTTGGTTCTTAACTTCTTATATCCATCAGCTAAACGATAACCTTTCTAAAGTTTAACATCTTCTCCCTAGTATCAATTTTGTACCAAACTAATGCATTGCTTCCCCCAAACAAATGCATTTACCAAAAGAGATTCCAACTAACCTGAGATACAGGAGAAGTCTCTGTAATATTATTCTTGGGAGCTGCTAAATTAGCTGAAGATGAAGAAGGTGAATCAAAAGCACGAGAACAATCTGAATATGCAGAGCCAATACCAATTCCAGCACCTAAAGCAATCGATGCCCATCTTGTAACAGGACTCCCTATACAAAATCAGAAACTAAATTATGCACAAAAACAATCTCAAGGCAAGTAATAATTCAAGAACTGGAACAATATATGATTCAAATTGGAGAAATTAAACACTCTAAAACCCTAATTCATAGTGATTCTCGTAATAACACTACACATCTATCATAAAACAGCTACAAGCAAGTAATAAGAAAACGAGAATCGAGTAGGGAGATATAGAAACACCGAACTGAAGAACAGAAGACCGGCAAATGCGCCGCCGAGGGAAGAGTAAACGAAGCGGCGGACAGTGAGATCGAGACATGCGTCCCACTTAGCATTCACATCGTATTCCGGTGGCACACTATCCTTTTTCTCCGCCATTTTCGCGAAACCTATCTCCTTTTTCCGATTGATTGATTCGCTCAGAGTTTTGTTCTTCCGTTGTTCGTGATTTCCTTTTCTTGACTTTACCGATCTATAGAGCCCACAATAAACGTGGCCTTAACTTAGGCCCAATATGTTGTTATGATGGGCCGTAAACATTGGCCACTAAGGCTGTTTAAAACAAAAAAAAAAACTGATCGAGTTTTGAGTTTTCTGTTTGGTTTAGATTATTGTTATATGGTTCTAAAAGTATTGTTTTGGAAAATACTGTAACCAACAACTGGATTATATTAGAATTTTAACTGAGACAAAATAGAATTTTTACAGTGTTGGTTGGATTCGTAGAGCAGTGAAGGTGTCAGGACGCCAAAAAAAGAAACAAAAAACAAAGGAATAAAAAAATCAAACATATGATTTTTCACGTGGATCTCTTCTGTTTTTACTTTTTTTTTTTTATTATTATTCAAAATTGAAAGATAAAAATGTATACTTCAAATGTCATTGGATCCAATTTCACGATTGTTTTGTCTTTTTTGTCACACCAAAAATCCTGATATATAATTTGGAATTGATGCTAAAACGAGAAAATATATTAATCTTTTTACAACAAAAATAAAATAAAATAAAAAAACCGGTTCGATTGGCATTACCAATATACCCTTTTGTACTTACGACGACGTCTCAACGTATTTTTTTGTCTCCACTTTCTTTCTTTCTTTCTATAAACCCAAAATTCACTTTTGCCCAATTTAGGAACAACAATCACAGAACAAGACGGCACAAGTAAAAAATGGCTGAAGAACCTACTACTACCACTCTCGTTACACCGGAAAAGCTACCTTCTCCGAGCCTCACGCCTTCTGAAGTATCTGAATCTACTCAAGATGCCCTACCGACAGAGACAGAAACTCTGGAGAAAGTGACTGAGACTAATCCACCGGAAACTGCAGATACCACCACCAAGCCAGAAGAAGAAACCGCGGCAGAGCATCATCCACCGACAGTGACGGAAACAGAAACTGCATCGACGGAGAAACAAGAGGTTAAAGACGAAGCATCGCAGAAAGAAGTAGCTGAAGAGAAAAAGAGTATGATTCCACAGAATCTTGGTTCATTCAAAGAAGAAAGCAGCAAACTTTCTGATCTATCTAATTCCGAGAAGAAATCACTCGATGAACTAAAACATCTAGTTCGAGAAGCTCTAGACAATCACCAATTCACCAACACACCAGAAGAAGTCAAGATTTGGGGGATTCCATTACTTGAAGACGATAGAAGCGACGTCGTTTTGTTAAAATTCCTAAGAGCTAGGGAGTTCAAGGTGAAAGATTCGTTTGCTATGCTCAAGAACACAATCAAGTGGAGAAAGGAGTTCAAGATCGATGAATTGGTCGAGGAAGATCTTGTGGATGATCTTGACAAGGTTGTGTTTATGCATGGACATGACCGAGAAGGTCACCCTGTTTGTTACAATGTCTATGGTGAGTTTCAGAACAAGGAGCTTTATAATAAGACGTTTTCTGATGAGGAAAAGAGGAAACATTTCTTGAGGACTAGGATTCAGTTCTTGGAGAGGAGTATAAGGAAGCTAGATTTTAGCTCTGGTGGGGTTTCTACTATTTTTCAGGTTAATGATATGAAGAATTCTCCGGGGTTAGGGAAGAAAGAGCTTAGATCAGCTACTAAGCAAGCTGTTGAGTTGCTTCAGGACAATTACCCTGAGTTTGTCTTCAAACAGGTAACATTTTCCTGTGGACCTTTAGCTCTAAACTAGAGTAGATATCTGTTTTAGGTTTCTTAGCATTAAGACATGTTCGTGTTGAATGTTTTGTTGATCAATATTTTCAGGCTTTTATCAATGTTCCTTGGTGGTACCTTGTGTTTTATACTGTGATTGGTCCGTTCATGACACCAAGATCAAAGAGCAAGCTTGTGTTTGCTGGTCCTTCGCGTTCAGCTGAAACCCTATTCAAGTAACATTGAGTCCGTTTGTTTTGTTTCTTGAAACCATTTATGTTTAGTCTCTTAACTCTGTTTGAAAAATGTGGACTATAGATACATATCACCCGAGCAAGTTCCAGTACAATATGGTGGATTGAGTGTTGATCCTTGCGACTGCAATCCAGACTTTTCGTTGGAAGATTCAGCCTCTGAGATCACTGTTAAGCCCGGAACAAAACAAACTGTTGAGATCATAATCTATGAGGTTAGAGCATTCACATATTTAACTCTGTCATTATGTGAAAGGTGACATCCAAGGTTGGTTAGTCATGATATTTATTACAACTCTATGAATGTTTGATTTCAAGTTTTTTTTTGTTGGCGTAGAAATGTGAACTTGTGTGGGAGATAAGGGTAACTGGATGGGAAGTGAGCTACAAGGCTGAATTTGTGCCGGAAGAGAAAGATGCTTACACGGTGGTTATACAAAAACCGAGGAAGATGAGACCATCCGATGAACCGGTGTTAACCCATAGCTTCAAAGTGAATGAGCTTGGCAAGGTTTTACTCACAGTAGACAACCCAACCTCTAAGAAGAAGAAGCTCGTTTACAGGTTCAATGTCAAACCTCTCTAAGTTTTAAGAACCAAATGAAAAATGTTTCCAAACTTTGTTTTATTTTACAAAAAATGTTGTTTCTAGACTTTTGTTTTTCTTGAAACAGAAGTGAGATATCTTATGTGTGTTTGTATATGTGAGTGTTTACTTTATCATATCATATAAATTATGTGTGGTTTATTTTGCTCTTGTAATCAATCATTTGTGGAGAATATATTACTACATGACTTTATGAAATAAAGATCTTTAAATCTCAACCAATTTATTGATTGTGTCTGTTTATGAAATCATGTTTATACGACTTATTAGGTGTCGTGCAACATCGAAGTATATAAATCACAAGTTTTATTAATATTCAATGAAAAAAGATTCGTAAGGCTGTTGATTTACACGTTGGAACAACTTCTCGACACTGACATAATGTTGTTGTCTCAAGACTGGAGTAGGTGGAAGAGGTTCAATTTGTGTCTTGTTTAACCCAAAATCTGTTGGCTCTTGCATCATTCAAATGCCAACTATTTCCTGACTTGATTCTTGGCTGTGATAACCCTTTTGTATGAGTTTTTTTTCCTTTTTTTTTGTTACGAATAAAAAAACGAAAGACCGGTAATGAAAAATTGTTCTCAGCTTGTTTATATTCAGTTATCCTTGTCTAGTTGTCTACTACTTTTGTTGTACTATTTAGAGGAATAAAAAAATGTAAATATACTCAAATTAGTTCATACTTTGACTTGATTTTTAGGTCTAAGATCGGTCGTTTATGGGCTTTTGATCCACAATCACTTCCAACATCCGGAGTTAGATTTAGATATTCTGATTTTAAAAACAATCTTCCGTATCATAGAAGGATATGATTGAACTTGGAACACGAAAAAACTAATCCATTTGTATTACCACTAGACCACCACCCATTTGGTTAACAAGTAAATGGTTTTGAAATATACAAACTGCTAACACTAAAAATAGTCAAATGAACAAATCTATAAGCGTATATACAAACCCTGTTTCACATTCACACAAATGTATATGTAAATACCTACCTCTCTATTTATGGAAGTGAAGTGATCAACCAACAACAATTATTGTGAAAGTGATATTTTATTATTATTTTCTTTAAGAATTTATACAAGGAGAAAGCAAATAGAAAGTGAATGAAGAATTGATGAAGAAGCACATGCGACGACTAGGGCAGTAGTGAATATGTTCAAATTGCATTCATGGCTGTTTGTGTTGTGTCGGTCCACGCATGTCCCTTCCTTTTCTATTGTTTGATTATTTCTGCCATTTTCTTATAAAAACTCCGAACTGTCTTCGGACCAGACATTATGATCACTCCCATTCTTTTACATATTACTTCATTCATGTAACCATTACAAAATTCATACTCTGTACTAAAAAAAAAACCTCAACTTGAGCTGTTTTCAACTTTCAAAATTGTTGGTGGATCTTGTTAAAAAGTCCATATTCTAATTACACGATGTTGGCATTTATGGTGAAGTAACAAATCTATTTTTGGTATAAACACGTTCTTTTTATCTACAAAAGAAAATTAAAGTTTCGAAACTAGTATGAAATTCGATTAATAATGTTTCTCACTAAGAAAAAATGGCCAGTGTACTCCAATCTCATTTGCACATTCTCACCTGAGTTTCAAAATATGAGTATATTACTAATACTATCATTTTCAAAATGAATGACTTAAGTTAATGAAGAAAAGAAAACAAAGGACATTGACATGTATACAGTTAGTATATAATTTAAGATGAATTTGTATGTTTTGATCATCATGGTAAGGGCCGTAGTTTGATAAACATGCGGATTAGCCATGACAAGTCACTTGATGTTAACTTTAGACTTATTGGATTAATGAGTAGGCCATATCCAATTAGCCATTATTAGTTTTCATTTGTCAACATTCACACCTATCCCCGCTGTTTTTTTTTTTTTTTTTTT
>Ga0041059_1001927_pt1 | contig 16026 bp, 17 predicted proteins | sample AraColnosormetaG_FD_56232 | JGI IMG/M metagenome (GOLD analysis project Ga0041059, IMG submission 56232) | Arabidopsis roots microbial communities from North Carolina, USA - Col MF nosort | ecosystem: Host-associated > Plants > Roots > Unclassified | place: USA: North Carolina | collected...
ACAACAAAACAAAGTAAAAACCTAAAACATCGGAGCTTACTTGTGCCGCAAGCCATCATTAGCTTTGTCCTTGATCGAAAACCGAATTCGAGACTATCCACTTATTTTATTATATCTAGTGTATTCGATGTAAGCTAATTACAACAAAAAAAAAAGGAGAGAAGAAAATGAAAAAAGAGTTGTAGGAGAAGTTTGAAAAATAAACTTTAGAAGTTTTTTTTTTTTGGTAGGGAAACTCTAGAAGTTTTGAGATGCACTTTCTGTATCACATGAATCATGTGGAAGTGGAAAACTCATATAAATCTTATAATAGATATTTTAAAATAATTTTACAGATATACAAGAAATATTTCAAATGTTTGATACAAAAAATATTAAACCCATAAAACTTTTTCTACTCTTATGCAAAAGCAAACATTTTTTACTAATCAATCTTTAACCATAGCTTATAGGTTTTTTCAATTTAATTGTTCAATTTTAAAAATGTTGAAAACTAACTGTGCTTAGTCAAAAGTTAATACCATTTAAATTGACTATCAGTCAAACCAGATGATTCAATTTCAAAGTCAATACCCTGTCTTTCTAAAATGCTGAATTTCATTGAATTGTTCCAAGTAAACAACATATGATTTCAACTGATTAGAGGTCATAAAGTGAACAAGATAGAGACATAGAGAAGAAGAAGCACGTGGCGAAGTGGAGGGGATATGGATCAGATTCGGCTAATGTCCCGACCAAAGACAAAGGTAGTGAGCCAATTGATAGCAACGTAGAAACGGTTTCTCCAGCTGACGACTCGAGTCAGATAAGCAGACCTCCATATGAACCAGCTCAGAAAACCTGCCATTGATATTCCTTTCCCTTCCTGCACAAGAAAACTCCCTCCTCGAGTTTAGCTATCTACTATTATTGTGTTTTGAGGGATTTTTAAGTGAAAGAGAATGAGAGCCTTTTCTTTTAAACATACCTTGCTCTCACGGAGATCAACGAGAGCTTTGTATCTCCCAATAGTAGCCATACTTCCGAGATGTTTATACACAAATGGTTCCCCAAGCTCCATTTCCTTTGCGCTATTGGCCCGTCCTCCTCCAGCTTTTCCCATCACGTTAAACAGATTCGCCAAGTATTTGCCTTCTCTCTCAGCCACCTTCATTGATCAAAGAGACTTGTATGTTAAGACTCCGAGTATAGAAAAAAAGTAAATAGATTCTTTTACAACATTAGAGACCTGTGCAAGTGCAGGAAGTGTTGATTTCCCTGTGCTCTCGAGATAACCGCTACAGTCACCAATTGCAAACACGTCTTGTACAGAAGGTACACGCATCCACTCATCAATACCAATCCTATCGAAACAGAGTGATCCAAGATCAGAAAATGTTTTTTTGGAGGGAAAAAAACAGAACAAGCTTTCTGTTGTGACATTGGAACTAACATACCTTCCACCTGGATCTTTAGGAAAATCAAGAGACCTCACAAATGAAGATGGACCAACACCAGTTGACCAGACTAAGGGACCGTAAGGAACTTCAGTGCCATCATCAAGGATTAGCTTCTGAGGCTTCACTTCTTTCACAATCCCACGCACAAGCTTCACTCCAGACTGAAGTCAAAACTAGCAGATTTTCAAAATCCAAATTCTCTCAATTTAAAGCATATGAAGTTTGCATATGGATTAACTATAATAACCTTGTTTAACTGCTTGATTGCATAGTGCCTTAGCCGATCGTCAAAAGAAGAAAGTATATCCCTTGCCTGGAAAGAAACAATGGACAAAATTTCATATTTATGAAACAGATCATATATATAGTAGTTTTTATCAATGAAGTTATAAGCTAAGAAAACCTCAATCAGAGTAACACGAATGTCGTCTTTCACATGAGAATATCTCTGACGAACATCTTTCATGATGAAATCACTCAATTCACCACTAAACTCAACACCAGTTGGCCCACCTCCAACCACAACGCAATGCAACAGCCTCTTCTTCTCATCTTCACCTATGCCTAATATATAAATTTGCGTGTAATGATATTAGTTTTGGTTCAAAGGTAAATAAATAAGTGGATGATGAATGTGTTGTTTACTATATATACCTGGAACTTCAGAGAGCATGAGGTTAAGAAGAAGCTTCCTACGGATCTCCTGAGCGTGGTGAACCTCACGGAGGAAAATGGCGTTTTCTAAGACGCCATTAATTCCAAATGTGGATGCTTCTGCACCACAAGCTAGTACCAGTTTGTCATAAGCTATCTTGAACTTCCATGGCTTCAATGTGCTAGACCCCTCAGTTACAGTCTCACAATGCACCTGTTTAAACCAAGAGCATGATTCACACATATCATATACAACAGTCCAAAGCACTCTGCTTTCATCACAAACACAAAAGTCGCGTTTGCGTTTACAATTTGGAAATTTTGATATACCTAAATGTGAACGCAAAATTAGCGTTTGAAACAATGTCTAAACGAAACTACTTCTACATCCACAAATTGTAGAAAAATCCAAACATAAAACTACAAAAATAGATACATCTGCAAGACTTTTCCTCAATTTCAAGAACTTCACCAATATTAATATCCAATTAGCAATTACCTCATGATTATCAGCATCAAGTTTGGAGCAATTAGCAAGGAAGTAATAAGAACCGGGTTCTCGTGAAATCGCCGGTTGGATACGAGAGATTGGTTCAGCAACAGACCTAAACTCAAGCGTACCAACGCAAGTAGAAGCCAAGAGAGGAGTGAAGACCATGTGGTTCCTAGGAGAGACACAAACGACGTCGTAAATACTAGTATCGATCCCTTTTAATACCCGACAACCCGCCCAACCCGACCCGAGAACCAAAACTCTCGGCTTCTCTCCCTCTTTCGTCGGAGCCAAACCGTCGTAACGTTGTGGCTCCAACGCATTAACTACATCCTCCTTTGCTTGAACCGTGTCGGTTACTTGTTGCTTTTGCAGAGCGGTGCAGAAACGGGACGAGAGAGTGTAGGATTCGGGGTTTCTGAACACGTTTCCGACAGACGAAGAAGTGGTCTGCGAGATTCTTGCTAGGTTTTTGATCCACAACATGATTCTTTAGGTACTCTTCTTCAATCGAGAGAAGCAAATAATACTCCAAACCTAATGTGGTTAAGAGAATCGAACAAACTCTGCTACGAGCCGCCTTTGGTATACTGTATTATTCACTGTAATACGTATGAGAAAAACCTACGTGCCAGATTAGGAAATGACAGGTGGCACTCTGTTTCTCTTTCACCCAGAATAAATGGAAAATAACTCTTGATTTCTTTTTGGTAGCCACAGAAATATTAAATGTTTAGAAAACATTTTCAGTGTATGCCATTGGTTGGGCGTTTTTTAAGTGGTAAACAAAATCGAGATAAGTTAAAGGTGTTGAAAAATTTCAAAAATAAAATAACAAGAAACCTCAGCAGAACTTGATGCGCAAGAAACGACAATAGAAAAAACATGTGATTCACTAAAGACCGATGTGGGCCGCAAGAAAAGGATGTCGGAGTATTCGCTGACCTTGATCGGTTGTAATTGTATCGCGAGGGGTGACGTATCCAGAGATCGTCGCCCCAAAGCTTATTATCACTAGTTTATGGCCCAATAGCCCGTTTATATACATGATTTATTATTTTGGGTTTATGGCCCACGATAAATGGGTTACATATTGACACGAGTTTGAAATGGTCATGATATGGAAGGGGTCTTAATGTCTTATTGTCATACATTAGAAGTCACTTGAAATATCTGTAGATTTAGTATTCAAGTTTTCTAATTCAAATTTTCATTATGTGGCATTATGTAGACAGTCTAAGTAACAAAAGTATGAAAATTATGTGAATTCTATTCCAATAATATCACCGGACTCATGAAGTTTGGTTATGGCCGTTCTATGATTCTATAGTAAATTCTAGTTGTAATGAGAAGCATTTACTAAACACAACTTCCAATCATGCATCTTTCTAAAACCTCATTCACAAACTTATTCATTAGCTTGACAATCAATTATAAAGAAAACCTTAACAGTGACTAGTTCAAACTCACAATCACGAGTAGAGCATTACCATAAGTAAGATCAACTTGAAATATTTTGAACAGAGGAGATCACAACGTTTAACAGCTGAGGCATTACTTAAGATTTCTTTGCCTATTACAACAATCTTTAACCGCATACAAAGTAGCACAAAAAGATCATCAAAACTGGAAAGCAAGGATTATATATATACACCAAACGGTTCATAAAAATAAAATAAAAATTTTGCAAATTATACGTGCTTAATTATACTCTTGACTACTGAAATTTTTGTCTTTCTTTTTGCTCTATTTTTTTTATCCATCTTTAGCATTGTGGTCATGTGCTTCTGTTTCGGTTGTCACCTTTGTTATTGGGATTTTTATTTTTTCTGTTGACAAGTTGAGAAATTTTTGAAAGGTAAGAAGACAAAATAAATAAAAAGATTATGCATTGTTGACCACGGAAAATTAAATAATTATTTTTACCATTCATTAAACATTGAGATTAGAAGATACGAGTCTAGGTGTTCATTACTAATTTATTAATGTATCAGAACGTATTATTTGATGGAAGGTTTTTATTGTTCAGTATATAAAGAGATGACATACTGAGAGAAAATGAGTAAAATTAAAGATCTTAAATGTATCCAAAACCATATTTTTTTATTTTTATCTTTTTATTTATTTACCCTCTCCGACCTCCTCCACGACGCCTTCCAGGTGGATTGTGTTTGGCGTTGGCCGATGGCTCGCCGTAGTCGTTGGTGCTCACCATCAATGATCTACCCCTCACCATCATCTTTTCGTTTTCTGTCATGCATGCAGGTTTAACATATATTACGAAGCTAAAACTTAGATAATTACGAAAGTAATTAATCCAACGATATACTATTATGGATTTCAAAATTCGAATGAGGAGTTTATATACAACTCCAAAATTTGATCTTTTCTGTATGTAGATAGGATGATGAGCTCGATTTCTCTTACCTGAAAATGAAAAAGTTAGTCGAGCCGAAGAGACGATTGAAAGTGCCAAGAAAATGCATAAACACAGCCGAATTGCATAACAAAAAACCATCTTCTCTTCTCTTTCCCCTTTTTCTCTTCCTCTTTCTCTTCTCTATTCAACTATATCTCTCGTAACCCTCTCCTTTTATAAACGTGAAATGGAAATGTATTCATTAATAATAAAGATTAATTAACCTTATTTTTCAAACTACTTTAATATATATATTTCGGACAGTGCTACATAACCGGAATAGTGCAATTTATTGACATGGAAGCATTCCTACAAACATATCATTTTGAATGTCTAACCCAAATTCGAGCAAAATACATTTATAAGGAATTAGGGCACAACAAAATTTAAAACATTTTGATTAAAGATTGGTGTAGATACCTGCAAAGGCATGTGGTTTGAAATATTTTGATATTAAAAGTCTGTCTATTACAACATTTTACATCACTATATAAATCTTGTGTTTCATTGTTTCAGTGGTCTTCCCTGAATAAATCATCAGCGTAAACGTTTCTTACAAATTAACGTTTTTCTTAATGGCTAGCTACAATATCAAATTTTCGTCTAAATATTTTTTGACTCGTAAATAGCAATTATTTAGATTATGATTGAATTAATTCGGCTAGAAATACAGGATCTGTTTCGAAATAAAGTAGCTGATGTTTAACACGTGTCATTGTCTTATTGGAGATAGGAGTTGACTATTGCAGACAAATTGTGGATTCCACACTGTTAAGTTAACAGTTAACACATAAACGAAGCGAACATGCATGGGCAGTTGACTTACAGGCACCGTCCGATATAAAAAGTCAACGTCTATATTTTTGGCCCAAAAAAGGGATTTTGGGGTTTCCTTACTTTGAAAACGAATATTTCTGAATTCTGACGATCATGTGGGGTTTTTTATGTAATGGATGATAACCTTTTTGTCGACGTTAGAGAGTCAGAGTTATTGCGTATTCTTTAAAGTTTTAAGTTGACATTTATCTAGAAAATTATAGTTATCGCCCAGCTATGTATTCAATCATAGCTGAATTCACAAGTGGTAATGCTGTTAAAACTTAAAAGAATGAAGTTGATTTATACACAAGATTACGTTAATTTTGTGAGTCAGATAATTCATTGGCAAACACAGAGGGACGGTGTTTCTCCAGAAAACTTCCGAGGCCTAATCCACCAACTGAATCATATTTATGGACAACCAAACGCTAACAATCACATAATTGACAACCACTTAAGAAACAGTAACCAACCATAGCAATGGTAATAAGGCTGACTAAATCAACAAACCATAATCCTTAGTTTGAACCCATGTCTTAAATTACTTCACCGGATAAAATTTCCTTAACACAAACAAGACAAGTACAGACACTTTCCTAGCATCAATAAATAAAAGATCAATAGCTCAAGTAACAACAAACTACTATCGTTTTTTGAATCCATATTTCTTACGTTCATAGAACAGATCAGTTTTGGCACTGCCAAGATTGACTATCTTAGGACAACCATCTCTATCTTTCTCCTGTTGTGTACACTCTTTGCAGTAGTAAGCATCCGAGATTCCAACTCCTCCGCATATGACACACCGCCCTTGGAACGAACCATAGTTGCATTCATCGCAAATCCTAACCAGAGTACACGGGCGGACATAGGAATCACATATGACGCATTTTCCATCACACTTCTCGCACAGTCGCCCAATAGCAATGCCAGGTTGTTTCCGGCACATGATCAAATCAGGATGATGCTTGGCCATGACTGCTTAAAGAAGATCTTGCTCTTCCTCGATTAAGAAGATTTTGACCTGCAAATAACATTGGTTAACAAAGTAAAGAAAACACAATTTTTGTTTCTCAGAGGCATTTCAACAAACACCTATCAGGCAGCAGTTATTCTACTTACAGTTCCACTCAAGCTGAAACTTTTCTATATCCAATTCTAGCTAAATCAATGGAACGACGGTAAATTCTTGAAGTTCACTGAAAAGTGAACAAGAAACGAAGCAACAATGGAAACCATCAATTCGCTGAATCGAACACAGATAAACAAGAGAAAGCTGTTCGAGCCCAAAACGGAGCGGCGCAAAAGAATAAGCATAGACAACGCTAAACCCTAAGAATTCAGAGAAACATGAACACGGAACGAAATTTCTGAATCAGTAACATCTATCACGCATAAATCAAAGTTAAAAAACAACAAAGGAAAATATTATCGAAACTAACCTCGAAGGAGAACGAAGAAGAAGAGAAGGTGTCTGAACTAGCGATCCCTGATCTCCGAGCCGCCGATCCGAACAAGAGATGGCTCTGCAAATAAAACGACCCGGGTCGGGTTTCTAAAGATCCATGTAGGTCCGACTTAATATGGGCTATCTCATTAAAGGCTTTCCTGATGGGCTTTTTAATTTTAGGTGTTGATTTCTTTCCTATTTCGGCCTTATTTGACTTTTTATCTTCCCAAAGTCATTTAATTTCTGGAAAATCGCAGTTGACAAAGAAAAAGCAGAAAAAATGGACTGTGGCGGTGGATTCATGATTTGAAAAAGTCAAAGAGAAAGATGAGAGTGGTAACGTTTGACCTGGAAGAAGAAGAAGAAGCAACGGCCACAGAGAAACAGAGAAAGACTTGTCCAGGTCTTATATTATATATTCAAGCCTCTTTCTTCTCTCTCGTTGACACTAAACAGAGAAACACAAACGTCTAGAAGACTAACAATCAAATCAATCATCAGAAAAAGGAAACTTTTAAGTTTTCTACGAAACGATGTCGTCTTCAGTTGCCGTTTGCAACTCACCGGTGTTCTCTCCGTCTTCGTCTCTTTTCTGCAACAAACCGTTGAACACTTCTCCGGCACATGAAACCCTAACCCTGTCTCTTTCCCATCTCAATCCTCCCGTTTCTTCTACTTCTCCTTCCGCCGCGTCTCCCACATCTCCGTTCTGCCTCCGTCTCCTGAAACCGCCGGCTAAACTAGGGTTTGGATCGGACTCTGGTCCGGGAAGCATTCTGAAGAGGAAACGACCGACGACGCTTGATATACCGGTGGCTCCGGTTGGTATTGCAGCTCCTATATCGAATGCAGATACGCCGAGGGAGGAGAGTAGAGCAGTGGAGAGGGAAGGTGATGGTTACTCTGTTTATTGCAAGAGAGGTAAAAGAGAAGCTATGGAGGATCGTTTCTCTGCCATCACTAATCTTCAAGGAGATCCCAAACAGGTAATTTCAATTTTCTTCCGTAATTTCGAGTTTATTTACTGATTATTGCTTAATTAGTATGAATTGCGATTTGAAGATGGGTAATATATAACTTAAAATTTATTTATGCTGTGTTGTTGACTCAATGAATCAAATTAGAAGTTCTAAAGATTATAAGAAAATTCAGTGAATCATATATATGACAAATTGTATGAGTAGTTCTTGATTAGATAGAACCAATGACTAGTGTTCAAGAAAAAAAAAAAAGATAGATCCAGTGACTTACAAAATGGGGATTTAACATTTTTAGCTTTTTTATAACCGCAGGCAATATTCGGAGTCTATGATGGTCACGGAGGACCAACAGCGGCTGAGTTTGCGGCTAAGAACTTGTGTAGTAACATTCTTGGCGAGATAGTTGGTGGGAGGAACGAGTCAAAGATTGAAGAAGCTGTAAAACGTGGTTATCTAGCGACTGATTCTGAGTTTCTCAAGGAAAAAAACGTTAAGGGCGGCTCGTGCTGTGTCACGGCTCTGATCAGCGACGGAAATCTTGTGGTGGCCAATGCTGGTGACTGCCGTGCTGTTTTGAGCGTTGGAGGATTCGCGGAGGCCTTGACTTCTGACCACCGCCCTTCCAGAGATGATGAACGAAACAGAATTGAGAGCTCGGTAAGAATTCTTGCAAAAGAAGTTACTGTTAGGTTTTATCATGATTACATGGTTCTGATTACGATAATCCTGCAGGGCGGTTATGTGGATACATTCAATAGTGTTTGGAGAATTCAAGGATCATTAGCGGTATCTAGAGGAATAGGAGATGCTCATCTCAAACAATGGATAATATCTGAACCAGAGATAAATATTCTCCGAATCAATCCCCAACACGAGTTCTTGATCTTAGCATCAGATGGTCTATGGGACAAGGTTAGTAATCAGGAGGCAGTAGACATAGCTCGACCATTTTGCAAAGGGACCGATCAGAAACGGAAGCCATTGCTGGCTTGCAAGAAGCTCGTTGACCTCTCTGTATCACGAGGCTCCTTGGACGATATTAGTGTGATGTTGATTCAGTTGTGCCACCTCTTCTGACCATAGGAGAAATGTAGAGACAGAATAACAACGTTAGAGTCTGAAGTCATTCTTAATTTCTTACATTTTATTTTTTATTGTTTTCTAAGCATTCACTGTGAATGATTCACATATTCTTTTATTCGTTTTTAACTTCATTTAGTCATTTGAGCTGTTATGATACTTGTGTATACCATCTTAGACTGTCTTTACTCTCTATTGATAATCCTTATAGCCTTATAGGTCTTCTATGTAAAAACTCGTTAAGGCTTGTAAGTTGTATGTGAGTACTTTACCACTCAATACATTATATATTACTACTCTTTTATGAGATAATGTGGATCGACTTAAATGTGTAGGCTAGTACTGGTTTGTTTCAAGAGTTCATAAAATTCATGTTTTGAAAGTTTTTTACTTTTACGTTTATATGGACGCGTATTTCTTAACTACGTTAGTTCATAAATATCTTAGGCTCTTAGCCATTACCTTAATCCTATAAAATATTGAAAAGTCTGAAAGTTTAGTACGGTATTAAGTACATAGTGCAATGTCATTTTCTTAAGTTGTTTTCCAAGTGGATTCTCCTAGACATGCAAATTGGAAAATATGGTATGGGTCCTAAAAATCTTCAAATAATATCTTATGTTTTGGACATTTCTAGTAATTTATTCACCCACACATATATAAAAGGTGAAATTAGTTGCCCTAAGAGGATATGGAAGCAGTGGTGGACCGTTCAAATAGCACTTCACGTTCGCGGAAGGTCAAAGCTTGGCCAGAGAAACAACAAACAAAGTACATATATAATTTAGTTGCGGCGGCATTTTTTTTCTTTTGGAATTAATGGAAGAAAGGTTTCTGTATTTTGAAATAATTCAAAGATCAAAGAAAGATTATAGTGCATGCATAAAAGTTCGAATTCTAATGGTTAGCTAAATCATTAGCAAGCTTTGACCAAACTTCAATCGTAGTTTCAAAACACTAAATTGATATGTTATCAAAACTTTGATCTTTCTACCACTACCAACCCACTATAAATCCCAAGAAAGATACTATTGTAGTGATCTGGCTATTAACCATCCCAAGATTAATTCCCAACCAACGATCTCCTCAATTAAAAGTTAAAACCCTATCTTTTATTTTCTACCTTCCATCTTCAACTCGATCTCCGTGATATCTTTGGATAACGTTTTTGAGTAAATTCTTGTGCTTCCTTCATGATCCCAACCAAACAAAGAATAAAAACTAATATAATATTTTCACTATGCGTGGAGGTTGATCAAGCACGTCAATTCCCAATATGTGTGTTCAGACAACTCGTTAATATGTCAAAGAACGTGAGCCAACCGCTTCATGCCACGTAAGTTTCCAAATGGACCCCCATTTTTAAAACCCAACCCCTTTCGGCAACCTCTTCCTTCATCTCCAACCCCTTTGACAACTCCGATAATTTATTCGGATATCATCTACTTCGCGTATATATTCTGTTACTGTACACCCTCACCTTCTTTATGTTAATTGTTTGACGAATATAAATTAATTTATGTCCATTGCTTATGATTGGCTAAGACATGGTTTGGATTCATGAATCCTTGATAATGATTTGTACGTACGTCGACTACCGTATATTCCATGTCTGATCATGTCTTCAGGTCAACCAAATAGAAACATACCAGAAATAAGTCAATAAATCAAGCGTTCCAAATCTATAGGCACGTTTTTGTTCATTTGTCTTCTCCACGATCGGTGATCCGATCACTTAAGTAAAGAGACGATTTTTTAAATGTTGAGGTTATAAAAACGAAAACGATTGCGTGAAGCTAGAGGGTGTGTGTGATTTTATCTTTGCTGAGTAAAATATTAGCGGACAAGATCAAACCGCAACTTGAGTCTTGGTGGATAAGGATTAAGGAGACAGGGCAAGTGCATTGTTTCTTAAAAACATCCCAAGAACTTCTCCAAGTGTCATTAGGAGTGACATAAAACATTTTCTTCTAATTTCTAAAATGATCCTTTTTCTGATTTATTTGTTCTCTTTTCAAAACGACTAATCATTCCATAAAAGTAAAAAATTTGTAAGGATTAAGTCTAGATTTCAATAGATGTATATATAATTAAAATTGTTAAAATCCAAACCGACCATCGAACATGGTATAATTTGTTCAAAAATCTAATGATAGACTCGAAAGTTTGTGTTGTACATGACATATCCACGTGGGAAATTTTACAAAGATGAGACTTTACAAATCGAAAAGACAAGTGTACAAGAATAGTCCATGTCAGAAACAAAAAAAATTGCAACTTTATTTCACGTTCACATTTTCTGTTTTGCAGTTCCAAAACACGCATATAAATAGCTTCGTGTTGCACAAGTACGACATATGAAAGTTGGCACACATGGAGAAACAGAGCATCAGAAACACTTGTTCTTCTTCTTTAATGTTATCCTCACCATCTTCTTTTTGGGTTCGTGGTGCGTGTATCGGCAGAGGTTGTTTCGGTGCAGTTAGTACGGCGATCAGCAAAACCAACGGTGAAGTTTTCGCCGTGAAATCCGTGGATCTCGCCACGAGTCTCCCCACTCAATCAGAGTCTCTCGAGAACGAAATATCTGTCTTCCGCTCGCTAAAGCCTCACCCTTACATCGTGAAGTTTCTCGGCGACGGAGTCTCGAAAGAAGGAACGACGACGTTTAGGAATCTCTACTTAGAGTATCTCCCAAACGGTGACGTGGCTAGTCACAGAGCCGGAGGAAAAATCGAAGACGAGACTCTGCTCCAGCGTTACACGGCGTGTCTTGTCTCTGCTCTCCGCCACGTACACTCTCAAGGATTCGTTCACTGCGACGTCAAGGCGAGGAACATCCTCGTCAGCCAAAGCTCCATGGTCAAGTTAGCCGATTTTGGGTCGGCGTTCAGAATCCACACACCGAGGGCTCTGATCACGCCACGTGGAAGTCCGCTTTGGATGGCTCCGGAGGTGATCAGACGAGAGTACCAAGGTCCGGAGAGTGACGTCTGGTCTCTCGGCTGCACGATCATCGAGATGTTCACTGGGAAACCCGCTTGGGAAGACCACGGAATTGACTCGCTGAGTCGAATCAGTTTCTCTGACGAGTTACCGGTTTTCCCCTCGAAGTTGTCGGAAATCGGCCGTGATTTCCTAGAAAAGTGTCTGAAGCGAGACCCGAATCAGAGGTGGAGTTGCGATCAGCTTTTGCAGCATCCATTTCTCTCTCAGTGTCACAACTCATCTCCGACTGAGTCATCTCCGCGTTGCGTACTTGACTGGGTCAACTCGGGGTTTGACTTAGAAGAAGAAGAAGAGGAAGTAGGGAGATCAGAATTCGAAGACGCGGCGAAGGCAATAATTTGTAATTTGGCGACGACCGGAGGAGTAATTTGGGAGTCAGATGGTTGGGTGGAAGTTAGATGCCACGCTTCGGAAGAGGAAGGGACAACAATGGAATATTCGGGATCCACAAGGGTAGAATCGGAATATAACACATCATCGGATCCAAACGATGACGTGGCTGGTGACTCGGCGATAATTGACGTTTCTATGTCTCAGAATTTACCGCCTGGAAACGGGGGATCGGCGGCGGCGCTGCCATATGAATTTGTGGTGGTTTTACATTTATTAATGGAAATTATGGTTTATACTACATGTATCTTTAGGGAAATTGTTCTCACTATGTATTTGTTGTATCAGTATAATCAAAGCAATAAACTCGAAACGTTGTCTTTTAATCACAGCCTCAAGTTTTGTTTGTTTGCACATGTGATTCGGATCGGACAAAACTATCTTTTACGCGGTGAGATGAGATCGAGTGTCTTAATTACGAGCCATTGCCTTATATTGATAACTCTCGTTTACAGCCAAATAGTTGTATTTTAATGTGAAAAAATATTGCGACAAATGGTTTTGGTTCGTAAGCTGGTGGAAGACTCAAGAGGCCAAAAGAGACTTTGGTTTTATGCTTTAGAAGACTTTTGATTCATCCTAATAAGTATTCGGATTTTGGAGCATTTAAATGAATCATAGAGGGAACCGGACCGGTTGAAGATGGTTGTTTGTTTCGACTAGGCCTGAAGGACCAAGGTTATGCATGTACGATTATGTATCAAACTGAACGAAGTCGTTACATAGAGTTTAGCTCAAGCATATCATCATATTCTTTTTTCGATCTTTAAGATTTTTCTCTAATCTCTATGCTATAAATCATTAAGATTTCTCTAAAAAAGGATTAATTTCCCTTGAGATAAATAGCTTTAAAAATAACCCAGATACAATGGGTTTATATGGGCCATATATATTTTTTGTCATAAGAAATCGGCCCATAGTTAGCTTCAATTCAACGCCGTATAACTATGAGTCGTTCCGATTTCCTGTGTTGCGAAACCCCCAAATTCTCTTCTCTCTATCTCTCTCGCGTACGCCGCACCGTAGCGACCAATTGAATCCACGAGGAAATCTCAGTAAATACTATGGCGACCAACGAACCCGAGCACGAGCACAGAGACGAGGAAGAGGCCGGAGCTAACGAGGATGAGGACACCGGAGCTCAGGTCGCTCCGATCGTTAGGCTTGAGGAGGTTGCCGTCACTACCGGCGAGGAAGACGAAGATGCCGTCCTTGATCTGTAAGTGTTTTTCTTAATTGGTGTTTATAGTTTTTCTGATCTAGGTCAACTGGATCTGATCGAATTTATAAGGTTTAGCTTTTGGTGTGTTTGACTGAATTTTTGTTTGTGAATCTAAAGGAAATCGAAGCTTTATCGATTCGATAAGGATGCGAATCAGTGGAAGGAGAGAGGAGCTGGTACTGTGAAGTTCTTAAAGCATAAGAACACTGGGAAGATTCGTCTCGTTATGAGGCAATCTAAAACTTTGAAGATCTGTGCTAATCACTTCGGTATAATTTCTATTTGGACTACTTTGTGTTGTTTTTGAGTTGCATCTGGATCTGTATTTAGGTTACTGTTTCCTTATCTAGTCTTATGCTTCTGATATTTCTGCAGTTAAATCGGGCATGAGTGTTCAGGAACACGTTGGGAATGAAAAGTCATGTGTGTGGCACGCTCGTGACTTTGCTGATGGTGAACTCAAGGATGAGCTTTTCTGTATCCGATTTGCTTCTATTGAGAGTGAGTATGAAACCGAATTTTGTAATGGCTTGTGTTTTGCCTTATTTAGTCTCAGTTGGTTTGATAGATTCACGGATTAGATTACTGATGGATCTTGACCTTAGCATTGCTATATGGCTACTTTGTTAATTGGAGGTTCTCAAAGCTTCCATCATAGGCATGCGTTATTGGGTTCAGGAAATATCAAAATAAGTACTGTGGCGGTTAGGTTGTGGTATTGCATTGTAAAGAGATAATATTGTTCTTGAGGTGGTCAAGTATGTATTTAGGCTGCAACTAATTTGATATGCCAACATGGTCGACTGTTTCTTTTTTTATTTTGGGTAAATATTATCAGTAGTTTCTGAGCTGTTGATCATATTAACCGGGAAAAGTAGAGATGCTTGTGGGTAATCAAATCTTATTTTCCTTGTCAGATTGCAAAACATTTATGCAAAAGTTCAAGGAAGTTGCTGAGTCTGAAGAAGAGAAAGAAGAGAGCAAAGATGCCGCTGACACTGCTGGCCTTCTTGAGAAATTGACTGTGGAAGAGACAAAAACGGAGGAGAAAACCGAAGCGAAAGCTGTGGAGACGGCAAAGACTGAAGTGAAAGCAGAAGAAAAGAAAGAGAGCGAGGCAGAGAAATCTGGTGAAGCAAAGAAAACAGAAGAAAGTGGTCCCTCAACATAAGAAGCGTCATCATTTAAGTTGCCAAATCCTGGCGAGGTAATTAAGCCTCGAAATGTTTTGATGCATCATGAGTCTACCATTGTCTTGGCACTATCTATCTATACATGTTTTGTCGAGTCATATCAAGTGGTTGGGGGATCGCTTGGGGTCGGGTTTTACTGAATGCTGAGTCGTTATGGGTCTAATAGTTTTTGAGTCTAAAGTGTCGGGTGATATGAGAGATTTGGGTGAAATATTTTTTCATGTTGGTTATCTGAAAGAGTACATTGGTTTCATTGTTTTAAGTTTTCTCATGGATCCTTTTTGGATGGTCTTATTTTGAGGATACAAATGTGTTTGTCCATGGACAAGAATCAGAAGTCTCCATTTTTTTTTTTTCAAAATTTAATGCATGTGATTTTTTAATCTTAAGGTAATTGCCAATTGTTTGACAAAAAAAAGGTAATTGCCAATCTACTTTGCTCTCTTGTGTTAGTCGATGCTAGTCTTGACCCTGATAAAGATCCAAAATGTATATTAACAGTATTCATAAAATTCTTCAGTTATAACGAACTGTTCACGGAAAAAAAATGACATTGTACTATACTGTGCTAAAATTACCAAAGCATGATTTATATAAATCATATCCAGTAAGACCATATGTGAATGAATAACAATGGATTATGCTTAGGTTAAGATTTTATTAAATTTATAACACTTTTAAAATAAATTTGGAATAATACAAACATATAAACCATTCCTATAACACCATATTTAAACATAACAATGAATTGCTTGGATTTCAAACTTTATTAAATTTGGATTTTAAATTTTAATTTGATTGAATTATACCCCCTTAATTGGATAAATTCAAATATGTCAACTTTTTTTTTTTGTAAGATTTTTTTATGGAAAAAAAAA
>Ga0041059_1001928_pt1 | contig 16012 bp, 13 predicted proteins | sample AraColnosormetaG_FD_56232 | JGI IMG/M metagenome (GOLD analysis project Ga0041059, IMG submission 56232) | Arabidopsis roots microbial communities from North Carolina, USA - Col MF nosort | ecosystem: Host-associated > Plants > Roots > Unclassified | place: USA: North Carolina | collected...
TTATTTAAAAAAAAAAAAAAAAAAACCCAAAAGATTCTGTTCATCTAATAGCCTAAAAGATTTATCGTATTTTTTTCCATAAAAAGTTATTAGATAGATAAATAAAAAAAGTCGCCCTTACACAATAGTGTAGAGACTCCTGTAGTGGTTGGGTGTCCATCATTTTTCAATGGACCCCTTTCAGATACATTAGGTTCTGTGTGGCATTGTATTTATAAATTTGTACAATGTTTTGAAGAAAAAGCAATTCGAATTAGAACAATCAATTACTTTACAGAAACATACTGTAATCAATTATTTCAAAAATAAAGTTTATTTTAAGCATTATGCATAGATGGAGTTATCTCGTTGTGAATAATACAATAAAAGAAGCCCAAAATGGACCAATAATTAAAGTGGATAATATAAGAAGCCCAATAGGCCCAATAATATTTTCCAGGAGCTAACGTCGTTTGCAACTTGCAAGTAGCACCGAAGAGTTTTGGGGGTTGGAGAGTGACGATTACAGAGTAGTTTTGTAGCGGAGGAGAGAATTGTTCACGACGGCGCGTGTCACAAACCCACGAAGAAAGCTTTCAAATTTGAGCAATTTGATTTCACGAGTCGAAAGTTGTGAAAATGGTGTTGGTTTCTCGTCCCCTCTTCATTTGATGCATCTGGGTCTCTAGGGTTCGAACGGAAATGTTCACTCCGCAAAGGAATCGTTGGCCGGAGACAGACCGGAAGGGAAAGGCCATAGCTTTTTCCGACGAAATCATTACACCTCCTCCACAAAGGGTGCTTCTCCGAGAGGATGATGATTGGCAGAAGTTCAAAGAGGTTGGCTTGCTTGATGAAGCTTCTCTAGAAAGAAAAGATCGTGATGCTCTTATAGAGAAAATCTTGAAGCTTGAAAAAGAGGTAAATAAATAAAGTTTCGATTTTTACATTATTGTGTTACTGAATCTTAAAGTGTGAGTGTTGTTAATTGAGATCGTGTTTTAATTTTTGTGTTAGTTGTTTGATTACCAACATAATATGGGGCTATTGCTTATTGAGAAGAAGCAGTGGACTTCAACAAATAACGAACTTCAACAAGCTTATGATGAAGCTATGGAGATGCTTAAACGTGAGAAGACGTCAAATGCAATTACTTTAAATGAAGCTGACAAAAGAGAAGAGAATCTTAGAAAAGCTTTGATTGATGAGAAGCAATTTGTTGCTGAGGTATCTCATTTTTCAATTCATGTTGTTCTGTTGTGGCTTGCTTTGTGTTTGATGTTTATGCTATTTCTGTATTTTCAGCTTGAGAATGATTTGAAGTATTGGCAACGAGAACACTCTGTGGTGAAGTCTACTTCTGAGGCAAAGTTAGAGGAAGCAAATGCTTTGGTAATTGGTATGAAGGAAAAAGCTTTAGAGGTGGATAGAGAAAGGGCCATTGCTGAAGAAAAGTTTTCAGTGATGAATAGAAAGAGTTCTGAGTTAGAACGCAAACTAAAGGAAGTGGAGACCCGTGAAAAGGTGCACCAAAGGGAGCATCTTTCTCTAGTTACAGAGTATGAACGATCACTTTTTACTTGTTCGTTCTGTTCCTTGTTTGTTGATATGCAGATCTGACCTCTCATTTTCTCTTTTGCTTATGTTTCTTAGACGAGAAGCACATGAGGCAGTGTTCTACAAGCAGAGAGAAGACCTACAGGAATGGGAGAAGAAGTTAACACTGGAAGAAGATAGGTTGTCTGAAGTTAAAAGAAGCATTAACCATAGAGAAGAAAGAGTTATGGAAAATGAAAGAACCATCGAGAAGAAAGAGAAGATCCTTGAAAATTTACAGCAAAAGATTTCTGTTGCCAAGTCCGAATTAACAGAGAAAGAAGAATCTATAAAGATTAAGCTAAATGACATTTCTTTGAAGGAAAAAGTGAGTTATCTAGGTGCAACTTTTTTTGCTTCCGGTACCTTCTGGCTTATATATTAATTTTGTGTCTGTTTTAGGACTTTGAGGCCATGAAGGCTAAAGTTGATATCAAAGAGAAGGAGCTCCATGAGTTTGAGGAGAATCTTATTGAGAGGGAGCAGGTCAGCCTCAGCTTCCCTGAAACTTTCTTCTATTTGTTTAATATATATCGCCTTTTCTTTCTAGGTCATTGTAATGGTACTGAATCTTACGTTAAGGGATGGAATGAAACGGAAGAAGATGTGCTTTTATGTTTTGAAATCCTATACAGTGACGCATATACGCATTCACAATCACTAGTTGTTTAGGGATATCCTGTTTTTTTTTTTGAAATGTTATCGTCGACTAGTTAACAAAATCAGAGTTTGTATACAGAGCGTTGGTGTATTAAGAGGAATATTTTAAAACTATGGTAATATTTCTTGCATGTTTAAAGTCACTTTCCCAGGTTAATATTTTTCTTTAGTTTCTATCTGCTAAGTGCCAGAATAGAGATACTTAAAATAGAATTGACATGGTGATTTAAATTTAACAGATGGAGATTGGGAAGCTTCTTGATGATCAGAAGGCTGTTCTAGATTCAAGAAGGCGAGAGTTTGAAATGGAGCTTGAACAGATGAGGAGATCCCTTGATGAAGAACTCGAGGGAAAGAAAGCTGAAATCGAGCAGCTGCAAGTTGAGATCAGCCACAAAGAAGAGAAGTTGGCTAAGAGAGAGGCAGCTTTAGAGAAAAAGGAGGAGGGAGTGAAGAAGAAAGAGAAGGATCTTGATGCAAGGCTCAAAACCGTGAAGGAGAAAGAAAAAGCTCTGAAAGCTGAAGAGAAAAAGCTGCATATGGAAAACGAGAGATTGCTCGAAGATAAGGAATGTCTGCGTAAACTAAAAGATGAGATTGAAGAGATCGGGACTGAGACAACAAAGCAGGAATCAAGGATTCGTGAAGAACATGAAAGTCTTAGGATTACAAAAGAAGAGAGAGTCGAGTTTCTGAGGCTGCAGTCTGAACTGAAGCAGCAGATAGATAAAGTTAAGCAAGAGGAGGAGCTGCTCTTGAAGGAACGTGAAGAACTGAAACAAGATAAGGAAAGATTTGAGAAAGAGTGGGAAGCTTTGGATAAGAAGAGGGCTAACATAACTAGAGAGCAAAATGAAGTTGCTGAAGAAAACGAGAAACTGAGAAATTTGCAAATATCTGAAAAGCATAGGCTGAAGAGAGAAGAGATGACCTCAAGGGATAATTTGAAGAGGGAATTGGATGGTGTCAAGATGCAGAAAGAATCATTTGAAGCCGACATGGAAGATCTTGAGATGCAAAAAAGGAATCTTGACATGGAATTTCAGAGGCAAGAAGAAGCGGGTGAAAGAGATTTTAATGAAAGGGCGAGAACATATGAGAAGAGAAGCCAAGAAGAGCTTGACAACATTAATTACACAAAGAAGCTGGCTCAAAGAGAGATGGAAGAAATGCAATACGAGAAGCTTGCTCTGGAGAGGGAAAGAGAACAAATTTCGGTCCGAAAGAAGTTGTTGAAAGAACAAGAAGCTGAGATGCATAAGGACATCACTGAGCTAGATGTACTCAGAAGCTCTTTGAAGGAGAAACGAAAAGAATTTATCTGTGAAAGGGAGCGTTTCCTAGTATTTCTGGAAAAACTTAAGAGCTGCAGTTCCTGTGGAGAAATAACCGAAAATTTTGTTCTGTCTGATCTTCGACTACCTGATGTTGAAGATGGGGACAAACGTTTCGGGAAACAAAAATTAAAAGCAGAGGAGGCTTTGAACATTTCTCCCAGTGCAGAGAATAGCAAGAGAACATCTTTGCTTGGGAAAATCGCTTCAAAGCTACTGAGCATATCACCAATTGGGAAGACAGATAAAGTCACTGATCTGGGTATAACAGTTAAGCTTCCAGAATCTTCGCAACCTGATGATTCTCTGGATAGAGTGTCAGGCGAGGATCATGAACCGTCTGCTACTGAACAGAGTTTCACAGATAGTAGAATACAAGAAGGTCCTGAAGGTTCCCTCCAATCAGAGATGAAGAGTGATAAACCTAGACGAGGTAGAGGTAGAGGTAGAGGTAGGGGTAAGTCTGTTAGAGGAAGATCGCAAGCAACAAAAGCTGTGTCCAGAGATTCAAAACCATCTGATGGGGAAACTCCAAGGAAGCGGCAACGCGAACAGACTTCTAGAATCACAGAAAGTGAACAGGCAGCTGGTGATAGTGATGAGGGTGTAGACAGTATTACAACTGGTGGACGTAGGAAAAAAAGACAGATAGCTGTTCCAGTCTCTCAAACGCCTGGACAAACCCGATATCAGCTCAGGAGACATAGAAAGTAAGCCCCTACTACTTTTTAACTGAAAAATGAGTTGGAGGGTGTTGCATAAGAAATTTGAAATTCAATACGCGTGAAACTTATATATGTATGCAAAATCCTTTCAGTGTAGGAACAGAAGAAGATAAAGCACAAGCATCAAAGGGTGCCACTGAAAAACAAGAACGTGTCAATGATGATATCAGAAAAGTGCCAAGTCCGAAGGAAACTCGTACTCCACCGGAAGGTGAGAATAGAGAAAATGGCAAAGCTGAAGTATTAGTGGAGACGGTAACACATGAGGAGATTGTTACGGTATGGTTTTGTTTATTTCTTTATTAGTTCTTAATTTCTGTCTGAGTTGAACATATGGGCATGGTAATCTTAGGATATAATTTTGAACCATGGTTTTTTTATATAGGTTGAAACAGAAACTGTGTTCAAGGTTAACAACACAGGAAAGAACCCAGTCGAAGATCCGCAGTTGGAAGTAGGAGGCAGTGGTGAAATAAGAGAGCATGGTGAAGAAGATGATGAGAATATCAGCATGATCGAAGAGGAGAACGAAGGAGAAGAAGAAGAAGAAACAGAGCGCCAAGGAAATGATGCTTCCATAGGAAAAAAGATTTGGGTCTTTTTCACAACATGATCATTTTCTTCATTTCTCTCTAAAAGACAAAATTATCATCCCATAAGTAGGATTTTGCAACATCTTGTTATGTGTTGGTTCGTTTTTTAACTATCACCTTTCTTTATCTAAGCAACTGAAAAACAAAAAGGAAGTGGAATCTTGGGAAGGCATGGGCATTGTAGAAAATGTAACATTTGATTTTTACTCTGCTACTCCATAAGGTAATGCTGGTATTCAAGGAACCAAACCAGACTCGAAGGGTAAGTAACAAAGTTACATAAGTCATTGTCAAGGACCTGACATCTTTTTTTGGTTATGTTTGCCTGAAAATCGCCAAACCATAAAAAAGTTCCAAAGCACAAAACGGTAAAAAGAAGAAAAGGACTACACAATGGCTTATATGTAGGATCTTACCAAGATTTCAAACTTAAATTGGTTAGATTTATAGGGGGTAGATAGTAGATACGCCTCACCTTTCAATGTTAAGACAAAAATGAGTGTGGTCCAAAACAAAGGACATGCAATATAGCATCAAACTCACTCTTCATTACACTCTCTTAGAAACATCCTCATTAATTTCTCAATGGCAAACTTCTATTAATGCTCTAATTAACTAAATCTAAATTTACAAAACATTAGTTCCAACCAATTAAGCTTCTTCCTTTTGAGTTTTTTCTTTTTTTTTTTCTTTTTCTTCAGGAAATAAAATAACTGTTTTTGAAGAAAGGGACAGTTGATAGAATTTCAGAAACCTATAAAGAAAAACATTATAATAAAATAAAATAAAAATCTGGAAGTTGCAGAATTAACAGAGTCCTTATAAAAGACTTGATCTTCTCTGTCTTTCGCTTTCACTTGCATTATCAACACAAGATGTTGGACCTCTCTCTTCTTATCATTTTCATTACCATTATTGTTTCTTTGCTTTGGTAACTGTGTCTTGCTTTTAAAGATTTGGCTTCTTTTTTTTTTTTTGGTTCATAAGTTTTAATTGCTATTGCTAAGTCGTTGTCTAAATCTCTGGCTATGTACCCTATAACTTCACAACTTAGTTCAATTTGCTTCTACTCTATGTATAAAACCAGCTTTGAGCATGTTAAACATTGTAAACTTTTTAAGATCCTTTACATTTTCTTTAAGTCTTTATCAAATACTTGTCATATTGTAGATTCTTATATAGGTGTCTATATACATGCACATAAAGCTGTGTAATATGTAATCATAAGTTAGAGAAACAGATTTGGCTTTTCCTCTCTTGTTCTCTGTTGAGTATTCTTCTTGGCATCTCCTCTATATTAAACTCGAAAGAGAAACAAAACAGAGAAACCTCTAAAGCTTTCTTTTTTGTTCTCATGACATTTTCTTGTCACAAACCAAACTCGAGAAGAAAAGTTCTTGTATACAAATCAACCAACATTCATTGTTTTTAAAAGGGTCCCATGACCCATTGTGGAGATAGCTTTGTTTTCATCTTCCAACATTAACACCCACCCCAAAATCTTGATTACTTTTGATAGAAACATATGCAACAAGTGGAATAATTCCAATACAGATAAGATCCACACAACACTTTTTTCTCCTTCTATTCTCTTGTATCTTCTCATTATAGTCTCGATGAAGATGCTGAGACTTAGAAAGAAGCAACATTTGGTGTTTCTACTATGCGTGTGGTGTTTGGTGGTGGATTGGAGCAAAGCAGAAACAGAGGAAAGTGATGGAAGTCCCATGGAGAAAACAGAGCAAGCTGCTCTATACTCTACCATTCAAGGCTTTGTTGGTGAATCTTGGAATGGCTCTTATCTTTATCCTGACCCTTGTGGCTGGACTCCTATCCAGGTCCTTTCTCTCATCACTATTCTTTGATTATCAATAAAAAACAACAAAAAACTATCTTAGTAATGTTTTAAGCCTATCAAGATTATGATTATTGAATTCGGAAGCCGTTGAAAATGTTGAGTAGCTGATGTAATTCTCTGTTGTTTAACTCTGCAGGGTGTGACTTGTGATATCTATGATGAGCTTTGGTATGTAACTGCTCTAAGCTTTGGGACTATGAAAGACAACTCTCTTGCTTGTTCTGAAAGTCCAGTGATCAGACCACAACTCTTTGAGCTCAAGCACCTCAAGTCTCTCTCTCTTTTCAACTGCTTCACAACGCCTAACCGATATCTAGCTTCAATCTCCGATGAAAAGTGGTTGGATCTCTCTAAAAGCTTGGAGAGACTTGAGATCAGATCAAACCCGGGACTGATAGGTGAACTCCCTTCTGTCATCACTAACCTCACCAACCTTCAATCTCTGGTGGTGCTAGAAAACAAGTTAACAGGTCCATTGCCAGTGAATTTGGCCAAGTTAACCAGATTGAGACGTTTAGTACTGTCTGGAAACCGGTTCACAGGGAGAATACCTGAGGTCTACGGGTTAACCGGATTGTTGATATTGGATGTGAGCAGGAATTTCTTATCTGGGGCGTTGCCTTTAAGCGTTGGAGGATTGTATTCTCTGCTGAAACTTGATCTTAGTAACAATTACTTGGAAGGAAAGTTACCTAGAGAGCTAGAGTCCTTGAAGAATCTCACTCTATTGGACTTGAGAAACAACAGATTATCAGGTGGGTTGAGTAAAGAGATCCAAGAGATGACTTCTTTGGTAGAACTGGTTCTGTCCAATAATCGCCTAGCCGGGGACTTGACAGGAATAAAGTGGAGAAATCTGAAGAATTTAGTGGTTCTTGATCTCTCCAACACAGGCTTAAAAGGGGAGATTCCTGGTTCAATCTTGGAGCTCAAGAAACTGAGGTTTTTGGGTTTGAGCAACAACAATCTCGGAGGCAAACTCATTCCACAAATGGAAACCGAAATGCCTAGTCTCAGCGCGCTTTACGTGAATGGAAATAACATCAGCGGAGAGTTGGAATTCTCTAGGTACTTTTATGAGAGAATGGGAAGGAGACTTGGTGTTTGGGGGAACCCTAATCTGTGTTACAACGGAGATGAGACCAAGAACCTTAGCGATCATGTTCCTTTCGGAGTGAACCAATGTAAGAGAATTAAGGCAGATAAATATTAGAACCCTCGTTCTGAATCAAAGGGTTTGTGATAACAAAAACTTGGAATGATACAAAGCTGTGGTCTTTTCAATTTTGTTATTGCATCTTATTTCTATAGCATTATTTTGTTTTAAATTATTTAGCGTATTTACAAAATATAGTTTTGATATCTCGAAGTTCATTAGAAAAACTTCCAAGTATTTTTTTTTTAGATCATACAATCATAAAATTAAATAACAGACTTACCTAGTTTAAATTTACTGTGTATCAATGATTCAATGTATGATACGGTCGGTTCTTACCTAGTTAAAATTTGTTTTTTTTTAGTATATGTAAAGATCTACCTGTTTCCATCAAATTAGAAGAATTGTATGATTTTATGCGACATGTCTAATCGTAGGAGGTATGTTGGAACTTTATTTTATTTTGGCATTTCATAAAGGAAATATAAAAAATTCTATTTAGGTAAAAATAATAATCCGTGACTAAGTCCGATATAGATGCAGAAATCAGGTGGATATCCAAATCAAATTTGGCATAATTTAAAGAAAAATGTGAATCATGGAAAGCCACTTGTCAAGTTGTAAAATTGTGTATAACTGAGTCAACCCTCCAAGCTACTTTTTGTTCTCTCTTTAATTTCTTAAAATACCTTCTCACGCAAAAGATAGAGTTGGTATACATTGTTTTTACGTGTTTTATGCATGCATTTTTCAGTATATTTTATGTGTATATTCGTTTAACTAAATTATTATTTATTCCGTATCATGATTAACCTACGACATGTTATCATTTAGTCTAATCCTTTTACTATACATACGTGTATTGTCTACCACTTTCGTCATTCGTCCAAGGATGATATCTAATTTTCTTTCTGCACGACATATATGATATATTGTGTGCTTAAAGAAAGCTCATGAGTCATGTCTGATATTTGAGTTCGAATTTCGAAAACTAATCTTGCTTTACTATTCATACATCTTGTGATATAGTTACTGTTGAAAGTTGAATAATGCAAAAGAAAACAAAAGATAGCTCATGGTGACGATGCCTATAAAACCATTAATTATTCTTCTTCCCGTCAACGTACTTGTACATATATGATGAAATCTTGAAAAAAACGACCATCCCATCAAACCAGATTCCCATTTCCTAGCATAAAATGGACTTCTATAGAAAAATACAAAGGAAAATAAAAGTCGAAGGCGGTGACTAAAACAACGAGAAAAACTCAAACCTTTGAAAACTTTAGAATTCTTATAAAATAATAAGGAAAATTCAAAGTCTCAATAGCGTGGGATTCACTCCACTCTTACCATTCCCCGACTTCCCCCTCATTTCCGCCACACTTATTTCCAATCAAATCCACACACACACATGTTATAAATATAACACATAGTCACATACATACACATTATTCATTTCATTCATAAGACCCTTCATTCATTTACTCAAAGAAGTGGAAGTGAAAAAATTAGAAAAAGAGAAGAAAAAAAACATTGACTACCAAATGGCTCCGTGTCGTACGATGATGGTTCTGCTCTGTTTTGTTCTGTTTCTCGCGGCGAGTAGTTCTTGTGTAGCGGCTGCAAGAATTGGAGCCACCATGGAGATGAAGAAGAATATAAAGAGATTAACGTTTAAAAACAGCCATATTTTTGGTTACTTACCTAAAGGCGTTCCCATTCCTCCTTCTGCTCCTTCTAAGAGACACAACTCTTTTGTTAACTCTCTTCCTCATTGATTTCATTTTATTTTATTCATTGTATTCTTTTAGGTTTGGTTTTGTAGATTAGATCAACATAGGGTATTATACTCTTTGTATATGCATACGATTTATATTTACTTTTGAATTTGTTCCTTTTTATGTTTATAGACTTAATATATGTTTAAGGTCATTACGGCCATATAAAGATCAAGAAATCGATTAAGCTTTGTTAGCCTTCTACTAAAGAATATTCCATAGACCTCACTCATCATACGCTAATCAAACATATGTTTTTATGCAACTTGTAAGTTATATCATTCGTCTTTCTCAAATAGGTCAATGTTTGAGTTAAGACTTAAGAACGTAATAATCAAACATAGAGAAATAAAATCGATAGGACACATGATAAGTTTATTACTAATTAGGAAAACAGAAACCAAAAATACAATAAAAAAGAGTAAAAGAGAGGGGCATTCCGAGAATTGAACTCGGGACCTCTCGCACCCTAAGCGAGAATCATACCACTAGACCAAATGCCCAATTTGCAACATTCAATCCCAAATCAATCATTAACTCTTACATCTATTAGTCTCCACCACCATGAGTGAAAGGATTGAAACCACTTCCAAACAATTTCTCAAGTGGCCAAAACAAAGGCTTTGGTAGATTCTCCCAATCATACCAATCCCATCCTTCACACTTCTCTGGTTCCATATTCTTCGGTTCTTGACTTGGATCCACCAACACCGCACGTATCGAAACAGAGACGTAGTGTGATGGCGTTGGTGCTTCTTTGAAGACATTGTTTGTAACAGTCAAAAGCTTCATCTTTTCAATCTTTAGACCTGTTTCCTCCATTACTTCTCTCGCTGCACATTCTTCAAAGCTCTCTCCTGATCAAAGAACAAAGATTAGATCAAATCAAGATTTGGGTGATATAAAGAGAGAAGAGAGAGAGGAGAGAGACCGAATTCGAGGTGGCCACCGGGAAGAGCGAAAGTGGAGTTGCCGATTGAGGAACGGCGGCGACCTAATAAGATTGAGTTTCCGTTGAGAATGAAAACGACGACGGCGACTCTTGGTATCGCTTCTCCTGTCGACATTATTATCGAACACAGTGAAACCCTTTCTTGTCGTGTTTTAGTTTTGTTGACTTAATTTGAGTTTAAAACGATGTCGTATCGGTTATGCGTTTATATACGTGTTGGCAAATGTGTCGCCGTGTCGGTGTGATTGGCTGTACACAATTATCGCTGTTTCTTTTTCCATTGCACTTGTTTTCATTTTATTTATTAAAAAATTTAGATGATATTATATAATATATGTTCTTTATGATGTTGCCATAACGAGAACGATTATGTAAAAAATAACATATACATATACTTTTCTGTTTATAAATGATTATTTTTTTAGAAAAAATTTATTTCTAAAATATTGATTTTTTTAAGTTTTTTATGCAATATTTATTGGTTAGTATTGATGAATTGTAATTAAAAAAAAAAAATTAATTATCATTGTTTTTTGAGTTATAGAAAACTGTAAAACATAAAAAATAATGTATTTATAATCAACATTTATTATGTTTTCTTAAAAAATAGAAGGAGTAGTCATTTGTTAGATAGTAAGACTTAGCCAAATTATATGTCATTTACTGTACTTTAGTTTTTTTTTCCGATCATAAGAATGTATGTTAAAATAACAATCACCAAAGAGGCACAAAATAAATTGTAGGTCCAAAGATAAAACAGAGTTAGTTAAAACCAGTTACTCCTTTCGTAGAATTTTTACCCAAAAAAAGAAAAAAAAAAATCGTAGAATTTCCTTCTCTTTTCTTCTTAATTATAATATATCAACTGTTTGTTTTGTTGTTTAGTTTGGAAAGGAAGAAAATTAGCTTAAGAAATAAGAATATATTTTTTTGGGGAAAGATGACTAGCACCACAAATTTAACTACGCCATAATTTACTGCGTTGACCACCATAATTAGTAATTAAGCACCATAGCTAACAAACCATATATAATCACTCTTCAAAATATTTAACTTTGATCACTGCAATTATTCATTCCTTCACCTTGTTCATTGATACAATGACGGACACAACAGACGATATCGCAGAGGAAATCTCATTCCAAAGCTTCGAAGATGACTGCAAATTGCTCGGTAGTCTCTTCCATGATGTGTTACAAAGGGAAGTTGGCAACCCATTCATGGAAAAAGTCGAACGCATTCGGATTCTTGCTCAGGTTTCATCTTCTGTCTATTCGCTTCCATATGCTTAGATCATTTGATAAGAATCTCACATCGTAGTAATAAGAGATATAGTCATATAGATCAATCAACTTATCGAAACAAATATGAATGATACGACTTATTTTTGTGTGGTTTTTAAATGTTTCAGAGTGCGTTAAATTTGCGTATGGCTGGTATTGAGGATACCGCAAACCTTTTGGAGAAGCAATTGACTAGTGAAATATCCAAAATGCCACTAGAAGAAGCCTTAACGTTGGCTCGTACATTCACTCATTCTCTTAACTTAATGGGCATTGCAGACACTCATCACAGGTCATGATTTTTGTAATCACATTACAACAAAAATATTACAAGTAATAAACATGAATAGATAATTCTAAACTTAAACATTGTGGATTCTAATAATAAACATTTTTATTCCAGAATGCACAAAGTCCATAACGTTACACAACTTGCAAGATCTTGTGATGATATATTCAGCCAGCTATTGCAAAGTGGAATCTCTCCAGACGAACTTTATAAAACTGTTTGCAAACAGGTCTAGCTACTTCATATTGTATCATTTTAGAAACATTTCAATTCGTTTTATCTAACACAAAGGTCGTATCTGAGTGTTGTTTTCTCTATTTGATATTTGTTTGTTTATCGCGCTTTAGGAGGTCGAAATTGTTCTTACTGCTCATCCTACCCAAATAAATCGAAGAACCTTGCAGTACAAGCATATTAGAATTGCTGTAAGTTAGTTCTAATGATGTTAACATATATGGATTATATCTCTTAATTTTACTTGAGAGAGTTAAAAGTATATGGTTCTTGCAGCATCTTCTAGAATATAACACTAGATCAGATCTAAGCGTTGAAGATCGCGAAACGCTCATTGAAGATTTGGTACACTCCATCTCAATATCTTCCATATAAATTTTATCAGCAGAGTAACTTATAAACTAAGAGTTACTTATACTTAAAGGTTAGAGAGATTACTTCACTGTGGCAAACTGATGAGCTTAGACGTCAGAAACCTACTCCAGTTGATGAAGCTAGAGCTGGTATTTTAAATATAATTGTAAAGTACAGAAAAGTTTCACTCTAAAAAACTATTTCTCTTTCTTTTTCATTCATTTAGGTCTAAACATAGTGGAGCAATCCCTTTGGAAAGCAGTACCACAATACCTGCGTCGTGTCAGCAATTCCTTGAAGAAGGTATTATTTTACCTTTAGGTATCTAGAATATATGAATAATCGTTATACTTTATCTTAAGATAATATTGATATTTTGTATTTTCTTGGTTAGTTTACAGGGAAGCCACTTCCACTAACATGCACTCCTATGAAATTTGGTTCTTGGATGGGAGGTGATAGAGATGGAAATCCAAATGTCACGGCAAAGGTTAGTCTTTTGATATTTTACGATTTGAACTCAAAACCAACCGGTAATGAAAATTAGTCCATGGTCGTTATTATATTACTCTAGGTCACATCTCACTTGTAATATGAGATTCTTAACATTTACTTTTTGATGAAGAAGATCTTTTAAAACTGCAATCAGAAAATTTGATTGTCACATATTCTCTTGATATATAACACACACTTGAATGTTGTGATATCATTTGTCCAGGTCACGAAAGAAGTATCTCTCTTGTCTAGATGGATGGCTATTGATTTGTACATAAGAGAGGTTGATAGCTTAAGATTTGAATTATCTACGGATCGATGCAGTGATAGGTTTTCAAGATTAGCTGATAAAATTCTTGAAAAGGGTAAATATATGCTTCAATTTCTATTAAATCTTTACTTGTTCATTTACATAAAAATTTTTTGTTCTGAATAAAGTTGATGTTTTTTCCCCTTAAAATTCTGAAAAAGATTATGATAGAGGAAAATCAAATTTCCAAAAGCAACAAAGTTCATCATGCTTGCCAACACAACTTCCAGCTAGAGCTCACCTTCCTGCTTGCATTGGTAAAAAGATTTCTTAATCTCTTGCATTTGGTAAATATCTCAAAACCATGCATGTTTTATATCACATCCCATTGCAGACTTTGGTGAATCACGACATACCAAATTTGAAATTGCGACGACAGATTATATGCCACCCAATCTCCAGGTAACACAAAGCCTTTAAATGTGCTGACATATAGATGAAACATATTTTACAGAAATTTCTCCATCCTCTTTTGATTAATTTTTCTTTTAATCTTTGTTTATATAGAAGCAGAATGAACAAGACTTTTCGGAAAGCGACTGGGAGAAAATTGACAATGGTTCGCGGTCCGGTCTTACTTCTCGAGGTTCTTTCTCATCTACTTCTCAACTTCTTCTCCAGAGAAAACTATTTGAGGAATCTCAGGTTGGGAAGACTAGTTTCCAAAAGCTACTAGAACCACCTCCACTTAAACGAGCTGGAAGTGCTCCTTATCGTATTGTTCTTGGAGAAGTAAAAGAAAAGGTAAAGATCATAAGCTTTTCAATCAAAGATAATATAAAGATTCAGATTTAGCATGTCAAAACCAACAGATTTTCAAATTTAATGATTTATGATCATAGCTTGTGAAGACAAGAAGACTTCTTGAACTTCTTATTGAGGGTCTTCCTTGTGAGTATGACCCTAAAAACTCCTATGAAACATCAGATCAGCTTCTTGAACCATTGCTCCTCTGTTACGAATCTCTGGTTAGCAATCTTGATTCCATGTGAAACTTGTGTTACCACAATAATCCATAATCATAAAATTTAACATCATTCGTTTTTGCAGCAATCATCGGGTGCTAGGGTACTAGCTGATGGACGACTTGCTGATCTGATTCGTAGAGTTTCTACCTTTGGAATGGTTTTGGTGAAACTCGACTTACGCCAGGTGATTTTAGTTTGTTTTCTTAAATCTTCATGCTTTGGTCCTCTAATTCAATAATATGTGTGATTCAATTACTAGGAAGCTGCAAGACATTCTGAAGCTTTGGATGCAATTACAACATACTTGGATATGGGTACTTATAGTGAATGGGATGAAGAGAAGAAATTAGAATTTTTGACAAGAGAACTAAAAGGGAAACGACCTCTTGTTCCTCAATGTATTAAGGTCATAATGAAATATCTATTGCGTAAACTACAAGAAAGAGCAATGTTATGTTATGAAAGTTGTTAAATTTTATTTATTTATCTGTATTTTATTTATGTAGGTTGGTCCTGACGTCAAAGAAGTATTGGACACATTCCGAGTCGCTGCTGAACTTGGAAGTGAATCACTTGGCGCTTACGTTATTTCTATGGCTTCAAATGTATAATTTTCTTATGCATGACGACTTTAAACATTTTCATTAAAACAAAACAATGACATAGATTTGTTTGTTACTTGCAGGCAAGTGATGTCCTCGCTGTGGAACTTCTTCAAAAAGATGCTCGACTTGCTTTAACTAGCGAACATGGAAAACCATGTCCTGGTGGAACGTGAGTTCAAATCTCCACCAAGATATTACATTGTTTATAGCAATCACTTTATAAGTACATACATGAGTAACATTTTTAGTAGTCTTAAGATCTCTTACTACTATCTATTTATTTGAATAGGCTACGAGTGGTACCTCTTTTTGAAACGGTGAATGATTTAAGAGCCGCTGGTCCTTCGATAAGGAAATTGCTCTCAATCGATTGGTATAGGGAACACATCCAAAAGAACCACAACGGTCACCAAGAGGTACGTTACACGTGAATTTAAACATGTTAATTTTGAAGGGAGGTTCTAAGAACTTGTAACAATGTTACTTGTAGGTGATGGTTGGATACTCTGATTCTGGAAAAGATGCTGGACGTTTTACTGCAGCATGGGAACTCTACAAAGCTCAAGAAAATGTTGTTGCTGCTTGTAATGAATTTGGAATCAAAATAACATTATTTCATGGACGAGGAGGAAGCATTGGTCGTGGTGGTGGTCCAACCTATCTCGCTATTCAGTCCCAACCACCAGGCTCTGTAATGGTCAGTTTCCAAACTATTATTTATTGATCATTTAAAAACATATTTAATGATTGTATTATTTGTTTTGTTACTAATGTCAATACGGGGTTAAAAATATATATATATATATATATATATATATATATATATATATATATATTTTT
>Ga0041059_1001929_pt1 | contig 16010 bp, 6 predicted proteins | sample AraColnosormetaG_FD_56232 | JGI IMG/M metagenome (GOLD analysis project Ga0041059, IMG submission 56232) | Arabidopsis roots microbial communities from North Carolina, USA - Col MF nosort | ecosystem: Host-associated > Plants > Roots > Unclassified | place: USA: North Carolina | collected 2013-09-02
ATATATATATATATATATATATGAATTTTTCAACATTCTTTTTTGTTGATCCATATGATTTTTTTATTGAATTTTTTTTTTTTAAAACTTTCCACAGAGCTGTTATTGAAAGGGAAACTAAAAAAAAACTTTCCACAGAGCTGTTATTGAAAGGGAAACTAAAAACATGATTAAGGAAATTTATTGTACGGATGGTAGAGTGGTGCAAGGGGATGACATCATGGTTGAGGCTGAAAAATTCTTTAAAGAGTTTCTCCAGCTAATTCCAGAGGATTTTGTGGGTGTCGAGGTTAGAGAGTTGCAAGATCTCCTGCAGTTCCGTTGTACAAACAGTGATAATGAGATGCTTACAAGAGAGGTCTCATCAGAGGAGATTAAAACAGTTTTATTTTCAATGCCAAAGGATAAATCTCCAGGTCCTGATGGATATACGTCAGAGTTTTATAAAGCAACTTGGGATATTATTGGACAAGAATTCACTTTGCCTGTTCAATCTTTTTTCCAGAAGGGTTTTCTTCCTAAGGGCATTAATTCCATCATCCTCGCGCTTATTCCAAAGAAGTTGGCAGCTAAGGAAATGCGGGATTATAGACCAATCTCCTGTTGCAATGTACTCTACAAGGTCATCTCGAAGATTATTGCAAACCGCTTGAAACTGTTGTTACCGAGATTTATCGCTGAAAATCAATCAGCTTTCGTTAAGGACAGATTGCTAATTGAGAATCTGCTGCTTGCTACGGAGCTTGTGAAAGATTATCATAAAGATTCGATCTCGGCGCGGTGTGCTATAAAGATCGACATATCTAAAGCTTTTGATTCAGTCCAATGGTCCTTCCTTACAAACACGTTGGTAGCCATGAATTTCTCTCCCACGTTTATTCATTGGATTAATCTTTGTATTACTACGGCCTCTTTCTCGGTTCAGGTTAATGGGGATCTTGTGGGTTATTTCCAGAGCAAGCGGGGTCTAAGGCAGGGCTGCTCCCTCTCGCCTTATCTGTTTGTCATATGCATGGATGTTCTTTCGAAGATGCTGGATAAGGCTGCAGGTGTAAGGAAATTCGGTTTCCACCCGAAGTGTCAACGTTTGGGACTAACACACCTTAGTTTTGCAGATGATTTGATGGTTCTCTCAGATGGTAAGACTCGATCTATCGAAGGAATACTGGAGGTTTTTGATGAGTTTTGTAAACGTTCGGGTTTGAGAATAAGTTTGGAAAAGTCGACTTTATACATGGCAGGGGTTTCCCCAATAATCAAACAAGAGATAGCGGCTAAATTTCTTTTCGATGTGGGGCAACTTCCGGTGCGATATCTAGGTTTGCCGTTGGTAACTAAAAGGCTCACGTCAGCAGACTACTCACCTCTTCTTGAGCAGATCAAAAAACGCATCGCAACTTGGACTTTTCGTTTCTTCTCTTTCGCAGGTCGTTTTAATCTGATAAAGTCGGTTCTCTGGAGTATTTGTAACTTCTGGCTGGCTGCTTTCCGGTTACCCCGTCAATGCATACGAGAGATCGACAAGTTATGTTCATCCTTCCTTTGGTCAGGTTCTGAAATGAGTTCACATAAGGCGAAAATTTCATGGGATATAGTGTGCAAACCAAAAGCTGAGGGGGGTCTGGGTTTACGAAATTTAAAGGAAGCAAATGATGTAAGTTGTCTAAAACTGGTATGGCGAATCATCTCTAATAGCAATTCACTTTGGACCAAATGGGTTGCTGAATACTTAATCAGAAAGAAGTCTATATGGTCGTTAAAACAGAGCACGAGTATGGGCTCTTGGATTTGGAGAAAGATTCTTAAAATCAGGGATGTAGCTAAATCGTTTAGTAGAGTTGAGGTGGGGAATGGAGAAAGTGCATCTTTCTGGTATGATCATTGGTCCGCTCATGGGAGATTGATTGATACCGTTGGTGACAAAGGAACCATAGATCTCGGGATACCCAGGGAGGCTTCAGTGGCAGATGCTTGGACTAGAAGAAGTCGTCGGCGCCATCGCACTAGTCTGTTAAACGAGATAGAAGAGATGATGGCATATCAACGCATACATCATAGTGATGCAGAAGATACGGTTCTATGGAGGGGAAAAAATGATGTTTTCAAACCACATTTCTCCACAAGGGATACTTGGCATCTTATTAAGGCCACCTCCTCCACAGTCTCTTGGCACAAAGGGGTGTGGTTCCGTCACGCTACTCCGAAGTATGCTCTCTGTACTTGGTTAGCTATCCATAATAGGCTTCCCACGGGCGACCGTATGCTGAAGTGGAATAGCAGTGGAAGTGTATCAGGAAACTGCGTATTATGTACGAACAACTCCAAAACTCTCGAACACCTCTTCTTCTCTTGTTCATATGCTTCTACAGTTTGGGCTGCGCTTGCGAAGGGCATATGGAAAACAAGGTATTCAACTAGGTGGTCCCATTTACTCACTCACATATCAACTCATTTCCAGGACCGTGTAGAAGGATTTCTAACCCGGTATATCTTCCAAGCCACAATCTATCACGTATGGCGCGAGCGAAACGGTAGGAGACACGATGCTGCACCCAACACACCAGCCACTGTGATTGGATGGATTGATAAGCAGACACGGAACCAAATCACAATCATCAGACAATCCGGAGATAGGCGTTACGATAAGGCCTTCCAAGCTTGGCTACGAGCTCGATATTGATCATTTTTAACAGTTTTTCTAGTCTTAGAAATTAGTCTTAAATACTTTTAATAACCTGCTGCACTAGTTGTAACAAAGTACACTTTTTCTTTTAAATATAATTTAACATTAAATTTTTTTAAAAAAATATATAGGGAAGAAATAGAGATCTTAATATTCGTTTATTGGAAAAGAGGCATAAGGCGGAGAGATGGGTTCCCATTCACCCATACAGACTTTTTCAAGAACCATGCCAATTCCCACCTGACTCCTGACGTTTCTTTTTTAATTTAAAAAACTACACATTTTCATAATATAATATAATTTCATTAAATTATTTAGGATGCACACCAAAAATAAAGCAAAACAAAAACTATAGTAAGTACATCTTTATTGAGTTATATATTTTACTCACTGCAAAATTTGATATAATTATGAAAATTTGAAGTTTTGTATATAAATGATACACCAAAATTTTGTGGTCACTTTCGATAAATATATGTCAATACAATATGAGTCTTTTACACAAATACATTACTATATATTTATTAATAAGTAAATATGATAATGGATATGTATCACCTGGACAGCCTGTGCTTCAAGGCACAAGAGGTTCGAGGTAGTCGGACAGATAGGAAACAATAGGACGTGTGTATGTGTCATACAGCCTTTTTAGTTGCAGAAGTCCACTAAGATCTCTTTCTCTATCGTCGAAAAAATATCTAAATCAATATTATTTATTTATCTTATAAAGAAAAACATTTATGTACCTTATATATATAATATGTATACATTCTATGATTTTATTATAGTAGGCACAACATGAAATGGAAATTAACATTAATGCCGAAATACATACCATATGTTGAAGATATAAATCATATTATTGTCGATCAAATATATTACATGCTTAGTTAATTTCCTAAATCTGTGATGTAGAATTTCAAATATGTTTTCTCTACATTATGATTAATATAATATCTCCAACATATGATATGTACCCTGCAAAAGCAACGATGAGGGCAAACAACTAATGCAGTGGAACACATGAAGATGAGATGTATGCGGAAAACCGTTTTTGAAGTATAATTTAAGTTAATTAGCTAGATGGCCAAGTTAGTTTAAAATTGGTAATTCGAGTGGCACATGAAAAATATAGAGAAAAAATCGTGTACATTTTCATCCACTTAAAGAATTTTGCAAATAAATCTTTCTATAGCCATTCTTTTCCAGTTTGTACTACGATAAATTTTATAGATTATTAAAACTGGAATGATATATAAGAATATTGTAAGAGGTTTGGAATGTCCAAATTTTGTGGAATTTCTGTGTCTCTTTGTTCTCCAAATTTTAACAATACTCAATGGTTGTAAAATTGACCTCTAATTGTTTAACCACAGTTAAGCCTCAAACCAAGTTTCTAGGACTCATTATTTTCGTATCATGTGAATCTGTGAATAATGATAAAACATGAAAATAAATGGTAGTGATGTCATGTAAAGTTGCAAGGAGTTTTATCGCAACAAAATGACATGTCAATGAAATATTTTAATATAAAATTTTGATTTCTTTCTCTATTTATATCTAATAATGTCGAAAAGTTTGATATAAGAATTGTTGTTTAAGGTTAAATCAGAATATTGGATTTGTCACTAACATTGTGGCATGAAGTAGTAGAAAGTACAAGCTGATGAAGTTATAACTTGAAATTGATTGTATTGAAAGCTTGTGTAGTTAGTATTGTGCAATGAAGTTTTCTTGTCGTATCAATCAATCTGCTTATTTCCGCTAAATTCACATACTTGCTAAGTCGAATCTTAATAAACATAATAAGATTTTTAATTATAAAATAGTTAACACAATGAGTTTCATTTGGAATATTTGTTCCAAGAAAAAGAAAGAGAGAAAGAGTTGAGGCATATGGTATGATAGAAGCTTTTGACCGTTTACTCAATCATTTAGGTAAATGGAACCTACATGATGTCGATTTCTTTGTAATGTGTAGGCTTCACTCCCTAAAGGACCCACGTGATTATTTTAGAAAGATATCTAGTAAAAATACAAAAAATGAGCAGTTCAAAGTATTTTGATTTATCTTTTTATTAAGTTTCTTAGTATGTCCCCTCAATGCACATGACAATGACTACCCACCTTAGTTATAAACTAGAAACCCCTATTTTTGAGACACAATAAGAGAGATACCAAAAGCTTTCAAGAAGAAAATAAACTTATTGCAAGGAGAAACAAATTGCAAACGCATATAATGTAATTGTAATACATAAACAAAAACTGGAGTGTCACTCCTTTAATATTGCGAGACTTCAATAATTACTTCTAAAGCATACGGCATGGGATTTAGAAACATCAAGTCGTATGTTTGCTTTTATATTAACCATTTTTTGTGTATCACAATATAATAACCATTTCTGTCATTGTATCTCTTAAGAAAAAAAAATATGTCCATGTATCTCCACTAAGAAATTGTCTCCTAAGCTTAAAACAATAGTTATATTTATATTTGCTAAGTAATAGATTAATATCATCATTGGGTTGTTTCCCTTATTGTTGATCATTGAGTTTGCTTTGGTGATCGAGGTAAGAGACCGCATATATGCATGGCTTTGACTGAGCTATGTCTTAAGTTTTGGTCGACATGACTAAATGATAGACTATCTAGGATTATTGTATATATGAAAACTCAAACGTTTTCAAATTTAAATACTTTGAAAATTTGTTATATAAAACCATAATTAACTAATGAATTTGTTTATTAAAACCCCCATAATTAACTTATGGTTTCAATTTCTTTGAATAGTGATGAAAAGTTCATATTTCCACAAGAAATGGTCAATTTTTTCTTTGAATAGTAAGTAATAAAGATAATAGTAATATAATGTGAAGAAAAAAGGAGGGTTGAAAATGATGAAGGTGGTGGTGCAGAGAGGCCATAGAAAGAAAACTAGCTGGCCAATTTACTCCCTGCAGAATCTGGCAATCTATTAGCCTTTCTTTAGATGGGACCTTCTTTGAGATTGAAATTGAGAGAGGAGAGAGAAATAGTCTTCTCCATTTTGATGGATCTGACTCACTGCTCCAAAAGATCACTCTCATTATTGAAAACACTTGTCAGTCCTTTTGGCCTCCTTAGGACCTCCTACCGATCTTGTTCTGTCTTCTTGATTATAGAGTTCAAATGGTGGCAATGTTCTTGATTTAATTATCAGAAAACTGCAGTTTAATCACAGAAAATTCGTCTACATATCAGTTGTAATTAATCAAGTGGTTTTTTGTGAAAAATACATTTAATTTTCTATCGCCTTATCTTGTACGGTGATAGTACTTATAAATGTGTATATGGATGAATCATTATTTATGATCCCAAATCCTATTCAAAATTTCAAAATCTGAGAGGTCCAAAATCCCGAAAGTAAATTTGGATCCCTCAAAATTAGGTTCGGATTTGAGTATTCTAATTTAACATCTAGACATAAATATATATGTATATATAATAAGTAAATTATTTCTTACATATGTTTTGTGAAGATACATATATAGTATCTTTTATTTATAAAGATACATATTTAGTAATCAATGTTTGTTATTTTATGATATATTAGATTTTTAAAATTATTTCAGTATGTTATTTAATTATGTTAAATTCTTTTGTCTTTAACGAATTTGATTCTAAATTTTGGATGGATATCCGGAAGCTACATATCCAAATATGAATATTTGTAGGTTGGATTTAGATTATCTTGGATTTGTTGGTATATGATATGTTTCCATTCCTAAATGTGTAAGCATCATAAAATTGCAATAAATTTAACTATATCACAGTCTAGTAGAAGACAAACTGAGTGTATTATTCTTTTATCAAATATATTTTTGGGAATGACATAATCTTATTTGATATGACAACACATAGGATGGTATCTTCAATCTTAATTGCACTAATATATAATAATTATATAAAATGACAAAACATATGCTGTGATTGAACCAAATAGAACATTTTGACCCTATACTATAGCTTCTTCCTTACCTAGTAATCAAAGAGTTGTGAACTTTTCTAACTTTTCTTTTGCCGCATATGATATAACTTATCGGTATTTCGCCAAATTGAAGGATCATTTCCTCAAGTCTTGATAACTCAAATAAAAGTTTAAGGAAAAGTTTCATAGATAGTTATCACTTAATACTATAAAACTTCATGACAGCTTTTGGCTATCAAAGTCTGTTTAAGCATAGATATGGATCGTGTTTTTGCTATGAATAGCAAAAAAGATGATAAGATTAGTGATAATATATGGAAAATAAAAGGAGACTGAAATAAAAGTACTGAAGAAACAAAAGAGGGCCAAATCATTGTCCTTCTCCTTTGACCATTCCCCACCCTCCTCTCTCTCGTCATCCCATTTATTTTTCTTATCATTATTATATACTTGCTTTCGATAAAACCAAAAGAAGGATTGAAGTAAAAGAAGACCACAAAAGAATTTTACCTTAAATAGGATTATTTTTATTATTTTTAAAATGAGCTATTTTATATCTAAGATTGATCCTCATAAAATATGAACTATTACATAGTAATGGATGTAAACTTACAGAAAATTTGTGATGTAGTGTTGGTTGAGTCGTTCATTAAGATTTCATGTGGTGAAAGTAAATTTTATCATCTTGAGTAGCACATAAACTAGATCTTTGTTATGTGTGTAAACTGTTTTACTGTGAAAGTGTTTGTAAAACCGTTTATTATATTTTATTTGTTGCATAAAATTATAATTTGGTGTATAAGCACTTAACTTAACCCTTGGTAACCCACTTCCAAATTAGACTTCCACGACTTTGTTTTCACGAAATATATTTTTGCTTATATATTAAAAAATTGTTTAGACGAAAATGCTTATCGATATTGTTCATCACGTTTTGTCATGTTTGGTGATGTTCATGTTCTCGGTTATATTAATGTGTAACCGAAAACTTACAAAAGTTAATGAAAATTTACAATTGTTGTGAATTACGCCAAAGAATTTTGAAAATTTGGAGAAATCATTACTTGTAAGTCTACATAATTGTCTTTAATTAACAAGAAGAAAAGTATACAATTTGTTTTGAAATTTCTTAAAACCTTTTTGCCAAATTTGTATGAGAAAATTACAATAATAAGTCATGACTTATATCGAATTTGTAGTGTTTTTTTTTTGTTTCTCGTTTGTATCGGGTACGATCCAGTGGTAGTGTTACGATACAAAGAGAAGAAGGACAAAGATAAAATCATAAAAGGATAGAGATAAGAGAAGTTGTTGTGTATATACATAAAATGTTCTCATTCATTAATGATTGTTAAGTGTCTGTATGGAGCTGTAAAAACAGATTGTACTATACCGGTCAAATCCGGTCCTACTCACTATCATCATCTAACTCCCTCCTTTGTATTTGTTTCTTCTTCTCTTATCACTGATTTTTACCACTGTCCTGTCCTTTTCCGGTTTAATCTCGGTTTGGTTTAGCCAAATTTGAAGTCCCAACTAAAATTCTTGTTCTGGTTTTTATTGTCTTTATGGTCTAGAGAAATCATAAGAATCTTCTTAAGACTAGCCCGATTCTGTTTCATCCATCCATATTGGGCCAAGAAACATGTCCAAATCACATTCTTTCACAAAAAAAAAAACTATGAGTAACATTTAGAATGAAGAGTGAAAACAAACAAATTGTACACCATTTTATTTTAACTCAGTTTTATTATGCTCTAAACCGGAAAAAGAACTCTTAATAGAAACCAAACTTAGCACCCTTATGAATTTGCAGGAACACGAGAATCAAAGAATCTAACTTAAAAGCAAAAGCACAAGATAATCACAACTCAAAGCAATGTAGTGTACAGAAGTCAAGAGTCTCTCTCACTTGTAGAGTTGTTCCATGACACTCTTCAGCCTCACCACATCAACGCCTACAATCTCTGCTTTCTTCACGCCACCTTTGAAGAATTGCAGTGTTGGCTGCATTCATCAAATTATCATAATGCTCCATTAGATGGATCTCAAACATTGATAATATTAGAGTTCATATAGATGCAAAGCTAGCTCGTGCTTGATCCTAAAATGTAAAGTATTTTTTGAAAGGAACAGAGGATGTTACCACAGCAGATACATTTAACTTCCCAATAGCATTTGATAGACCGCCCTGCAAATATGTAATAAGAGATATCTTTGTCAACGGAGCTTACAATGATACTCATAACAAGACAGCTTATTTGTGTGTGGCTCAACCACAAAATTTCTCTACTAAGTGACTTATGTCGCTTTTGAGAATGTGATATCAGTAACCAGTTACAGGAAGCATAATGTAGCAACATATCTCAGACTTAACATTAGTTGAGTTCTCCATTTGGTTCGACATATCGACTAATAAAAGGCATTTGATAGCAGATACTCTAAAATCTTCTAACCACAGAACAGAACAATTTACAATGATGGCTTCGGTCGCATGATGACACTTGTATAAACCTATAAAAGTCATGCTAATGATGCAAACACACCTCGTCAATGTCGACCTTATACGTTGTTACATCAGGATATTTATTACTGAGCTCCAATATCACAGGAGAGATAAGCCTGCCTAGAGCCAAACCATACAAAAATTAATAACGCCACACGTAGAAAAGATTTACTATCCAGAAGCTTTCATGGAACTAAAACTTACAAGGTCCACACCATGCGGCAGTGAAATAGAAAACCGATGGCAAAGATCCATCTGAAAAAAATGAATAACATCAAGAGAAGATAAAGCAGAGCTGAATCATACTAAGCAACTCATATAATTCTGAAGTAGTTAACAAAAGAAACCAATGACTGTTTGTTTATTTACCTCGAGCTTTACTCAATGCACTGTTGAACTCTGCTTCCGATTTCAACACTACAAAGCTGGATCGATCTAAATTTCAAATTACAGAGATCAGCAAAACTCCTCAAACACAAGGTACCATTGTACCACCATCAAGCTTAAAGCTCATATTTTTCGATTCAATTCGTTTCTCAACAAATAAAAAAAATCATCTAGACAATACCCTTGAACCAATTCATGTACTATGCAAGAACAATTAGAATTAACACACAACCAAATTAAGCAATTTACCTCCTTCTGCAAAACAGAAGCTTCTTCGATTAAGAAGAGAAGTGTTTAAGAAGTTGAATTCGTTTGAAACGTAAACAGTAGAAGCAGCTAAGAAAGAGTTTCTCCCAATCTGCAAAAACAACGAGTTTGGGAATAGAATCAGAGATGGTTCGGAATTGGGGGTCTAAGATCAGAGAAAGATGAAAAACCTGATGAAAATTAGACCATTGACTCTTCATAGTATAAACACACCAAGCTTCGATTCAAAGGTCTCTCCTTTTCGTCGATTTAGGGTTTCTCCAGTTTTCCGATTTCTTTTTTCCGCCAGCGTTCTCTCCCGCCGCGCACGGCGAAGTGACAAACTAAACAAAAATAAATTACAAAATAACCCTCACAAAAGCTACGTTTTCTAAATCAGCCCCGTCAAAAACAGCATCGTTTCGTAAGGGCACTATTGTACGCGAAACGACATCGTTTAGTTTTTTGCCGCGAAACGACTTTGTGAAGAAACGGCACCGTTTATTGACGAACCCGAGAATCTAAAAAGGCGTAGTCTTTCTTTTTTTGTCGTCAAACCCCATAAACCCTAAAAGGCTAAAAGTTTGAATCTTCACGAAATGCAGTTTCTTGGAAGATCAATTTCGAAATCGATAAGACCTTCGTTAAATTCAACTGCTAGAAAATCATGGGTTCTTTCTTCTCAGCAATTTCTTTCAACTTCTTCTACGGAAAGTAGTAGCCGTACTCGCGGAGGAGGAGGAGGAAACAGAGCTGAGAAATCGTCGGAGGAGTGGCCGAGACCGATGGAGGTACCGTACCAACCCAAAATCGCGAACTCTATAGATTTAATTGGTTACGTTCACCAACCAGTTCAGTTCGACTCTACACTCGATGGAAAATTCTGGGCAGGCACAGTCATTTCTCATGAACCTTCTTCTGATTCCAAGTCTGAGTCTGATTCATCTAGTAACTTCTGGTTAGTCTTTTGAAAGTTTGTTGCTTTTTTGGGTTTTAGAGTTTTGCATGTTGGTCTATTGTCGTTTTGTAACTCTGTACTTGGCTAAAGTCAAGTCTTTAAGCCATGATTTGTGAAGTTTTGGGTTTTGATTCTGAGTTTTGTTGATTGTCTTGTAGGTTGGTTCTTATAAAGTTTAAGACTTTAAGCCATGAAATGTGAATTTATGGGTTTTGGTTCTGAATTTTGTTGATTACCTGTGGATTTGGTTCGTGTAAAGTTTAAGACTTTAAGCCATGAACTCTGAAATTATGGTTTTGATTCTGAATTTTGTTGAGTACCTATGGTCCATTTTGCTAGATTTTGGGCTGTTATTGAGTTGAAATTGAAATGATGTTTGTTAGGATGATGCATTACTATATTGTTATTGATAAGAAATTTATTGATTTTGTGAACATCAGGATTCCGGTACTGTTTGAAGGGGATTTAGCTCATACGGCTAACTCTTATTTGAAGAAAAACGATCGGGTTCATATTACTGGACAGATTTTAGGAGATGTGATTCAATCTGGAGCAAATTCTGACCAAGCACATGTTCAGTTGTTTAAAAGCTTTCATGGTAGCTTTTCACATCAAGTAATGGTTCGTGATCTCCACTACATTGAAGGTTCTAAAGCCATGCCAAAGGTTTTGCCAACGTTGGATCAAAATGAAGGTGTGCTAAAGCATTCTGGTAAGCGTCTAGCGCATCATTCCCGTTTCTTTTTTTTCTTTACTGTAATATCCTTACTGGTTTGGCTGTTTAAAATTGATTATAACCATGAACATTCATCTTCTTGTTCTTAGCTAGCGTTCAAAGAGGAAGAGAATTTGGAACTAATCTTTGGTTTGATCTTGTTGATAAACCGAATGAATGGTGTGATTACCGTGAAATGAAACAGAATGGATCGGTAATGAAACTTGTCTTAGTGGTTCTATTTGTTACAATTCTGTGATACATTTGGCTAAGGTTCTCCTTTCTTTTTCTTTCTTGACATCTCTGTCTACAGGTTAATCCTAAACACCCTGATTTCAAGAAGAAAGACGGGAGTCAAGCGCTTTGGCTTAACAATGCTCCTACAGAGATATTGTCCGAGCTCAAAGACGTGAAGTTTGATATTCCAAAATACGCAAAACAACCAAAGGGTAAGGAAACAGTTTTCTTACCAATGAATCTGCAGTATTCTATGAATTGGAATGACAACTAATCTTTTCGTCTCTGACTCGGAAGATGCAATTCGAATTTTCTTTAACAATCTTGCTTCTTTCAACATGTGAAGCCGGAGAGGAATCATGGAAGGACTTGGTAGATAACATGAATAAGTGGTGGGACAATAGAGTGGACAAGGTGAAAATTCCGTTACATTTAACCAATCGTTTTCACATATAGGTAACATACTAATCATTTATAGTTCTAATCCATGTAGAGAACCCCAAAATCGCCGGATTTTAAGCACAAAGAAACCGGTGTAGGTCTCTGGCTAAGTGACTCTCCGAGCTGGGTGTTAGAAAAACTGCCTCCCCCAAAGAGCAAAACAAGTGACATCTACGGTGTACAAGAGATGTTCTAACCAATGTTCATGTTGCGTTACTCTTAATTTTTTTCTTACTTCTACGGATTAGGAGAAATATCGTAGTGGGAGTTTGATCTTATGTGCATATATTGGATCGTAGAGTTTGTCTTGATGCAGAATGAAACAGAGATGGTAACACTTTTTTTCATGAAAATATGGATTTATTTATTTATTTACCATCTTGAACCAATATTTTTGTTCACAAGATTATTTAGTACTAGAAGATTGTCCTAAAGTCCAAATCCTGTCTCTTTGGGCCTTCTTAGTCCAAATCGTCCATGTCTCCTATACATTAATAAGAGAGGAGACCGTGGGGAAAAAGTTAGGGTTTATGCTTTGAGAAACAAGAAACGTCATGAGAATGACGAGACGTCGCACTAAAAAGACAGAGATCAGGAACGATTCGGATTCGGTTCGTATAGACATAGTGATCGAGATCGTGAAGAGATTGCCTTTGAAAGATGTATCGAGGTTTCTCCTTGTGTCCAAGTTATGGTCAGAAATCATCCGAAGTCCATATTTCATCAGATCGTTCCCGTTCTTGTTCTCGTCAATTCAGCCACATCTGCTCTATGCTCTCAATAGCTTAGATAAAGATAAAGGACACCACAAATGGTTCTTCTACTTGTCTTCATCAACTTTCTCAGCGGGGAAATGAGTTCTTTCTTCTCTCTCTCGCACCAACTGCCAAATCCCGAATCGGCGTAGCTGCGATATTCATTACGTGAGTGGCTTGATATGCTTTGGATATGGTCAGCAACAACTTATAACTAACCCTAGAACAGGTAAGTCCATTTACTTACCCAAAGTGAAATCAAGAAGCAAGATCATCCAAAGCTTTTTCGGATACGATCCAGTCTATGGCCAATATAAAGTACTGTGCATGTCGGAAAGAATGAATGATTACTTGAATGTTCCGTCTTCTGAACATCAAGTGTTCACATTAGGAGGAGTACAAAAAGTTGAACAATCGTGGAGGATGATTGAATGTAACATTCATCACCGTCCCAAAACTAACAGTGTGTGCATGGATGGGGTTTTGTATTATGGCGCTTTTACGGGCGGGGATATGTTGGAATGGTGCTTAATGAGATTCGATGTGAGGACCGAAAAGTTGGATCTCGTTTCAAGATTAAACGAGAGTAGCATACAATGTTACCGCCCGGGGCATTCTCCATCTTTGATAAAATACCATGGGAAAGTAGCTTTAGCCTTTGAAACTTCACTTCATACATTTGAATTGTGGGTTATGGAAGATGCTGAGAAATGGTCGAAGATACGTTTCTCTATTTGTCATTCTATGCATTTATTTGGACAAGACGACGACGATGCATTTCTCATTACAGGCAATATTCACACGGGTGAGATTATATTCGCACCTTACGATTGCGATGTAAGATTCGGTATGACTCATGTTGTCTATTATGATCTCAAGACAAATAGGCTTAGGTTTAGAACTGTTGCGTTTGATTTAGGAACTCTTTTCCCTCAGATTTCTGTAATGGTACCTTTTTTCGATTATGTAGAGAGTGCTATGCTTTTGTAAGGAGATTATCATTACCATATGTTGTCCCTAAGTCTTTTAGACAATAGATTAAATGTCTCCTCCAAATAGCAAAACAAGTGACAGCTATGCTGAGAGCAATTGAAAATCTCTTTGCCATACCTTCCAAAAAAATAGAATAAAAATAAACGATACGTATAGAAATAAACGTTGGACATACAACACCAGGATGTTATTGTTATATATATAAATTAAGAAGTAGTAATATCAGGTACGAGATGAACACAAATTACAAACAAACAATAAACGTATATAATAAACGGAGAATGTGATGATGATTAAGCATATCGATCCATCATTCCTGGTTATGGAGAATGTGGTCATCCGAATCAGCAATCATCTTCTCGAGAAACTTATAAAACTTGGCGGGTTCTGAGTCTTCGGTGCGTTTCTCCCACTTCACACTAACTTTGCAGACACAAGCATTTTGGGACTCGGGGATGAATTGTAGATTTGGGATATACACCTTAAGCTCCTCCATGACTTGACCATCGAGCGCAGTCATCGTCACCGCCATCTTCTCTTCGTCTATCTCTGTTCTCTCCTTAAACTCTTCCTCCTTCCCATCTTCATATATAATGAATGATGACCAAACACATTCATTTCTTACTATACTAAATAAACCCTACTTTTTCCATATTAAAACAAATCATTTGTAATGTGGATACCATGAATGCAGCGCACTGACTAGTGATTGATATGTGGATACTCATGAATGCAGCACATGTACTCTCTTCCTAACCGATTGATATTATTTAGGACTTTTTACACAAAAAGAAAAAGAAACACTGATTAGTGTTTACTTATTTTAAATACATTATTTACTCTCAATAAAAAATATTATATAATTATGGACCAATAACCATTCATAAATTAAAATATTTTCAATGAGAATTTTTTTATGTTTACAAATTATTAACATAGAATTAATTAAAGACATTTAGAAAATCAGTTTTTGTAGAACAAAAAGGTTTAGAAAATAATGTTTTAGGAATAAATGGAATAGTTATACATATATGAGATAATGAGTAGAAATACGAACCAAGATTGTACTTCCATGTCTTGATGGAGCCGTGAGAGTCCCAATCGCCCTCGTGGAGGATGACACCTTGGATGAGGTGGCCGATAGTGTCAGGGATGCGATGGGTCTCGCTACTCCACAACTTGTAGTGTTTCTCGGCCGATCCATTCAGAGGCACGTCCGTCATGTATGTTCCCGACATCGCCATTGATGGATTAATTAGGTTTCGACTACTTCTTTGTTGTGATGTCTCGGGTGTTTTAATTCTTTTTCTCTGATGCAATTACTTTCGTCAAGCTTTCCTTTATATACGCAAGATCAACACCAAACTACATTAACAACGTAATTGTTAATACGACTTTTCAAAATTGTCTGACAGTTTCAATATATCTAAACAATTATGGTCACGTATTTGTATACACGTTATCGTCTGTTTCGATTGACTACTATTATATGAGTACATTTTTGTTAAAGGGTTTGCTATATGACGAAGACTTTCTATTTCCAAAACATTTTAAGATTTATTAGTTTCTTTATGACCAAATTGAATTACCATTAAATAACACTATTCTAAGAATATATTTTTAAGAAGCTTTCTTATAAAATACAAACCATATTAATGCGATAATTTTAGAGCATGTGTCGAATTGCGCTGTGGATCTCAAGTTGTTCAGAAAAAATAATTTGCTTATATTTCATGCGCTTACTTTCTTTGGTAAAGAAAGTCTTTTTTTTTTTAAAATTTATTTAAAGAAACCCGACCAGCAATTATAAAGAAAGAAAAAGAACTGCTGGTCATTTTCTGACTCTCACAAAATTTCCAAAAATATATACAAGTCAACTGTGTAAATGATAAAGTCTGCATTAAAAATTAGGGTAATTTGCATGTCACACCCTTTGACCATGTTTTATTTTCAGGGGTTGGCAAAATCAAATGTGGTTTTTACGTTTTGTCTTTTCAGCTAAAATTTGACCATTTTACCTTTGCTGCTACAGTTGAGAAACTATTGAATGTACGGTTTAGTTAGTCAGGTTTAGTTAGGTACACTGTTCCGGTTTAGTTGGAGATATTTTTGTTTCACTTT
>Ga0041059_1001930_pt1 | contig 15994 bp, 18 predicted proteins | sample AraColnosormetaG_FD_56232 | JGI IMG/M metagenome (GOLD analysis project Ga0041059, IMG submission 56232) | Arabidopsis roots microbial communities from North Carolina, USA - Col MF nosort | ecosystem: Host-associated > Plants > Roots > Unclassified | place: USA: North Carolina | collected...
TCCTGTTGTTGATTTCCCTGAAGCTTTTCTGATGTCAAACTTCATCTTGATGCCTTTTTCAAGGTTCAGATTAATTTTTCCATTCCTGACATCTATGACTGCTCCAGCAGAAGCTAAGAATGGTTTGCCTAGGATCAGGGGATCCTTGCCTTCTTCATCTACGTCCAATACCACAAAATCTGTAGGTATATCAACATTTCCAATCTTGACAGGCAAATTTTCTATTAGACCATGAGGATGTGCAACAGAACCATCAGCTAAGAGTAAAGCTAAGTTGTAGAACTTGTATTCCATGATCCCTTGCCTTTTGGCAGTAGAGAGAGGCATAAGGCTAACAAATGCTCCCAAATCACAAAGGCACTTATTGAATGTCAATGATCCTAGAGAGCATGGCAGAGTGAATGAACCGGGATCATCAAGCTTTTCTTGGATGACTTTCTTCTTGTAAGTTTCTTGGGTGGTGGCACTGCTAATCATCTCTTGATTCTGACCTTTCTTGAGTTTTTCAATTTTGAATTTTTTTCCAGAATGGTGAGTATTCAGCAAAGGTGTGTGCTCTATAATCCAGATGAATTGCTAGGTGGCAGGTGCAGCAATTTGAGTTGAATCCCCCCCTTCTTGAATCATGTTGTCCTCAGTATTGGGAGTCTGATGATTTGGTGGAGACTCATCTTCTTGGTGGATTGTGATAGCATTTGCAGTAGCATAATCCTTAGGATTCTGGACTGCTTTCCCAGGAAGTTGCTGAGGATGCTTCGGAGCAGATGTTGATGCAAATTGACTCTCCACATACTTGATTTTGGAATACAAAGCTTCGAACTTGACATTTAGATCGTTGTAAGAACAATCGATCTTGTTGTGTAATTCAGCTATCTTCTTGTCAAAAGCCATAGCGCTAGTAGCTTGTTCTTGAATGATTTGTTGAATGAGTTGCTTAATTTCAGGATCTTGAGCTGCTGAGGCTTGTTATGGTTGTTCAGTGAACCCTGGTGGTGGATTCTGCTGTTGGTAGCCTCCATTAAACAGCAGCTTTGGGACATAACCTTGGTTATACTGAACAAATGGGTTATACTGAACATCCTAACTGCTATGCAATTTTTACTTTATTTTAACTAAGATACTAAGGTTTTACAACTTTCAGAAAAAGAGGCAGAAAAGACTCATTCCTAATCAGTGTACAAGATGTTGGAAAACCGGTCATAACAAGAAGACATGCAAAAACCCTATTTAGTCGATGACTTTTTTACTCGCGATGGTTAGAGTTTACGTTTCTGTGCTTTTGGACGATTTTCTACGTACGTTTTTTGGAAATCTTTTTATCAGTCTAATTTTTATTTTAAATATTATTTTGTTTGTACGTTATTGTGTGTACGAACGTTTGTGGACCTCGTATTATCGGTTTTACTTATCATTCAACTTTTTGTAAGTAGACGTTGTTGTCTGTACGTAACTTTGATAAATGTTTTCATTTGTACGTATGCTTCGTACATCTTATTATAAAAGAGTTGACAATTATATTTTTAACTAAACCGTTACATTGATCTGGGACCAATCATCGCGTCGTTTTAAAATCTATTTAAGAACCTGGTAATAACACCCTTCACTCATTCAAACGAAAGTCCAAACCCACCACACAAATAAGACAGAAAGTCGGTTATTCTGGTACTTTTGTTGGCATCATGGATGATGGATATCATTCCATTTCCGAACTTTGTCCAATGATCACTGAATGAAGTATACGCGCTTTTGTGGTCACGGTGTTTAAGAAATGCGTGGGAGTAAATGAGTTCGACCTCGCACTCATCTTGACCGATAATCGAGTACTATTTCGCAAATGTGTTTATAACGTTTTTACTTTCACAAACCTTACATGTAACTAATCATCATGATATGGTGCAGGGTTGCCGTCCCCGCATAGAAGCTACCATTAATCGTCGCATTGCTTCATTTTACTTTGACCGTATCCGAGAAAATGAGTGGATAGTTATCAATACTTTCTCGGTTCGAAACCACGACGAGGGGATACACACAACGTCCCATGACTACCGGATCTGTTTTATGGATCAGACCATTGTTACCAAACCTTCGGGATTGGCTGCAATACTGTATTACGATTTTACTCCTTTTGACTACATCATCGAGAAGACAGTTACCACCGGAGTGTTAGTTGGTTAGTATATTTGACTTTCTATTCATTCTTGGAATTTGTACGTACACGTAATACTTATATCTTTTATTACATACACCAGATGTGATTGTTGCGCTACTTGAGGTTGGCAACTTGACCGAAGACTACCGTGGGCTGAAGCTTTCTTTTAAGATAATGGATCAATAGTAAGTGCTTCTGTGTTAATTTTTAAAAAAGTTTTCACCTTTATGTTTCTAATCTTCCGTATAATATATATATTCTCTGTAGCAAGGAAGTTCTTCAATGTGAATCACACAAACTACAAGCTTTGGAATTTCAAAGATTCTTCCAAAGGCTAACTGGTCCTTAAAATGTTATTGCTCTCGTTTCCTGGCGTCTGAGCGGGACTTATAAACTGAAGATTGTGAGCAATTGCCCCATCTCCAAAGTCGTTGTGTATTAGTTTTTCTGTTGTTTCTGTTATTCTTAAAAACTATAAATTTGTAACCGAATTTAAACATATCCTATATTTATGCTAAAGTTTTACTTATTTCCGACATTATATTTCATGGACGTATATTGGATAAGTGTACGTTCAAACTGCTAAAGTTTTACTTATTATAAAATACCTCTAACTTGTAATAAAATTTTATTGCTGACTTTTCATGGACGTATATTTAAATCGGTGTACGTTCAAACTCTAGCAACATTATTAGCATAGTTGTACTCTATATAGAATATAAAGAAACTTAATTTCATTCATAACATAATTTGAAAACAAGGAAATACAAAACATAACAATAAAACAAGGAAATACAAATTATAACAATAAAACAAGGAAATACAAAGCATAACAATAAACCGAGTAGAGCATACAACAAAAGGATACTAAAGCCAAAGCATATAACCGATGCCGATGCATAGAATGGGAAAAAAGATGCTGAACGAACGCCATTCCTTAATAAAATATGCACAACTCCCTAGCATACCAGTAGAACAAATAATTGTGGCAGCAAGCTCCGTAGCTGCAATGACCCAAGCAGTCTGGTGAAATCATGAACCTCCATGATAGATTCCACATCCGAGGTCCTTGAGCATACAATCGACTTATGTGATACATAACTAACTCCCCCACTGTGTTTGCATCTTCAAATGATGGCACTAAATCCCAGAAAGTCGCATTCACGGGTTCAAACTCCCGTCCGTTGCCAGTTGCGGTTAGAAACAGACCATGAAGGAAGCATGCATATGCGTCGGTGGCAGAGATAGATCCCAACATGGTTATACCATGTGCTACGGTGACGAAGTTGCAAGCTAAACGGACTCCTTCAAGGTAAAGCGCCGGACTTGCTCCCCGTTCAAGCAAGAGGGTGAAATATGGTTGGAAAGGTGTTTTCGGCAACACAAAATCAAGCCACGTCATGAACTCATCCATGTTAATAGCGGTCGGCTCCAGCGTGTTAACGTGACCTCTGAGCGTGTTTATTGGAGTTAAAGAAACGGGTAGGTAGTTGAAAAGAATGCTGAGTGGATTCGGCAACTGAATGGCAAGATAAATCTCTGCTGGTGGGGGTGTGGAGACATCCATTACCAAATAAAACGGAGGTTTGTGTATTTAGGTTATATTTGTCGTAGTTAGAGGAATGTGTAATGTGGAGTAAACATGTTACAGTATATAGAACTAATGGCGAGGAGACAACTAAGTAAATGTTAGACGTTCCACTTACATATAGTAGGTGGTATTAAAAGAAGAGACCATTAACTGTGTTTATTTGATAAGAATAAAGTATAAAATATTTCCGGTATAAACCTAGGTTCAATTTTAGACTAAATAGATTTATGTACGTATAGAGATACACATGTACGTCTATAACTAAATTTGCAATTTACGATGCAACCAAAGTTATAAACCTTTACGCCGACTGAGAGTGTATTTATTAGGGCATGTCACGTCTATTACAAATCTTTCTTTTGAGTCAATTCAATGACATTAATACTTACATTTATAGAAACTTCAAAGTTAGAATGTAAGTACTTGATAAGTATATTATTCATAACTAGAGGATATTCAAAATCTAGATATTGTCATTTAATATGCATAGCCACATTAAACCGAACAACTTCATAACTAGAGGATAACAAGAACTAGAAACATAACTTCATAGAATCATAACAAAAACCCTTAAAACATCGTAACTAGAGAATAACAAGAACATGCAACATAACTTCAACGCAACATTAAAAGAACTTAAACATAACTTAGCAGATAACATTTAATAAAAACGTCAACTAACTAGTAGAATGATATTACTATAGGATTATGCTCAGTCGCTTAGCACACCACCTGAGATAACAACAGTTGCAATTTTTCTTGAAAGGGCAAGAGACCATGTAACAATAGGTAGCACATGGTGGAGTTTGAATTCCATGGCTGTTAGGATAGGCATAAGTAGCACCGTATGTATTATTGTAAGTAGGGCGATATTGTTTTATCTCGTCCATGAACTGCTCACACGAATCCCGAGTCTCTTCCGTGCCCAATGGATAATGATGGCGTGCGAATAGCTGAAGAAACATAACGCCCAAATAATAATTTCCGTCAATTATGAATAGTATACCGGAAGCAAGTGTTGCATCCGCTTGTGCTGGAGCATGACGACGCAAAAGATTAATGGCTCCCTGGATGTCACGTTGATGCGTTAGAACACGCATAACCTCGTAATACACTATTGTGGGATTGTCAGCAGCAAGACACCTTAAGCAAAATGGTCGATGACGGCCTTCTTCCTCGACTCCGGATGGATAATGGTCACCTCTAGCTTGAATGTCATCGGGATCGCCGCACAAGCTGAAAATGTCTCTTCCACGATTGCCTGATCGTAGTAGTGGCTGAAGGTCCCACCAGCATTTGTCTGCTATTTTCTTAGCTATCTTAGCGAGTAAATCGTCGGAGATAGTTGGGTTGACCATTATAGAGATATTGTTGGGGAATTTATGGTTGCATTCAATGTCATTTACGTGTCCGTCACTGTTGGGATTCAATTCAATGTATGAGTGTTTACTTTGATGGAACATAGTTTGGGTTTTTCAGCTGACACACACACACACCATTCGAAAAATTGTACGTCCAGATGTATGAGTGAACACCTATCTGCTATACGATGTACGTCCAGTGAATGGTGTTAATTGGGAAGAATCAAGGACATAGCCCCAATTTTTTTAAATAGTTTAAATCTCAATACGTACGTATCGATTATAAGTGTACGTACATATTTTAATCTTCTATTACCGATGCAAACCGAAGATAATTTATATGATATATTTGTGTGGTGTATGTCAATCTAACACGTGTATGTCTATGAAAACCCTGAATTCGTATATTAAATTCTGGTGGATATATGTCACGTCGGAGTAAACTGTATTTATTAACCCTTTGTACGTCTGTCACAACTGTGGAACTCTTGCGTCAATGTACTAACATATATACTTACATTTATTGAAAGATATAGTTCTAATGTAATTAGTCAATAAATGTTTATCTTGAGAAATAACAAATATATTATTCTTAATCGAGATAACCAAACCGCATGAAACAGAAACAGAAACACAACTTGCAAGTAGGAAATTTATATGAAACAGAGTCAAACTACATAATAGAACTTGAAACATTACTTCGAAATAGGAAATATCATTGAAACAGAAACAAATACATAGGACCAAACAGTAAACGAACTTGAAACACGTGACTGTGTACACTACTAGCACACGTACAAATGAGAGACCTAGAGCATTTGGCTTACTCGCCTAGCACACGGCCAGAGGTAACACTTGTTGCAAACGTTCTTAAAAGCTCCAGAAACCATGTAACAATGGTAGGCGCATGGTGGCATCTTAATTCCATGGCTGCTTGGATAACAGAAAGAATAACCGTAAGTATTATTGTATGGAGGGTTAAACTTCTTTATCTCCTCGAGGAACCCCTCACACAAATCTCGAGTGATATCAGAGTCCAAAGGATGATGGTTGCGTGTGTAGAGCTGAAGAAACAATCCAGCCATATAATCATACCTCGAACATATGAATATGATGGCGCAAGCGATGGTTGCATCTGCTCGTACGGGTGCATGGCGCTGCATGAGCTTAATTGCTCCATTGATGTCACTTTTATGGATTAGAACACGTAGTGACTCGTTATACACGGTCGTCGGATTGTTAGCGAGAAGGCACCTTTTGAAAAATGGTCGATTGCCTTCTAATTGGGGTCCGGATGGATAATGGCCACCTCCTAGTTGGAAGTCATCGGGAACACCACATAAGCTAAAGATATTAGCGTCTTTCAGGACATCCGGACGGTAGACAATGTCTCTTCCACGAGTGCCTGATCGTAATAATGGCTTAAGGTCCAACCAGCAATTGTCTGCCATTTTTTTAGCTATCTTTGCGAGTAAATCGTCGGAAATAGTCGAGTTCACCATGTTAGAAATGAGATAGTCCAAAGAGGTCAAATTATTCCTCCCATTAATAACCACGGCTGTAGATATTATTGGGAAAATTACGGTTACATTCAATGATCAATTAAAATATACATTTATGGTTGTCAAATCAAAGTTATAGAGTTTAGACACGTAGATTCATAGTATGTACGTACACTACTATGACTTTACGTTGTTAATTCCCAAAGAAAATGTTGCTTATCATCTAAAAAGAAATAAATTGTTGTGAAAACGAACAAGTGAATCTATCCCATACCAAATTCAAGTACCAATAGGCATACAAAATAAGTTGGTTTTCAGAGCATTATAATATTAGGTTATGGACCCAATTCCATGCTCGTTGAGGTCGACAGCGTAACCCTTACGGTAATTGTACATGTTAGCCTCTTCAATCAAAATCAGGTCATTCCAAGGATTTTGAAGCATGTACAACTCTATAAAATTCATCGCGTACAGACTGCAATCTCCGGTAGTTGGGTTCTGTGAAAGACGTTGATTCCTTATATAAGTAAAAGGAGTTATGAGATAGGGCTTCTCGAGATAATCCTTACATGTCGCTCTCACGAGGTATGGTAGCATCTCCAGAATTGGAAGGATTTGTGACCTAACCACAGACTCCCGCGTCAGAGAAACCAAATGATCCATGGTTTCAATAGTGCGACGTGGCAGGTATATAGACAACCCAACCCAATGCTTCTCATCTTTCTAGTTCATGGGAACAAATATAACGTCCACATCATTGATCCACCTTAGCTTTGGTTCACGATTAAGGCTTTCCCCGGTAGCAAATTGTAAGAAAAGTTTGTCCAATTTGAAAGTCTCCGGGTTAACACAGCTTTTGAATGCAGTGGCACGCCTTGACAACTCCCAAGGGAGTCTGGGGTCCACCACGACATACCGATTTCTCTTCATATTCTCCCCGTTCTTGTGCTACATCAAGAGTGCGATCATTTCCATGTGCTGCAAAAGGTACACCAACATATGATGTTATGTTAGTACTTGGCAAGAATAAAATGATTTTATGGACGTACACTTGGAATATACGTCCTCATAATCTATATTCTGTACGTCAGGAAAATTGTGTACGTATGCAACGGTCACTTTCGGTATAATTGATCCAATCATTTAGTTCAGTTAGAGTTGTGAAAAAACTGTTGTCAACTTTGCGAAATGCAAAAAGATTATGGCACCTGATATTTTGTAAGACGTATGCAAATAGTTAGAATTTCATATGATTGAAAAAGGGAACATAAAATTGTTTAAATGCACAAGTGCATACATTTTCTCTCCCTTCATGATACTGCATAACTTCTCGAATTTTGCTTCGTCAACCTTCTCCAAAGGGTTGTAAGGTACATCTTCAGCCTTCACCAAAACGTCACTGTTTAGGATGGATTCTCTTGTCTCCATAAATTCTACATCATCACTTTTTGTATGATCACTTATTGTTCCATCACTTTTCAGATCATCAGCGAAAGTAACTTTCCGTCTTACATTCTTCTTCTCCTTTTCCACGTCGTGAGCAACGTTTTCTTCAGTTTGAGAAACACCCATATGCACAACATCGTCTTTCTTTCCTGGCTATAGGCATAAAATAACGCGTTAAACATGTCATATAAACAGCTACACAAGTGCGTAAACCATGTGTACGTACAGTAAAAATAGAAATTGGCACTCGGGATAATTTACTATATACTATATACTTTATAGAGTTTAGAATGACTTACATGTTCGGGAACGGTATCCTTCTCAGGGATTGGAGATTCTTTTTCTTCGACAACATTGTCTTTTTTTGGGATCTATACACATTAAAAAGTAGACATTAGCTGAAAATACAAGCATTTATACACAAATTATTGTTTTTGTACGTAATGTTGTAGAATTAATAGGTACAAGAGAAGTAGCATGTCTCACGGTTGTTTTCAATTCAGTAAGCACCTAATAAAAACAAATTAACGTTCATAAATATGATTACTTAAGCGATTATTTTATTAATAGCAAATTAATAACGTACCTTGCTAACAACAACTGTTGGTTAAGAAGGGTCACTTAGATTGGCTTCATCATCAAAAGCCTCTAGAGTCCTGTCAGGAACAACTATAGGTACTTGATCCGCAGTGTCCTTCATCCACAGTAAGCAAAGATTTGGTTATTTCCATTATTCACATAGACGCGTTACAAATGCATAATAGTTTAACATTACCTCAACTCCTTCAACTACAAAGCTTGGAGATTGTGCCTCCTTCAATACTTCCTCCCCATCCCCACTTGTTGGTTCATCCTGCCTCAATATATGGATATAGATGTCCAACTATTAGTATCTCTCAAAGCTACCCAAGCAAAGGTGCCATATGAATTTGAAAAACATTGTACGTACATTGCGCTTGTTATCTTCTGTATGCGCAACATCAATTTCATCCCTAACTCTGGGTTCATTTTGCGGTGAGTGTGGAGGTTCCATACTGTTCTCCTCCATTTTTGGTAACTCAGCAGCGACAACTGATTCTTCCGTATTACCAACAACATCTTTCGCAACGTCCTTTAAGATAGCATATCATACACTTTAGAAAGAACATGTACGTACACACAAAAATAAATCGCAATCATTATTAGTACACGACGTACTTGATGAGTCGACGTAGGTACATCATCAGACATTATTGGTTTTGATTGCGCAAGGCCTTCTTCATTTATATCCCTATCAGGAATGCCTTGTTCGGGTTGTTACAAAGAAGACCAGAAACTCTTCAGTACGTACACAATTATGAAATACTATAACATAAACACACAAGTTACCAGGTGAGGTGGTGATGGTACACTATCAAATTTTTCTTCCATTACAGAGTCAGAGACATTTTGGTGTATCTTGGAAGAATCTTCACGAATCTCCGAGTTCCCTCCTACCTCCTTCGAAATAAAAACCATACACTTGGTTAGTAATTGTTCTTTATGTACGTACAAATACGCAAAACTGTAACATAAATAATACACGAGTGAGTTACCTGGTGAGGTGGTGATGCTCCACCCAAATAAATGTTTTCCATTACATAGTCAGAGACAGTATGGTGTTTTTTGGCTGAAACTTCACCATCCCCATCATTGCCTGGTACGTTCTATGAAATAGAAACCACTAGAAGGCATTCCTAAGTATTTATTTGTACGTACACTTAATAAAAACCTTTTTTTTAATTTTATTTACACGAGGTACTGGCTGAGTTGGTGCAATGTCTTTCATTTCATCGTCAGAAAAACTTCCTTTTTGGTTGGAAGGATCTTCGACATTGTCATCGCTGGATGATAATTCCTTTAAACAAACAACAACCAAACACGTAATCAGTCTATTATATACGTACACTGCATAATTATTCTACGTACTAGCCAAAGACTGTTTGTAGTAGACGTACCTCAATAGGAAGACTAATAGTTTCAGCCTTCTTATTAGTATTGTTCAGCCTGGAAGATCTTCTTGGTACAAAATTAATTTGTTTGGTGGTTTTTTTAAGCGATTTCTTCCGTACCTGTTCAGATACCTGGTGAACCTTTTTGTTCCCCTTCTCAACCTTTTTGTTCACCATCTCAACCTTCTCAGATGGTGAATCAGATTTCTGGGATGCTCGTGTTCCTTCTTCGTTTTGGTCCTGGGAATGTAGAGCATCACGTATCTCTACACATACAAATTCTTATAAATCTTCAAATTTATTATCTAAAAGTTCTTTTTGCCTCTTGAAGAAACGCCGGAATTTGACCGCATACTTATCAAACTCTTCGTCTCTAGAACCATCACCACCACTGTGTCCACCTTCTCCATCATCAGAGTTGGTAATTTTCCTTTTTTTATCAATAGGATCTGGCACCCGTCTTTTCCTCTTCAAAATAACTATATAAAATGGTTTAATCATGCATTACTACTCTTGGAGGAACCTAATTCTGATATAAGTTATACGATAAAGAGAAATGATTATCTCTCTCTCCTGTTATTGAGGGCCGGACTTGCTTCTTAGGTTCATCATCGCCTCCAACCCACATTTTCTCATCCCACTCGTGGCCAGATTCAACATCCTTAAAATGTTATCAACTCTTGGGTCCTGTTTTTCTTTCCTCCATACCAAAGATTTTGGGCAATCACTGTCTACTGGATCCACAATATATGTGACATCCACCTACATAGATAATCATTGTTTATTTCAGAGTGTATGTACTTAATCGTTTTTATACCAATGTACGTACAACAACAACTGTACAAGCCTTTTCAGCATCGCACGCCAATATGGTTGATGTCTTGATTAGACGCAGTTTGGCAAGATTTTTAATAGACCTCTCCGTAAAGACGTTGGTATCTTTTTCAGAAGGTACGAGACTAGCAATAGACGGGATAGTTTCGAAGGCAAAGAGTTGGAGTCCAAGTGGGAAGCCGTGGAGTGCATAAGATTGTTGCTTGCAACCATTCTTGAGTTTTTCAATATCAGTCTCTCCTTCTTTGAAACTTGCGCAACGATCCAAAGTAAGTAGAAATGATGTCCTTCCTAGGGATATTTGCAGAAGAAATCCAGGTTCTTCGTCAACTCAACTGTCATCACATTTGGTCTCAGAGGAGGAGACATGTCACATATTAGCACCCCATCCACAATAATTATGAGGGCGAGAGCTATTTTCTTCCATGGAGGCATGTCACTTTCAGCAATCAATCTATCCATTAAATCTTCAACTGTTGGATTAGCAGATCCAAACAGAGTTTTCCAAACTGTTTTTTCACCTTCCTTCTGCTGCATAACAGCTTCTATAGCACTATTTTTAGGATATGTTCCACATTCCAAACCAGTTAAACGTGCCCATTCTCTTAATCCTAACCTAATAGGATGACCCCCGAATACCATCCACATCTCATAACATTTCTTCATAACTAACTGACGACATATTAATCCAAGAACAAGTTTACCAGAAAAAGATGCCTTGTTAGCAGGGATCCTAAAGAGGTCCCCAAATGGAGACTCTAGAAGAAACGTCATTTCTGGTGTTCCCTTAAGCGCAAATGTTATCTGACCAATGTACTCCGCTTTGGAGTACGCATTTATCTTCGCCTTGGTAGGGTAGTGGTCGAGTGCAAACAACCTCTATGGTAATTCAATCGGATCCTTAGAAGTACTTCATGAAAGTTGAAAAATACGATGAAGTTCTTAACACGTACACTATATCCAAATACAAACTAAACATGTCCTTGATATTCATATACACGTACACCAAAAATTTTATACTCAAATCTACTGTTTTTTGGCGGAAAACACAAAAAACCCATTGTCAATTGAAATTTTCTGATTTGAAATCTCCAAAATTTACCTAGATTTTGTATCAACTCATTCCCCAAACGAAGTTAAACCAAACTTACCCTTACCCATAATTGTCGTCGCCGACGATGATACATTAACTTCCGAAACTCCTCACCGCCGACTACTCTTCTTCATCTCCGCCATTTGAGTTTTTCTAGAAACAGTAACTCGAGAAACCCGAAAATCCTCTTATTGTTACCCTTTAACACGAACTCGATCAAAATTTCCTCCACTTAAGCAACGACTCGAACTCGCATAGAGCCTCAATCAAAATTTCACTTTCGATCTGAGTTTATGTTTCGTCGGAATTGTTCTGCGTCTTCGACGAAACAGTTTTTGATTTTTTTGTAGTTTAAAATTATTAATGTGTTTTTGATTTAATTTTAAAGTTTAAATATTATTTTGGTAACCAGAAAACAAAGAAAATGAAACTGAACCGCCTCGTTTCATTTCTCGTTCGAGAGTATATTCGTCCACTTAAGTCTAAATGGCTAAAATTTGATTGGCCCTGTCCACTTTGCAAGTTCCTGAAAGAAAAACTGAGATAGAAGGCTACGATGAAAATTTCTTATAAATATATACCCATAATGGCCACAGACTGTTCAATGGTCATGCCATTGCTAGCGAATAGGCTTAAGGTGGTGTCAACATCAGCAGTGGAGGGAGGAGGCTCAGAGTCTGCCACGTGTTTGCTTGGAGTGGAGAGGGAGTCTTTTCGTCCTAATAGCACGGAAATGAGTGGGCCTCCCGTGAGAGCCACGGTGTCTCTGGCGGAGAGGATGATGACGTCAGAGCATGAGACTTGCTTGGGACACTCATGCTCCAGTGAGGTTTTGATAGAGCCAATCAGGTCCCTCTTTTTGATTCCTAAGTTCTCAACTGAATCAAGCTCAGTGAACTGTTGGTCCCCACTTGGCTCGAGTAGGATTGATGCGTCACAACCATGTTACATGTAATATGTCCCCAACAATTAATGATGATGATGAAATGGAATAAATACCAAGAACAATTATTGAATTCGATTTTTTCTCCATCTCTTTCAAAGAGTATGGAAACAAAAATTTGTAACTTATCTTGTCAGAAAATAAATAAATATATATATATATTTAATAAAACAGTGAATATTTTAATGCATGTGCCTAGAGTGATGTTGTAGAGGAGCACCCAGAAACTAACGTAAGTTTAACAGAGAATGTACTTCATCGGCTGCATTGGTATATTTGATTATTATGCTAAATTGAAGATTGAAAATTTTAAAGTAATTAATATTGAGTATATTATTACTCAGAATGATATATACCTGAAACATGACGGCTGCTGAGAATGATAAATTTAACTATATAATAATTTAAAAACTTATTATCACAGTAACAATTTATAATATAACTTTATTTTTACAAGTATTCGGTATTATCTAATCTTTATCTGTTTTTCTAAATCAATAAAATAAGATATATAGATAGATATTTTTGTAACCGTTCTATAATTTTATATTAATTTCTATATTATTTTATGTTATTCTATATAAAGAATAATAACATATATTAAATAGTTTTCTCTTTTAGTTTGAGCAAAAAAGTATATATAATTTTGCTGTTTAAAGTACCTTTTTGTATCATTATTATAAATATAATAAATAGTGTTCATGTTGGTATAGTTCTAACTTATGTCCGTCATACAAAGGAAAATTTGGTTTTGTCTCTGAAAATTCAGCAAGAACAAAAAGGAGATCGAATTTAAGGAGACGACAAACATGAGAATCAATGAATCGATCAAGTCGGACTAAGTTGGTTTGGAGGCGCTTGAGCTCTTTGGCAGCGATTAAACCTTCTTTGCTCTTTTCTTTCTTTGTCTCCATATCGATAGGCTTGGGATTGAAGTAGGTCCTGTTTGGTACATACGAGTCGAATCAACACTAACTTCTCTGTTTCTTGAACCAATTTGGCAAATAAGATAAAGAACGAAGCTTTGATGAGTCAAATTGTAGTGTCTTCGAAGGTACACATATTTCTTTAATGTTTGCACTTATAATAAAGTGGGTTAAATTTTGTTTATAAGTTGTAGAAGGAAGCAACGGAAAATCTATAAATATAAAATATTGATATTGGAGATGATTAAGTGGGCTACATGTGAACAACATTCAGGTGATTGGAGCTGAAGATATCAGGATTGTTAAATCGAAATTAATATTGAGAATGTTCTATATCTTTATGTTTCTTTTTGGTCTATAAATTTTATGTTTTCATTCTTTGTGAAATATTTTATATATATTATATATATGTTGCACGTTTGTTCAAAGAGAATAGTTGATGTTTTTTTTTGTTGCATTTTGTTTTGATGATTTTGCTCAGTTTAGTTTATAATCTATTGTTTTGTTGTGGCATCTACTCAGGAAAAAAAATTGAAGGAGAAGAAAGAAATGATCGTAGGGTTTTTGGTTTGTTTAGTGTTTGTTGATTTTCTAATATTTTTCCTAACGTACGATGGTACAGTAAGGTCCTGAATGTTTTGTACTTTTTATTGGTTTTCGTTTTTGGTTTTTGGATTTTTGTTTTTAGTTTTTGATTTTTGTTGTAGAATTTAGTTTTTGCAAAATCGTGAATGGAAATTTATTTAGTTTTTAATTTTTATTGTTTTAAAAAATCCACAAATTTTTGTTTTTAGATTCTATGAACAAATAGGTAAAATCTACTAAAATCTGGTTTTACTATTTTTGAGAAAATCTATTTTTGCAGAATTATGAATGGATAATTATTTGGTTTTTACAAAATCCAAATCCAAAAACTACAGCCATTCAAGGCTTAAGTATTCTCTTTTTTTCTAAGGCTTGTGTCGATCTCAACATGCAGAGGTTGATAAACCTGATCACTGAACATTGTGAGTCATAGTCTATTCCGTAGCAACCTTTATCTTAGTGAATTGATTGTTTTACTTAAAGACTTTAACAAATATGTTCTCAGATTAATCAAATTCTAAAGAGATTAATCTCTTAGAGCATCTACAAAGGAGGTGATCTCTCACCAAAATCTCTCATATATAAAAGTATTAATAAAATAAGAAGTAATATAATTTAATAAGGGCAGTTTCTCAAAACAGTTGGAAAAGGCTCCTATCATCTCTCATGACTCTCACCTTTATTGAGAGACTCTGTTAATTAAAAAACATTAATTATTCTTTTATTATTATTTTTGTAGGTGAGAGATTTTGGTGAGAGATTACCATTGTAGATGCTCTTAGCGGCTCATTTATTCCTTAAAAACAAAAGCATATTAGACTTATTATCATAGTTACCGCTTTGCTTTTGCGTAGATGTTCGGTGACGCACGGTTCATCGGCTTGGTCATGAGTGGCGAACTAGCGCTATATAAGCTTGTGATCTACACATAGTGAAGTTATCGATGAAAAAAAACATGTATCTCTCACTCTCTCTCCTAAGAGGAATGGTGTAGTGAAATAAGGAAATCCATTTTATCTCACCACTCAAAGGTGTAAGGCTTTGATTTTGTGACCGAACCAAAATTTTTTATCAATTTTGAATTTATTTGCCTTGCTGACCAAGTTTGGTTAGGGTTTATCTATTATAATAAAATTTATTTACTTCTCGGATTAGTTTATCCGTTGAAAACTATAGATTGACAAGATCAATTATCAATTCCATCCGCTATCGTTATTTGTTACGATTGTTTTCCACCACATTCACCAAAATTTGTTATTATTAGCTTTTGTTTGTCATTGCCAACATTCTAATCATGTAGTAACCGCTTTAGGGATCAAGAGGTAGGCAGAGAAATAGAAAATAAAAGAATGAGCAAATCAAAGAGGAGGATGTCGAAAAGCAAAGCAGAAAAGAGAATTCGAGATAATCTATTAACTCGCTATAGCAGAATCATACGGGTTTCCTACTGAGTTTTAAAAAATTTGTGGTTTAAATTTAGAGTAAATTTGGAAAAATGCCCTATTTTTGAATTTTTATTTGAAAAATACTCTATCCTTTTTCTTAAAATAATTATATTAAATATATATAATTACTAAAATAGTCTCATTAAAAT
>Ga0041059_1001931_pt1 | contig 15993 bp, 12 predicted proteins | sample AraColnosormetaG_FD_56232 | JGI IMG/M metagenome (GOLD analysis project Ga0041059, IMG submission 56232) | Arabidopsis roots microbial communities from North Carolina, USA - Col MF nosort | ecosystem: Host-associated > Plants > Roots > Unclassified | place: USA: North Carolina | collected...
AAAACNAAAAAAAAAAAAAAAAAAAGTTACCTTCTCGATGTCGAGATTTTCAGAAGTTACTTTAAAACGCCCTCTTTGCTGCACAACTGGCGGCTTTGATTTGTCATCAGATTCATCTAGGCTTGCTGATACCGGGACAAATTTATTTAATCAGAAATGCATTGATCCACATGGATGTTTAGAATGGATTTCAAGTATAAAGAAATTTCTGTAAATGCTTACATGCTGCTTTGGGTGGTTTAACAGCCATCTCCGTTGGTACGTCATCTCCTCCCACTGTAGGATGTGTCCCATTGCAGTTTGACCCGTTTTGAAGCTGTTCTTGAGTTTTATCACTGGGAAATCCACAGGTTGATTTAAAATTCAATGTCGCATGTAGAGTATATGTATAGTCAGTGAATACGAGCTTTGAAGTCAATTTTGAGTCTAGAGTTCTTTTTTTACTTCAAGTTTTTAAAGACTTCAAGAGGCAGGTATTGGTTAAATAATAATACTGGAAATCTGAACCAAAAAAAGGCTCTTAAAATAACCGTGCTTAAAGGACTAACCTCTCTCCTTTATTGGGAGCACCATTTCCATCTGCCAAAACAGAGCTCCCTGCTATAATCTCTGTTGGTTGATTGGTTGGGATTGATGTGGCATCCGTTGGTTTCCCATTGTTTGCATGCGTACTACCAACATGTGTATTGTTTAAAGATAAATCCTCATGACGGGGGGAGGAATATACGTAGCTATCATAACTGGGGCTGGCAAGACTTGAATCATCATCAGATTTATCCCTGACCAACCAAAATATTAGTTGCTCAGTTTATTCATCTGTAGCAGTTCCAGATAAGTACATAACGATATGAAAATTCCAAATAGACAATCACAGAGTTTAAAATTAGGAGATCAACCTCGCGATACTTAGACTTCGGTGAATCAGAGGTTGGAGATACTTATTAGTTATTTGACCAGTATCCTCCTGCAGAGATGGTTACAAAGAATTTAAACCTCGACTAAATAACAAACGAAGATGAAAACAAGGAAGCATTTCTGATACTGGAAATTTCCAGAACATCTAGAAACATGTTCTCTAGAAGTTGAGAAAGATTCTACAAGAGGACACCTGAATCTCCGATTGTGTATCCTGTGAATCTAGAGCCTGCAACGAAGTTGCACTTCCCGATAAACTGTCCGAAAAGCCACAGTCCATGTCCTGGATCTGATGGAAATAAGAGCATCATAATATGAAGCACTGTGAGCTTTACAGTTGACTACCTTTTATGGGTCAGAAGAGACAAAACATACCAATGAAGCCTGGGCTTTCATATCATCAAGATTGAAATTCCACCCGCTGATACCTCTCTTATATTCATTCTGCATGGTACTATGACAAGCGTTTAAAGGCTAAATACTTTGCAGAACAAGTTAAACTAAAAACCAAAAGCTAGAGACTCAAAACAAAGATAAATAAAGCTAAAAGTGGAAACTGGAAACACAAACCTGGGACAATTCTTCCTTTTCTCCATCTGCCATTTTCTCTTGTGCAAGCATATCTTCTTCCTTTCTCTGCATGCAGAAAGAATATTCCCATCAGATTTCCCCATGAGATGCTGATTGATAATATTCAACATTATAGCTACTGGCTATCTACTTAGATCTACATATCTAACCTTTATTGCCTGAACACGATTAACAAGATCTGGTAACCCATCCAGAAGTTTTCGTGCAATGTAATCGCTTGATCTTGCTTGCTTGAAAAAGGAGTGCTTTAACAACTTTTTTGCAGACGGGCGTTTGGAAGGGTCTTTAACTAGACAACTGGCGATCATCTGCTTGAAAGACTGAAAATACCAGGAAGAAAGGCAAAATTGAGATGACAATAGCCAAACATTCTGACCATAATATATAGTTTTAAAACCGAGAATATACCCTGGAAAACTTCTTATCTCTTTCGTAATCCAGCCCTGGTGGTGCATTTTGCAACGTCATAAGCAGAACCTGAAAACATATTTGGTTTAGATAGAAGCAAAACTTTTGGAGATGAAATCCAGGTATCACAGGCTATGAACCTTCATTGGTGGATATTTAGAGAAAGGAGCGTGACCATGAGCAAGCTCTAGCCCAGTTATACCAAACGACCAAATATCAGCCCTGAAGGAGATGCTCCAAATAAGATATACTATATATTCATCCAATAAGCGAATAAATAGAATGATATAACTTTGTATAAGGCTAAACTAACTTGAAGTCATAACCATGTAGCTGCTCCATGACTTCAGGTGCCATCCTGTGACAAGAAGAAATAGTAGTAGGTCATGCACATGAGAACTAACCTCAAACACTGTTAATGTCCTCCACACAAAAAAAATATAAGAAGGTATTGGGGGCAGTAGTTAGCAACTAGCGTGGGTACTTACCAGCAAGGTGTTCCAACAAATGTGTTCCTTGTCCGTTGCCTATCACCTGAATCAAAGAGACAGGCAGATACACCAAAGTCTCCCAACTTGACTGCACCTCGAGCACCAAGCAATATATTCCCAGCCTGAAATGAAAACATAAAGATATAGTCACAACGTGTAAAGTTGACAGAGTCATTTGATGATAAACACAATTCAAAACCACAAGATTACAAAGTAAGATGAGCTAAAAGAATTGCCAAGTGAAGTGAAATCCAGACAGGTGGAATAACTGACTTTGACATCGCGATGAATGTGGCCATGCTGATGGAGATAGTCTAATCCCTTCAAAGCTTCACGCAATATAGTAGCTATAATAGCTTCTTCAAAACCATCAGGATATGCAGCTTTTAGAATGTGAAGACAAGAACCACCAGACATGTATGGCATGATGACCCACAAATTGTGATCACTAACAAAGGAACAATGTGACTTCAACACATTGGGATGATCAACAAGCATCATCGTCTGCGCTTCACGAGAGATGTTGTTCTGCCCCCAAATCAATAAAAAAAACGTAATCACTTTAGATACAATGCAAATTACAAAAACACAAAAAAAAATCCAGATTCAGAGTCAGAGAACAAGAGAATATATATAATCACCAGATCGCAGTTATCGCGTTCAAAATCAAGAATCTTAATAGCAACGACTTCATCAAACGGAATGCACAAAGCACGATGCACTAGAGCACTAACACCTTGTCCAATAAACTCGTAGAGAGTATAATGCTCTGGTCCAATTGGATACTTCTTCTTCTCCATTGTCTAGATCCTTTGGTTTCACTGAAACCACAATTCAGAAAACTCAATATCTTGTTTCAAATTCCAAATCTCTTCAGCAACAAAATTAGGGGAGAATCAAAGATTACCTGGAATTGAGAGGCGGAAACAAAAACGCAGCTGGTTACAGTGGAGTAAATCTACAGAATAAATTCAAAAAAAAAAAGGGAAACAAATAAGATTCATAAAAAACCTAAATCTCGTCGCAATAACTATTCGCGTAACGGTGGGAAGCGAAATTAAAAACAATATTAGTACCGGGAAAATTACGACACCCATGTAAAATAATCAAGAAACAAATTAATGAGAAGAGTGAGAGAAAAGGAAAGAGACAGATATCGTGCTGATGAAGATATTGAACGATGATGATGATGATGATCTTCTTATTAAGTTTTTTTGTCTACTTTCTATCAAAATTTTCTGGAGAAAGAAAACGAGAAAAAACGAGAGAGAATGAGAAAGAGAGAGTCACAATCGGATCGCCGCTCAAATGGGGAGAAGCTTTTTGGGCTCTGTTAAATTTGGAATCCCGCCACTTTAGGTCTCTTTCTGCTTTTTTGCCCTTTTCTCCCTTCAAATTTCCTTTTTTTATTGCTATTTATTTTCTTTTGTTAAAAAAAAAAACTGACCGTCTACGTCTCATTAATTGTTTAACCTAGAATGGATAAGGAACACTTAATCAATTTGATTAATTTTCTGGTGAAATAACCGATTCCGGTTTATGAGCTTTACCAATGCAAGAAAATTCAAAATCGTAATTTATCAATCAAATTTCTGAATTTGCACCAAACCAACCGGTAGAAACCAGATGAAACCGGAGACGCTACCTAATTAACCCAAAATGTATGATATCAGCACAACACTTCATTTCTGGTAACGAAATTGAGAAATTCGGGATTTGGGCTAATACCAGAGAAGCCATCGGTTTTCCTGAACCAAATAAAACCGGTCTCCACCTAGTGTATCTTACTTATCACCGGAAAATCCGTGTTTTGGCAATTAATCACAACAACATAGGAACATGTTGGTTAGGATAAATATCTATCGATTACACTTTATGTTTATCCCTCGAGAATTATGTGATCACACTTTTGTATCTCTCTGCTTCAATATCTATCACAAACGTAACAACCGCCCCCATCGCAAACGGAGAAAATAATATTCAAAACAAAAAAAGGACAAACTAAGTCACAGAGAGAGAGAGATCAAATCCCACACATTAATTCACGGAAGATATGTAATTCAACGTAAGAAAAGAGCCAAAACTTTTTCGAAGAAGAGATAACGTTTTGTGAACTCAGTCTTCAAAGTCACCTGAGTTCTCCAATAGATAGTTAGCTGCCAATTCTTCATTTCGGTCACATGCGAGGAACGCTTCTATTACTAAGGCTCTATCAAATCCCATTGCCTCGAGCTGTTAGATAGGCCAGAGGCCAGGGATATAGTTAATAAGGGTTGCAAAGAAAAAAGTGTGGAAACAGAGTGTTACTATTAATGGTGTTTTACCCGTTGAATCGCTTCTTGTTCTGCTGGGGTAACGTTAATGGCATGTGGCATTTCTTGCTCGGGTTGATCGAACATGTCCCCCTCCCTGATGAGTTATGTTTTTAAACTTTGTGAATCAAATTATTTAGTTTAATGAAATATCAATAAGAAGCATATAATTACATCTGACAGAACCTTAGATTACAATAAACAGATTGGAGGACTCACCCGTCAGAACCCTCATAGGGCTCATTTACTAACTGAAGAAACTCTGCCTGGTTTTCTTGAATTAGCCTCAGAAGTTGAGGGTTTTGCTTTCCAAGTTCCTGAAGCATGGGCTGGTAACAAAAGCAGTTGTTCCAACATAAGAGGTTCGGAATCAGTGAGAAGTCTTACAAACTACTGGACCAGGATAACGAAAACTAGACGAGTCTTACCTGAAGAATTTGAGGGTTGGAATGGACCATGGTGCGTAATTGTTGGAACTAATGTAATAGCAAATACAAGAGAATGAGTATATGGAGTAAATTTACAAAAGTTAGAACGAACAGTCAAAGCATGTTAATATCATCTCGGTTAATCATCCCTTGATAGAATGGCTATACCAGACAAACAATCTCCACATAAGTTGATCAAATGTGGTTCTAACCAATCTAGATGCCTTTTCATATTCACAATCGGTCAAGAATGATGAGGAGAGATCCAAATAGTTAAAAGATAAGAACTTCGCAATTTAGGGAAAATGCAGATATAGTTAGAATAGCAACCTGGTCATTGTTTCTAAGAAATTCAAGTGTCCCAAGATCTCCAGAGCCAGCAGCAGCAACTGTTTCCTGGGGAAATTAAGCCACAGAGTGAGATGGTAACTAAATATACCTTTCAATTCTATTGGATACACAATTAATACAAAAGTACCTGAGGAAATAAATCCAAAGGAGATGAGTTAGGTCCTCCAGATGCAGGTGCAACAGGGGCTGCACCGGATCCTGCAATCTGAGCCTCAGGTACTGGCACAGCTACTTCAGCAGTTTGAGGAATTCCCTAATATAAGAAAAAAATTGTCAATAATTTCATCCTTTGAACCTTTAGCGAATAATGTTACAGAGAGAGCCCATACAGAGTACAAATAATCCACTGCTCTCTCAGGGTTGTTATAAGCTGCACGAAGTGCACGAGTAACTGTTTCTTTGTCCCAACTTCCACCTCCCATTTCCATTATCTGTTGGACCATTTGCTCAAGACTACTACCACTAACTAATGTTGACGCAGCTTGTCCATAGGTGTCAGTCTGTGCCCTGCCACACCATTCAATTGTGGAGACTATAATGTATTAATGAATCCACAACAACTAAGTTATAAAACTTATACTAGAGGTCAAACATGGAAACTTTTGGAAAACCATATAAGGGGCAAAAGGCAAGCCCTGCAAAAGAAAAGACGAAAGCATAGACACTAGAAAGAGAGAGAGAGAGGTAGAGAGAAAAGAGCTCTAAATAATCTCATTTTCCAATTATAAACTTACGCCGGTTGTTCTTGAGCAGGAATAGGTGAAGCAGGAACAGGTGAAGACTGGGTTGTAGATGGAGCTGCAGGCTGGTTTTCCAAGACGTGTTTGTATTAAAACAACCAGTATAACAAGCTGCTCATCGCATATTTCAACAAATAAAATATATGCAAGAAAGTTACCTTAGTCGAAGATGTGGTAGCGGAAACAGGCTGTGAAACAGAAGAAGTCTGACACACTAAGAATCATCAGAATAAGCCAATGATGTGAAAATATGAGAAATAAATAAATTACCTGAACCGAAGCCTGACCAGCTGAACCTCCAGATTTGCTCTACAATTCATCAATAACCAAAGGAAAAGACAATGTCAGTGCCATTACAAGATAAATGATGTTTCATAGGTAGGAAACAATCATGAAAGAGACATCTAGGAACATATGCCTAAAGACACTTATTCATCAGCTTTTATCCTTGTTTAAGGTAAATAAGAAGACTGATTTGTTGAAGATAAAAGAAGTATGATCTTTGCAGTAGCCAGATTTGAACTGTTACCTTGCTAAGCATAACGACGAGAAATCCTTCCTCCGTAACTTTGTTCTCCACCAGGCTAGTTTCATCTTTCAAAACTTTTCCATTGTGAATCAACAATTGCTGCCCACATGGATAATTGTCTTTTCCTTGTGAATCTTCTATATTCTTCTTCACCGCCATTATCTTAAAAACAAGCACATCATGCCCAGATTTAATGATTTGAAGACTAACATAATCAACTTGACCAAACCAGATTGGATTCGCGAGTCATAATTTTAGCAGTTAATAAAGCTATTAAACACTTATAGAATAAAAAAATTTGATCACCAAACATTCAAAATTGTGGATCTGAGTCTCTTCTATGTGAGATTCCTACTTCTCTCTACTATACTAGGCGAAAATTACGTAAACGCATGGACGAAGAAAGTAGAACTAACCGTATCGGAGGGTAAAACCCTAATTTCAAAATGACTGCCCTTGAGAGTTTTAACGGTGAGCTTCATATCGTCGGAAAAATTGAAATCGACGGCGAGATACGACGGCGGAGAGAGTGTACAGAGAGAGACAGACCTAAGAAAAGCTCAAATCAAGAGATCGAGGCCCCGACGCTAGAGAAAAGCTGACCGTAGCTAAAACAGTCTCTCTCTCTAGCAACAGAGCGTTTTGGATTTCAAACGCGGCAAGAGATCGCCATGTGCAATCCACGTGACACATGCATCTCCAATTCGGCCCAGCTGGTCACAATTCTACATGCACCAAAGAAATATTAATAGCCCAGTAAGGCCCTATGTTAGTGGGCTACGCCCTTTAAATGACATTAAATTAGACTAACACAAAACAGTTCTGGTTAGTATGAGTAATAATAATTAAGTTTTGTTGTCGGTATTTAGCAATCAATTTTCTAAGGATATACTTTGACATTTAAATCAATAGAGAGTCATGTAATGTCGGTCGAGGACTTAAAAGCCAGCTAGAATAATAACAACCCCACATGGGACATTTATAAAAAGGTCACACAAAGTAAGTAAGTGGAAAATAACTCAATTCCAGACCAACCCAACACGCAATTTAATTCTCTCTAATCAATTTAGTTCCTAAATATCCGGTTTTTGAGAAGAAACCCGCGTTTACCGGCGAATCGGCTCTTTACTCTCTAGCCGGAGACGAGATCTACAATTTTGACGACTCTGCCTAAGATATAGCAATTATTGGGAGCTGCACGAAGAAGATTTTATTTGGTCGACGGAGCTGGAATCAGCTATTCTTTCTTCTTCTCCCTAATCGTTTCTTTTAGCAGCTCTTTCTCTCTCACCCGAAGGTTCGTTATCTCTTTTCCTGATTCGATCCGTTTCTTTTTATTTATTTTGCGTCATGTTTTGAGTTTTCTTCTGTTGGATCGTCTAATTCGTTTTAGTTTCGAATAAAATGGATGATCCAGATTTACTAAGCTTGTTTATAATCCCACATGAAAGATTAATCTCGTCTTAAAATTCGTCGACAAATCGTTTGTTTTGAAATTTGGCAATGTTACATGTTTTACATCCCATTGTTTATCTCGTATCTGCAATTTTATTTTTTGAAGAAGCTTTTGGTTTATGAACTCAAAACTTGTGTGTCATTTTTCAGGTTGGTGTTAAGCTGGAAAGGTTGGTCTTTTAGAAGATATGGTTCTTGATGGGATTGTATCATCACCATTACGGAGGCCACATGCTCTTAAGAAGCAATGGGATGACTTGGGTAGCTGCTCTACTGTTGTCCAGAGGCATCGTTTCCTTTTGACTGCTATGCTTCTTTTGGCATTCCTCTGCACCATTTATATCTACTTTGCCGTCACACTAGGCGCTAGGCACTTGTTGTGCTCAGGGATGACTGGAAAAGACAAGGCAATGTGTCAAATGGAACACATCCAAGCCAGTTTCTCCAACGGAAAACTGAAATTCTTCTAGAGTGTCAGCCTAAGCTGATTGCATTATATAAACATTTGTCTCTCTGTTGAAATGTGTGTGTAATCGCCTAAAGAATGGCTTGTAAACCCATCAGAATCTACACGTACCTTATTCTACTTTGATTATGTCCCAAGATTCACAGTTATTGTACAAATATGAATCTTCTGTAATCGAATATATATGCTAAAAGTTTTGGAGAATACAAGTTTTTTTCTTTGACATCATCAAATTTTTTATTAATAAAGAATGGAACATTGAGAGAATTTGTTATCACAGCACTTTGTACATTTGCAGTGTTTTAGGTTCCATCATCACCATGTTCGTTGAGGAACCAGCGGTTCAACGTCTAACTTGGGCGATAAATCAAAGAGGGAAGCTGGAGCAGTCATGTCGACGCTCCAAGAATCATCCATGTTGATTTCCATGGCGCATTCTTCTTCGTCCTCCTCTTCAATATGTAACTCCAAATCTTCGGGTGATGAACGGATCCTCTCAAGCTCAACTGAAACCTCTCTCATATTTGGTCGTTTCTTCCCTTTTAGACTTAAACACCTTCTGGCAAGTTTCGCCACAGCCAACACTTGTTCCAACGTGCAACCTTCTTTGATCCGAGAATCAACAATATCAAGAACTCTGTTCTGTTTCATAGCCTCATTGAAATGAGACACAAGTCCTCTGTTTTCTTCGGGCCGCATTACAGAAAACGGCTTTTCTCCAGTTATGAGCTCAACCAAGACGACCCCAAAACTATAAACATCACTTTTATCCGTAAACTGGCTAGTTTGAAAGTACTCTGGATCCAAGTATCCAAAAGTACCTGCAACTAGAGTAGTCAAGTGAGTTTGATCTACGTTTATGGATCTCGAGGTCCCGAAATCCGATACCTTGGCTCTATACTTCTCATCCAAAAGTATGTTTGTGGTCTTGACATCTCTATGATAGACCGGAGTTGATGCAGCCGAGTGCAAGTAAGCAAGTGCTCCTGCAATCTCAACAGAGATGCGCAATCGCACATCCCAAGTCATAGTGTAATCATCAGAATCATGGTGAAGCCGCTTGAATAGGTCTCCATTTGGAATATGTTCATAAACCAAGATAGGAACCTCTGTCTCGAGACAACACCCCATGAGTTTGACAATATTTCTATGGTTAATCTGCGAGAGAACACCAACTTCATTGATAAACTCCTCAACTTTATCTTCATCTAAAACTTTAGATCTTTTCACAGCAACAATTCGCCCATCTACCAACATTCCTTTGTAGACAGTGCCTTGACCTCCTTGCCCAAGAACCCTGTTCATATTGAAGTTATCCGTCGCTTTCTCCAGCTCTTTCGAACTGAATATCTTCGATGACTGCACATTACCTCCTCTTGTAGTTAACTGTTGTTTCAACAACAAGCCTCCATTACGTTTAAAGAACATTCTCTTTCGGATAATCTTCCTTCTCTTCTTAACGAACTTGATCAATCCCCATATCCCAAGTACCAAGAACAACAGTGGAAAACCTAGAACAAGACCTGCACAAGGACGAAAGAAAACTATAAAGATCATCACTCTTTTTTGCTCTGTGATATGACTTTGGAATCTGGAAAAGAACTCCATTGATTCACCTGGAAACAGAGGCTTGATCTTCCCTACTCCATTCAGCTCGCACCTCCACGATCCAGGAACATTCACACAAGTTAGTTCTCCACAGCTGCTTAGTCCTTTTCCTTCCTCACATTCGTCAATGTCTTAAAAACAAAATGAACAAAAAAGGCTGAATCAACACATCCGTAATCACTTAATTAAAACCCCATTGAAGCCAAATAGACGAAGAAACACATAAATCTTACCAATGCATCCACCAGGAAGATAAGGATTCCCTCTGTAACCAATCTGATTGCAGTAACAGTTACTGTAACCAAAGCCAGAGAAGTTACCATACTCACAAACACAGCTCGGTGCGCTCGTGTAAATCCCTGTTTCCGTCAAATTCACACAACCCACAGGATTCGTTAACCGAGAATCTGATGTATCAAAGTACCAACCAAGCTCAATCACCGTAAACCCATTAGTATAAAATTGTTCCGGCTCTGTAACATTCGCCGGAGAGTAAGTCTCATTCGTCAAGAAAGCAACTTTACAGTTTCCTCCTTGAGTTGTGTTACCACCGGAGCTTTCAAGGTCAACGCCGATTACTTGCGGTCTATCCGCCGGAATCTTCGCCTGACAACATGTGTAACCACCGCAGATCTTGTCTAAACGACTCTTATCTCCGTCGCAGCTCGATTCGCATCCTGTGATCTGAGATTCGATGTCTGTAATCAATGCTCTGTTGTCACAACCAACTGAGACGAGACGATTCGAGTCGGTGATGAAAAAGGGACTTCCTTTACCGGTGAGGTTTAAAGGAAGAGGCTTTACGGGTCGTTGAGAACAGCCGGAGGAAGTCACCGGAGATTTAATGTGAACAACTCCGTAGGAACTGTCGATGCTGCTTCGAAGAGTGATGCTAACTAATTCTCTGTTGATCTTATAGAGGAACGGAGCTAAGGATTTACCGGAGGTGGTGCTGTTACAGACAACCTCGTACCAGTCGTTGAGAAAACAGTCTCTTCGTCCGATTCCAAAAGGAAAAGGAATCTCGATTCCTCCACAGATACGGTTACATGAAGTTGAAGAAGAAGGTGGAGATTGAGCTGTCGTTATCAAAGGACCATTGATGAACAGAGTTAGGATAGAGAGTAGAACAGAGAAAAAAAGTCTCCTTCTCTTCATTTTTTTTTTCTCTAATGACTTTTATGTATGAAAGTTCTATTTTAGAAATTATTGAGCCGTCTCGTTGGAATTTGGAAGTTCTATTTTGTCAACGGTCAAGGGATCAATTATCATTACAAGTTTACACAACTTATTGTCCAAATCAATTTTGTAATTTTTCATAATTAGAATCTTAATTTTAGTTATACGATTTTACTATCATTTTTTTTCCCAGATGATATAACAAAGTTGATTATTCACATAGATTATTAATATCAGGAAATTGACTATTCACCAACGCAAATCATTCATATGTGTGCAATGGAAAAGTTGACTATCTTAATTCTTAAACTAAAGGATCCTTTTCATCAGTCGAAATTTCTAAATTATGTTGGTTAAGGTTCCATCACATTGTCAATTAACATAATTTCTGTTAAACCGAAATGAATTGGTCATTGAGTCGAATCGGATTAAGGTTCAACATGATCCATGATCTGACCGGATTCACAAAATTCTCATATAATTGTAGTATAAATTTTTTTTTAAAAACAGTCTCAACGGTTTTATGTTTTGGACATGTATAATTATGTAAGAGAGCCCATGTCCAGATAACAAATACTTGAGTAAATTCTGTAATAATTATTGCCAAAATATTTAAAGAAGTAAACTATGAAATTATTCTTATGTATTGGGAAGTGTATAGTACAAAGTACAAACTACAAAGTGGTTACAAACAGATCTGTATGGTTAATAACACAAATTGACGAGTGACGACATTTATAGAAATAACTTCACACGTAAAGACCAAAACAGAACGTAAATGCAAAGATATGAGGTAGTAATAAATTTGTTTGCATGCATGGTTAATATATTACCGAGGAAACAATGGTTCAACATCTGACCGCGACGAAGATGTTGTAGCAATGCTGTATTGAGATGATGCGGCGGTAACACTCACGTAGTTTCTCGACTCTACGTTAACGTCCACTAATGTTTCTTTTTTTTCTTCTTCGTTTTCGCTAGCATACTCATACGGCTGCATATCTTCAGAATATGAACGAATCTTCTCCAATTCCATCGATACTTGTCTCATACTTGGTCGTTTCCTTCCCTTCATATTCAAACATTTCCTTGCAATTTTTGCGGCTGCTGTCACTTGATTCAACTTACAACCATCTCTTATTCGAGCATCAATAATGTCGGAGAGTCTGTTCTCTTTCATTGCAAGAGTGAAATAAGTTGCCAATGTCCTATATTCCTGAGATCGCAGAAAAGAGACTGATTTTTCTCCAGTGATTAGCTCCGCTAGCACGACTCCAAAGCTATAAACATCACTTTTGTCTGTGAATTGGCTCGACTGGAAATACTCTGGATCCATATATCCCACCGTGCCTGAAACTACTGTAGTGAGGTGGGTATGATCCACGGTCACCGTTCTTGAAGTACCAAAATCGGACACTTTGGCTCGATGTTTCTCATCTAACATTATGTTTGTAGACTTGATGTCTCTGTGATAGATTGGAGATGATGCAGCCGAGTGCAAATATGAAAGCGCTCCTGCAATATCTACAGCAATACGAAGACGCACTTCCCAAGTAGTCATCGTATAATCATCGGAATCATCATGAAGATGCTCAAAAAGGTTACCATTAGGAATGAATTCGTAGACTAGAATAGGGACATCTGTCTCTAGGCAACACCCCAAGAGTTTTACGATGTTCCTATGGTTGATTTGTGAGAGAATGACGACTTCGTTGATGAACTCTTCTAGCTTGTCTTCGTCTACGACTTTGGACTTCTTTACTGCTACTATTCTACCGTCTACAAGCATTCCCTTGTACACTGTACCTTGACCTCCTTCGCCTAGTATTCTGGTTAAGCTAAAGTTTTCGGTGGCTTTCTCCAACTCTCTTGAGTTGAACACTCTTGTACTGTCCACGTTGCCTTCAGTTGTAGTCAATTGTTGTTGCAACAATAAACCCCCATTACGCTTAAAGAATTTCTTCTTTTGGTTTAACCTCCTTTGTCTTCTAATAAATTTGTATAACCAGTATATTCCACCAATGAATACCAATGTGCTGAAACTAGTGCTAAGCCCTACAAACCCACAAAAGAAAAATGAAAAGCAAAATACATTTTCTATATGGCTCAACACTATTTGTACACAATCTTATATATGTATATATAAAAGAAAACTTTAGATAGATGTGAGTGTACTTGAGATGAAAATTTTCATGACTTACCTATAACAAGTGGTCGATGATTTGTGTACTCACACGTATAACCGCCCAGCAAATTGACACACTTGCCTGCCGTACAGACTGGGTTTCCATCAATGCCTCTTACGCATTCATTAATATCTGATTTTATTAAAATTAACATGTTATCAAACAATGATCTCGTTGGAATATTTTTATCATGCATGGTCATAGAAAACTAGGATAATTAGCGCAATTACTTATATACCTTTGCATTCGCCAGGAATATATGGGTTGCCTTCGAAACCACTAGCGCATGAACATGTTGCATAGCCTGTAGTTGTAGAGTTATAGTCGCAAAGGCAACCTATTCCGTATTCACGATTGTCTCTTCTTAGAATTGTGTACTCGTCTATACTTTTGCATCCTAGAGAGCCTATGAAGGAATGATTCGCCGTATGGATGAACCATCTTAGGTCAACCGTATCATATCCATTAGCATGAAGCCTCTCCGGGTCAGATCCATTTGACAAAAAGTATTCCTCGTCTGTTATGAAGGCAACTTTGCATCCCTTGGATTCTGTGTTACTATCATCTATTTCCACACCAATAATCTGTTGATACCTAGCGGGCAAACTTGCCTTGCAGCATCCAATACCGTTGCAGCTTGTATCATTCATAATGGAAATATTTTTACAATACTCGGAATCGCCATACCTAGCATTACAGTAGAGTACCCCGAGATAATCATTTATAGGTATATCTTGATTTGTGCTGCAAGTAGACTCGCATCCCACAATACTTGGCTCGACATTTGTCAACGACGCCGTGTTGTTGCAGCCAACCGCTATGAGCATATTGTTGTCGCCAAGGTAAAAAGGGTAACCTGTCATATTTAAAAGTGATCCAAACTCTTGTCCGCCACTTGAGCATCCCTTTGAAGCTATTGGGTTTCTTATGCGAATTGACCCGTAGCCTACGTTAAAGAACCGGCGATACATATCCGAAAAAGAGATACTCACAACTTCCCTGTTAATGATGGAAAGAAAAGGAACAGAGTTGTTGACACAAATAATCTCGTACCATTTCTCGAGATAGCAACCCGTTCCGATTCCAAACGGGTACGGGATGTCGATTCCTCCACATGTCTTAGGACAAGAGCTAGCAACGGTGAGATCAATGATCAGAAGGAGAGAGAAGAGACTCAAAAGAGAACAACTACAATTAGAGCTCATATTAATGTTTTCTGTTTATGATCTGCTCAAGAAAAGCTAAAAGCAGAGACGGGTTTTGTAAGGATGAGCGAAGGAAAAATCTTGTGTTTAGTTTGACCCAGCAATGAATCATAAGTCTTCATCTTTGAATTTCGCTTTCATATTTTCTTCTCTGGTCAGTCTTTGTTTCTCTAGTCCTCCTAGTGAAAGCTTTTCTTGCTTTCAGTGAGCCTCCTTGTTTGAATTTCAATATTTTATATTCCTCCATTTATTTACGAGAAAAAAGAAAAATATCAAAACGTGACTGGTTTAGGTCGCGAGGAGAAATTTCCACTGTAACTATCACAATCCGACTCTAGATTAAAACGTGGCTAATTAAATATCAAAAAGAGAACAAGTATCTGTAGAGCTCATGCATGTTTATTATGTGTTATGATCTGCTGAAACATTAGTCAGAGTTGCGTTTTTTGGATTTTCTTTTGTAAGGTCACACGCATGAACGCAAGAAACATAGAGAAGTGAATCTAGCTCAGCTTATTGTTTTAGGCTTATTAGAATAGTAGACACTTTTTAAAAAGTAATTTGAGAAGTAGGTAGTTTTTTTAGAAATTTGTGAAATAGACACTTTTTTTACTTTTTTTGTGAAATAGAGGTTATGTGTAATAAGCTAAAAGACAAAAAATATGTCAAATACCATTTTACCTTTTACTTTATATGAAAAAATATGGGTCAAACTTTTTATATTATTTAACTATTTAGAACTATTTTTATTATATTATAGTTATTTTTTTTTTCATATTCATCTTTTTGAATTTTATAAAAATAAATTATTTTTAAAAAATAATTTCTTCTTCCAAAAACAAGATGATTTATATGTTTTTAATTATAATTCTCGTACACCAGCATTAAAACATAGTTTTGTACACTAACACTTATACACCAAATCATTTTATACATATCTTCTAAAATATTTCTATTTATCTCATATTTATAAAATAAAATAATAATTGTTCATAAATTAATAAAAATATAATGGTGTACACCATCATGTATACTATTAAATTAACCATAATGGTGTATACCATTAAATGAAAGTAATGATTATACATTTTTACTTATGTACACTAACATTTGTACACTTTTATGTACA
>Ga0041059_1001932_pt1 | contig 15993 bp, 16 predicted proteins | sample AraColnosormetaG_FD_56232 | JGI IMG/M metagenome (GOLD analysis project Ga0041059, IMG submission 56232) | Arabidopsis roots microbial communities from North Carolina, USA - Col MF nosort | ecosystem: Host-associated > Plants > Roots > Unclassified | place: USA: North Carolina | collected...
TTTTTTTTTTTTTTTTTTTTTCTTTCTGTTATTGTTGATCAAAACAAGTTCCACAATTCTTCGCAAATTAGACAATCTATGTTTTGGGGAAAAATGTAAATATCTAAAAGTTTAGGATTAGAATGAAAGACACTATTAATTTTATTTTTAAAAAAGTTTTATGGAAGAGACATTAATACAAAAGCTTCTTGTCTCTTGTTTGGCTTCTTCACTTGTTTATATTACCCAACCCTACCTTTCTTCTTCTTCTTCTTCTCTTTTTACCATTTTTTCAGTTTCTGGCTGTTCCCAGTCCACTCTCTCTCTTCTCTCTTTCTTTCTCTACCTTTTGACTCCATGCCGGTCTCCGGTGAAATTTTCAACGGGTAATAATTTCCGGGGATTGACCCGAGACAACAAGATCTAAATCTATCTACCCATTGGAGTTTTCTTAGGTAAGCTTGGAGATTATTAGTCTTCGTTTTTTATTGCATGGTTTATTCATTCGCTTATGTTTGTATGATCCTGCTTTTTGGATCTGTGCGCATTTTCCAATTTCAGAATTTTTGATAAGGATCTTTGGGGTTTATGGTATCAGATTCGGATCTACTTTCTCTTGTTCATAATCATATGGTAGATTTGACTTTGGCTTCGGATTTGAGGATCGATCTCATGTTTAATCTGAAATGATTTCTATTTCGATCGGAGAAGAAGAAAGAAAGGAACGATTTTTTGTGACATTTATTTCTGTTTTTTGATTGGTTAAAAGTTTTCCAGATTCTGACATCGATTTTAGTATTTATTACAGATTCTTAATTTGGGTTTTGCATCGGAGCTACAAGATTATCATTCATCTTTGGAAACTCATTGGTTTGGGTAAATGAAAGATTTGATGATCATGTTCTTCTTATATTGTTTTGATTGATTGAAGATTCGATGGATAAGATAATAAAGAGATGGAGATTGTTTTGGAGCAACGGTCGAAATCAGTGTCCAGATACTGGGACAAGAGTTGCCCAATTAAGAAAGACTTGTCTTTGATACTTACAGAAGAAGAAGAAGAAGAGTCTTGACAAAATTTGTTGTTTGTATTGAAATAGTTGTTTTTGTGTTGTGGTTGGATTCTTTGTATTATACATTAATGGCTGCGGAAGAGCATTCGAATAAGAGAAGAGAAGTCTCTGCTTCTGCTTCTGCTTCTGCTTCTGCTTCTGTAGTTGTGAATTTGAGGGTAGGAGAGGAGGATAACGATGGTCATCGCCTCAGGTTGGGATCTAGTGACTCAGTTCTCCCTGGTCTTATCGATGACGTTGCTCTTAACTGTCTTGCTTGGGTTCCAAGGTCAGATTATCCTTCCTTGTCATGTGTAAACAAGAAGTACAATAAGTTGATCAACAGTGGTCATTTGTTTGCTTTGAGAAAGGAATTGGGGATAGTGGAGTATCTTGTTTTCATGGTTTGTGATCCGAGAGGTTGGTTGATGTTTTCTCCTATGAAAAAGAAATGGATGGTGTTACCTAAAATGCCCTGTGACGAGTGCTTCAACCACGCGGATAAAGAGTCTTTGGCTGTAGATGACGAGCTTTTGGTCTTCGGGAGAGAGTTGTTTCAGTTTGCGATTTGGAAATACAGTTTGAGGTCTCGGTGTTGGGTCAAATGCGAAGGAATGCATCGTCCTCGCTGCTTGTTTGCATCGGGAAGCCTCGGTGGGATTGCTATAGTTGCGGGAGGAACTGATATGAATGGGAATATACTAGCATCAGCTGAGCTTTATGATTCTTCGTCAGGGAGATGGGAGATGCTTCCCAATATGCATTCACCTCGAAGACTATGCTCGGGTTTTTTCATGGATGGTAAGTTTTATGTGATTGGAGGCATGTCGAGCCCTAATGTATCAGTCACTTTTGGAGAGGAGTTTGATCTTGAGACAAGGAAATGGAGGAAGATAGAAGGAATGTATCCGAATGTGAACCGAGCAGCACAGGCTCCACCACTTGTTGTAGTGGTTAACAACGAGCTATTCACGCTTGAGTACTCAACCAATATGGTTAAGAAGTATGATAAGGTGAAGAACAAATGGGAAGTGATGGGAAGGTTACCGCCGATGGTGGACTCGTCAAACGGTTGGGGACTGGCGTTTAAACCGTGCGGGGATCAATTGTTGGTGTTTTGTGGGCAACGAGGTCCTCATGGCGAGGGCATTGTGGTGAATTCTTGGTGTCCGAAATCGGGAGCTAAAGATGGAAACTTGGATTGGAAAGTGCTTGGAGTTAAAGAGAATGTTGGTGTGTTTGTGTATAACTGCGCAGTGATGGGTTGCTAAAATGGAAACCTTCTTTGTTGTTGGTCTTCTTCTTCTCTATTGACTGGTCTTTTGTTTTTGCTATTGGGATTATAATGCTTGTTGTGTTTGTTCTGCGTTTAATTTTTGTGGTATATTGGAAAAAAATGAAGAGAAAATTCATTTACTATGCAAGATGTTTGCACAATTTTTACTTTAAAGTTCCTCATTTACTTGAATGAAAAGAGAAGAATTGTATTGTTGTGAATAGTGAAAATACTAAATGTGCGTTTTTGTAGTTGTGAAAAGTGAAAACTAGTTTTAAGTCATTTTCGTAAGTGAAAGCAATAGGAGGAGGGCTTTAAAGGAGGTTCAAGATCCTATGACTAATCTTGGTCCTACACGACCCAAAGCCGGAGGAAGAGGAGACTATGAATTAGGAATTTATGATCATTTGGTGGTATTTTACAACAAAATCATAAATTTGTTTTTGAGAATTTAATGCAGTCAAGATTTTTTTATTAGAAACAGTCTCGATCTATTTCAAATAGTAGGTATTACAAAATAGTCTGAAATTTCAGTGAGCTGATAAAGTATTCATGTGATCCTTATTTTTGCAGTCATCACTCATCAGTACACATTTGGAATCTTGGTTTAAGTGCAATGTGGTACAAGGAGTACTTCAGAAATCGTGATTTTTAGTTTGTTTTCTTTGAAAAGTGATATCTATGTAAAAAAATTGTTAAACGACAAAAGGAAACATAATGTACTTGTTCAGTTATTAGGCCTCTCAAGTCAACTACTACACCTACAAAAATATTGTAGCTATTCATATTTTTAGAGCCCATTATTAAAAACGGGCTCTTTTGATCGGATATGGACTTAAAAACTCGACAGGTATACTAGAAGACACAAGTAGAGATGGCTTGTGACTTTGTAAGCTATCTAAAAAAAAAGAGGATAATGACGCGTCGGATCTGATGGATTAGATTTTCGCGTTTACACATAGCTTGTAAGTATTTACAAATTTCCAATTTGGTCATGTAGTCCCAAAGGGACCAACCTAGTATTTGCAATTTTGCATGCGTGAAAGTTACCATCAAATATTATCTAGTGTCGTGAAAATCTATGAAACATATCCACTATATTTATGGAAATCTGTAGTAGATTGTTTAATTTTCATGTGTTTTTATTTTTTCTTAAAAAAATGCTTTAGAGCTGATGGAAACTATCACAAAACAATAACTCATCCTATCTTAAAAAGTCTAAGCACTAAAATGCTACTGTAATAATTATGGATAGTGCGATAATGTTTAATAAACGATCATGTGACATACTCTTCATTCTTCAAGAATGTAGTATAATTTAAGATTTTCCAAAACCCACTTAGGTCATTGTTAATGTGCGTAGGCATTTAAGTCTACTTATTCTAAAGAATCTTCTAGTTGATTCTTTCTCCCTAACAATGTGGGTCTTCGAGCTTGGCCTCTCATGTATGGGTAAGTCGTACATAAGTGCAACACACACACTTTATTTTGTATGGGTAAATTCATGATTCATGTACCTGCCATAAGTGCAAAACTGTGTATGATTTAAGCCCTACATTACCAGGAGGTGGCTTAAGTCAATATATGTATCATATAGGATTATGTGTGATTTGACATAATAGCATTTCAGAGAAATCTTAACATAATATATACATGATTTGGTTCTAAACTTATAAATTATAAGACATGCTAAAAGAAGCTTATTATGGTACATTTAAACATAATCCTATAACCACAACAAAAAAGGATAATAATGAACCTACAATGATGTAGAGCGAGCGAGATTGCCTACCAATATGCTTTTGCTTTGCCCATTTGTGTCGGCAAATTCTGGTTGGTTTGGATCACTTTGGTATGATGCTACTTTCACGTAATCAGTAGGTTTGGCCATTCAGATATAAAAACATCCATATCTGAATACTTGATTTAGTTCATTTTTCTTTTCATGCATAGCCGGAAATATATCGTTAATAGATTTTTTGTAAACTAAATAGAAATTTGTTTCTACAGTGATAAAATAAATTTTCTTTAAGCTTCATGAAATTTTCAAAAAATTATTCAATATTTTAGATGTTGTACGCTTGCTACTGTAGAGTATTATTTTGTGTCCATAACTATTTTAACAATATTATAAATGAGTGAGAATACGAATGGAGAGAAACGAAAATCTTCAATAGATAAAGATTGGCTGGTTTTGAATTCTAGTCAAAAATTAGCTTTATTGCTGAGTGATTACTCCTACAATGGTTTTAAAAGCAGAGATTCTTCGTAAGAAGCAAAATATGTAAACGAAAGTCACTTTTATTTTGGGCATCGTTCTAAAGCCAAATTCAAATAAAATATCGACATTTCTCCTTCCTTTGAAATCAGCATTTACAAAAACGTTTGTAGAAACACACAAAACATGACTAATTTTGTTTTCAAAGGCTATATATGTTTGTGGCTATTCATTATCAAAGATATATAAGCGGTCACCAAAAGAATTTTGCAGGTCGAAATGTACTTCATATATCATAAATGATTAAAAGTGATAACTAATCATTTTTACTAGCCTGAATTGAAGATTATTGCAAGAAAACTTTTTGTGCAAGGGAATACTAAATTTGGTAATCTTTTTTATATATAATAAATTAACTCGCCGTTAAAATAAAAATAAAAAATAACTCAGTAAATTTGTATTAGAGAGAGCTATTTCAGCTTGGAGTATATATTGACATGGATTAATGAAAACAAAAGGGTAAAAGAATTGTCAAACGACAGCATATTTATCATTCAAGTACTCATCGTATAGAATAATTATATAACGTATTATCTGCGCCACCTAACTAAGCACAAACTTCACGCATGATCGTGATGTATGAAAATTCCGATCTCTAAGTACTAATTAACATCAAACAAGCTTTTGTTAAACCTAATGCATCACTAGCAACTTTAATGTTATAAATATCATAATTTCTTACATAAAATACTAATATGATTCATGCCAAAAGTTATCTAATTCATATATCATGCGCTTGGAATAATATAAATATTTTCACAACACACTTTCGTGATTGTTACGAACATAGATCAAACAGAAAATTCAACATCAAACAAAGAAAGAATATTGACCAAAGAAAATTGAGTATTTTTGGAAAATAAATTTGGTAGGAAGATAAGTGGGTGAACAAAAATGAAGTAGATATAAATTACAAAGTGATTTAACAATGACATAAATGAAGTAATATCACTAAGAATGTTTTTGCAATATTAAAAAAAAAAACTTTGGATATTATAGGAATTAGGTTAATCCGCCTAATAAATGTTTGGTCCAAGTCCAACTAATCCAAAACTATGTTAAATTGTAATTTAAATTTGATACATCAAAACCTGTTTTTGGAAATTAACCTTTTTCGTCAAAACAAGTTTCTTTTTGGAAACCGTTACACGGTTCTGGTGATTAATAGACATGGGAACTAGAATCCAAAATGCAGGTGTTACATCAAACTTAAGTGATATCAAAAAAAGCAAATTTCAAAAAGAGAAGAAAACCACTAAATCACTATGATAGTACACATGTCACACATTCACAACTATGTCCAAAATATAAATTACATAATTTCGTTCATCTTATCAAATTCTGCCGCGCCGCATCATATAACACGCAGCATACACTATAGTGCCTTTTCCCAAAAACATACTATAGTTTATTTATAACTAGATTACATTTGATAATTTGTGATAAATATTGTGTCAAATTGGTAGGATTATGTTAATGATATTGCTTAGTAGAAAACAGTTGTATCTTTTTAGCCTTTTAGGCAAGAAGATGATGAAAATATGAGAGAATTGAGCGGTAGGCCCATCTCTCTTCTGTTCATAAATGAGAATCATGCTTTACTCTCTCTCCCTTTTTCTCATTCTTCTTCTTCTTCCCCATTTACAGCCCAATTCCACTATCTTCCTCATCATCATAAATTCATAATACTATTGCACTAATCTCGAGAAGATAAAGAGACAACAAACACCTCTCTATCTCTCTCTTTCTTTTTTCTTTCTTCCGTTTCAAAGTTTCTTCCTTTTGGGCGGGTTTTAAGGAAATTTTGGAATTTCTCTCTTTTTGGAGACGTTTCTTTAATTTCTGGGCTTCTTCTAGTTGTGGGTTTTGTTTTCTACTTGTAGCTACTGTGTCACGCTTTTCTCTAGCGAATACTTTGATGCTTCTTCATGACTCTTTAACAAGATTATTCTGAGCTTTTCCTCTGGCCTTCTAATTATTAAAGTCTTCCTTTTTATCTATTGTTAAGGTTTGGCTTCGTTGTCTCTTCCTCTTACCTCTGCTTTTTGGTTCAGAGTATTTGAATTTTGGGGAATATTAAAAATTGCCTGATACTGAAATCAATCTCTTGCTGTCTAGTGATGGCTACTGAAGAGAAGCCTCTTAATTCTCTTGATTTAAGCCATGATGATTCTTCCCCTGCTTCAAATCAGGTACATATAACAAAATTTATGTATGTTTATGCAAAGTATTGATCTATGGTTTCAAAGATTTGAACTTCGAATGAATTAGATGCGTCTCTTGAATGGAATTGAAAATATTAGAGTTTTTGTTGTGCTACTTACTTGCCAAAAATTGCTTGTCATGTTTGGAAAAATTCAGGCTTTTGGAACCTAAATCTCTGATTAGTGTTGTTAGTTTCATCCAAGGGATTACTTTTCTTAAGGAATTGAGGTGTTGTTTGAATTCTCATAGAACTCTTTTGTTACTTTTCCTCTTTGTTCTTGATGAGAAGGCTGAAGGATCATCTGCTATAACTGAAGACACTTCTGCGAATGTTCAACAATGGAGGCGAAAGAATCTCTCTTTACAGATACCCTCTAGAGCAGCTGGTCTCTCTCCTGAAGATTCGGTTGTTATCAAAATGCCTCCAACGCCTAGTCCAACTCCAAGAAGAGTCAACTTTGCTTTGACTTCGAGTTCTCCAGGTCCTACTCCTACTTCTTCTTCTGTTCTTCCTCGTGGCAAATCGTCCCTGAAGAATCTATTGCCAAAAGCTGGGTGTAAACCAAAAACCTCTAACACTGATATCGAGAAGGGACAAGGGAATGCCTGTTCTCCTCCTGCATCGCAGGAGAAGGCTTCGATATCGAGGTCATTATCACTTTCAAAGCTATTTACACCTAGGATCAAGAGAACTTCGTCCCTACCTGTGACTCCTGTTATTCTTTCAAACTCAGAGTCAGCTCACGGAGGAACCAGTGTTGCTCCTCAAACTCCAAACGTAAGCTTTCTCTTGTATCATTTCAGAGAACCTTATGATTGTTTAGGTACTTATACTTGGCATTGCAGAGAAAAGGGAGTGTACACATAGCTCGCTCTCGCTCTGTGCCCCTTAACGACAAGGAATTAAGCCTGAAGGGAATGGATTCATTTTTCAGAGTAATTCCTTCGACTCCTCGTGTTAAGGAAGGAGACGTTTTCTCAAATGCATCAGAGGCTGGTAATACTGGTAAGTTCATATTTCAATCGGTTTTATGGTTTCTTTTTTTCCGAGATATTTATTTTTACTGGACACGACAAATCTATCTTAATGTATTGTACAGAAACAGGTGATGCTGATGGAGAAGACATACCTGAGGATGAAGCAGTTTGTAGGATTTGTTTGGTAGAGCTCTGTGAAGGAGGAGAAACCTTAAAAATGGAGTGTAGTTGCAAAGGCGAACTTGCTCTTGCCCACAAAGATTGTGCTCTTAAATGGTTCACCATAAAGGGTAACAAGACTTGTGAGGTGTGTAAACAAGAAGTTAAGAACTTACCTGTAACACTCTTACGCATCCAAAGCCTTCGAAATTCTGGTGTTCCTCAGCTAGATGTCTCTGGCTATAGGTAAAAATACTCTTCATTTCACATTCTTGTACAAATTTTCTGCAAGATTTGAACCTCAGAGAGTATTCAAACTTTCTTTTGGTTAAATAGTAAACTTCACCTAAATCTCTGTATAATTTCCCGACAGGGTGTGGCAGGAGGTACCGGTTCTAGTAATCATCAGCATGCTCGCTTACTTCTGCTTCCTCGAGCAGCTCCTGGTAATCCGTCTCTACTGTTTATAACAACAACCAGCATCCGGATTTAGACATACATATACAGACTATAACAGTAAGTTCCATTTGTAGGTTGAGAATATGGGTACAGGTGCCATCGCTATATCACTGCCGTTTTCTTGTATTCTTGGTCTTCTTGCATCCATGACCGCATCAACCATGGGTAGGTCGTCTTTTAGAAAATACTCTTTGCAATGTGCTCCTCCACTCTGACCCGTTTTCAGTTCTGGAATATTCCTATGCAGTAATGAGAAGATTTGTCTGGATTTACGCATCTGTCCAGTTTGCGTTGGTCGTTCTCTTCGCCCATATATTTTACTCTGTGGTTAGTGCTCTTCAACGCATCTTTTTTTCCTTCCCTTGTGAGACACATATTGGTTAGACGTTGTGAGCTTTTGGTTAAATTTTAGCAACAAAACGTTGTGAGACATAGAAATGCAACCTTTATCATATGATAGTCTATAAAATCAACATTTTTGTTGCTAAAATTCGATCTCTCGGTGGTAACAGGTGAAGTTGCAACCAGTTCTGTCAGTTCTTCTGTCAACATTTGCTGGATTTGGTGTATGCATATGCGGAAGTTCAGTGATGGTTGAGTTTGTGAGATGGAGACGAAGATGGCGAGCCAGAAGGCTAGAGCAACAGCTGAACCATGCTTTGACTCTGTCACAACCGCCGCAACCACTGGATCCAACAACCTCTCTGCATCATTCAAATACCTCATAGAGAGCCAAGAAGTGGACAGATGATTTTACATTTATACAGTGTAGTTTGGTTAATGTTTATGTAATGATTTGTATAAAAGAAAAAGAGAAAGTGATCCAAGGAATGCTTAAAGATTGTTCCTTTTGTTTGTTTTACATACACATTTGTATTGTTGTAAGTTTGTAACTTTGATTTGCTCAATCTCTGCAAATGAAATGTTTGTAGCAGTATTGGTTTCTCTGTATAATAAAAAGATTTAAAATTGAACAAGTGGGTCACGAGGTAATCACGTGCCAAGTTCCTGAAAACTCTTCTTCTCTGTTTCTGACTTATTAGGCTTAAGTCTTTGTTCTTCCTTCTCGACGACGGTGTCACTTGCGATGAATCTCTCCACGAGGCTCGCTGAAAAACTTCCCGGAATCTTACCGGCGCCGTCTTCTCCTCTCCTGCGTAAAGGTTGGTTCTTTTTAATCTTACTGTCTTTTTGGAAATTGCTTGTTTGGTTTGGATTCAATTCAAAGGGAAATCTTTTCTGGGTTTCTCTTCGTCTGTTTGATTTGTCTCTGATTGATGAAGGATACTTTCGTGCTCATATCTCTCTACCTCTTATCTTTACTAGGTTTTAAGTCGTTAGGTTCAATCTCGAATTCACAAGCTAATGAGGGTTTTTGTTAATTATTTCTACTCATGTGTGTATTAGGAGTCTCCGAGTTAAGATGCTTTTCAATTGCTAACCAAAGTAGAAGATTGAGATGGGGATTACAAAAGAAGATGGTTTGGAGTTTGGAGAGAGCTGAGACCTGTGTAGTGAGCAAATCATGTTTAGTTCATCCTGCAACTGAAGCCTATGCACAAGAAGCTATTGAAGCTATCAAATCCGAAAAAGTTATTGCTGTGCCTACCGATACGCTTTATGGCTTCGCTTGTGATGCTTGGTAATCTAAAAATCTTCACTTTATCAGCTGATATAACCTTTTACATTGCCTGGACTAAGTTGTGATTTATGTAACATGACAGTTCTTTAGAAGCGGTTAGCCGGATTTATGAGATCAAAGGGCGTAAACTTACAAGCCCTTTAGCTATCTGCGTTGGTGATGTATTAGATATCAAGAGAGTGGCTACCACAAGTCACTTACCTCACGGTTTACTTGATTCGCTCTTGCCCGGTCCAGTCACTCTTGTACTTCAACGAGGTTTGCATCTTCTTCTTAATGTGGTTGCATTTGATATGATCTCTTTATGTGAGAGTGTTCTTGTAGTGTTTTAAACAGGTGAATCAAGCATTCTTGAAAAGTCCTTGAACCCAGGGATTGGTACTATTGGAGTACGGGTTCCAGATTGTGAATTCATTAGAGAAGTATCGAGAGGTTCGGGCAGTGTGTTGGCTCTTACAAGTGCTAATTTAAGCGGTGATAGAAGCAGCGTTTGTGTTAAAGATTTTGAGAATCTTTGGCAGCATTGTGCTTATGTCTATGATGGTGGTTTACTTCCATCGGGCCGCGCAGGATCTACAATAGTCGATCTGACTAAAGTTGGAAAGTACAAGATCATTAGGCCCGGAAGGTATGTTTAGATCAGTAAATGCGAATTAATGGATTTAGAGTTTGAATCTTTGTGGAGTTGTTGAGCTAAAATGACTTATAATAATGTTGCTTGTGTTGTTAATTCAGCGCGAAACAAGCAACAGTGGCAATTCTTGAGAAGTATTTGCTGGAAGAAGAAGAAGAAGAAGACCATAAAGAGAAGAGAGCTAGTTAAACTCTGAATCATCTGATCTGACTTGCAAAAATTTGAGGTTTTGCTTTGGTTCTTACTAAATTTTTGATATTGGGTTAAGATATGTTTGTTTTTAGTGCAATACGAGAAGATTGTTAGTGTTGAGGGGGTATGCTAATGCTACCTCCCATTCCCATGGTACGCATGTGTAATTTGAAGAAACTTGGTGGACCATTTCGTAATTTTTACTTAAGTTTCTTATTATTGCTCCATTTGGAAATTAAACTTTGTTGTAATCTTATTAAAAAATTATCAAATATTAGTGGAAATTTTTCCTATTTTTAAGAACAATATTTGTTGTATCCATATTCTTTTCTTATAAAGGTGTCAATTTTTCAATAGAGGAAAATCTCATTAATTTTTGTATATAGGGGTCAAAGTTGAAGAAAAGGATAAATAGAGGACCTCAAAATTTCATTTTCCACGTATCCGTGCTCTAATTTTATTCCACTTCTGCTAAAACATTTGGACTATAAATGTCTGGTTGGTCTTGGCTGTTTGTTTGCAACACTTGTGCTAAAACGTTTTATCCTGAGTTTCTTTCACCATCCAGCTTCATTTGTGAAAAATCGTCAATCCCTCTCAAACTCTTCTCACCACTAATTTCTTCCTCTGGAACATTCTCTTCTCTATTATTTTGATTCCCTTGGCCTCAACACTGGTTTCTCAATTGCATGATCTTGGCTCGTCTTCAGGTACTGTTGTTTCATACCTTAGAGAATCTCAAATTGGTTCTTGGGTCTGGTTTGATTAGTTTCTGTGTTATTTCAAGGGGGAACGAAGACAATTTAGCTGGGTAATTCTGGGTTTTGCGGAATTTTGGTTGATTTTTGCGTCAGAATCAGAATTTGAAGCTAAAAAGAGTTCTGCTTTGATTATCCAATTGCCATGATCTTTCACAGTAACCAAAATGGATTTATGAAGAATATCAAATTCAGCTAATTTTGCTCTGTGCCTATGCAGTTACTTTGATTCACTGAGAAAAATGGCGACTGGAGTATTGCCAGCTCCGGTTTCTGGGATCAAGATACCGGATTCGAAAGTCGGGTTTGGTAAAAGCATGAATCTTGTGAGAATTTGTGATGTTAGGAGTCTAAGATCTGCTAGGAGAAGAGTTTCGGTTATCCGGAATTCAAACCAAGGCTCTGATTTAGCTGAGCTTCAACCTGCATCCGAAGGAAGCCCTCTCTTAGGTATATTACATAAGAGATTCATTCAAATTTATCATTTTATAGCTTTTTCCGAGCTTTTGATTGGATGTTATATTGATTTTTGTAGTGCCAAGACAGAAATATTGTGAATCATTGCATAAGACGGTGAGAAGGAAGACTCGTACTGTTATGGTTGGAAATGTCGCCCTTGGAAGCGAACATCCGATAAGGATTCAAACGATGACTACTTCGGATACAAAAGATATTACTGGAACTGTTGATGAGGTTTTTGCATCTGTCCTTTCAAACCTGTTTGCAGCTTGTAAATATTGCTTCGATTTGGGATATATGATCCAAGTTTTTGACTGTTACGTTGAAAATTATAGAGACACATGTTGTTTGTTATGTGATATAGGTTATGAGAATAGCGGATAAAGGAGCTGATATTGTAAGGATAACTGTTCAAGGGAAGAAAGAGGCGGATGCGTGCTTTGAAATAAAAGATAAACTCGTTCAGCTTAAGTAAATAAAAGATGGCCATACTTAGTTTTCTCTATGTTTGTTTGTTGAGTTTGAGTAGTATGAAACTGAATTGGTGTTTTTGCTTGTTGGTTACAGTTACAATATACCGCTGGTTGCAGATATTCATTTTGCCCCTACTGTAGCCTTACGAGTCGCTGAATGCTTTGACAAGATCCGTGTCAACCCAGGAAATTTTGGTATGTTTTATACTTTTATTTTTGTCTTTCACTTGTTTCTTTAATCGAGAATGAATGATTTTTTTCCTTTGCAGCGGACAGGCGGGCCCAGTTTGAGACGATAGATTATACAGAAGATGAATATCAGAAAGAACTCCAGCATATCGAGCAGGTGGAACGAAGCCTTTGTTTCACTTGTCTTGTGAAACTAGTAAAGTTTTAATCAGTCCTAACTAACCGTGCTACTCTTTTTCTTTAGGTCTTCACTCCTTTGGTTGAGAAATGCAAAAAGTACGGGAGAGCAATGCGTATTGGGACAAATCATGGAAGTCTTTCTGACCGTATCATGAGCTATTACGGGGATTCTCCCCGAGGAATGGTGAAATATCTTAAAGCCTTTAAAAAAGTTTCTCTTCTTACACATGAGCTTGTTGTCTTACCTGAGTTCTGTCACACAGGTTGAATCTGCGTTTGAGTTTGCAAGAATATGTCGGAAATTAGACTATCACAACTTTGTTTTCTCAATGAAAGCGAGCAACCCAGTGATCATGGTCCAGGCGTACCGTTTACTTGTGGCTGAGATGTATGTTCATGGATGGGATTATCCTTTGCATTTGGGAGTTACTGAGGCAGGAGAAGGCGAAGATGGACGGATGAAATCTGCGATTGGAATTGGGACGCTTCTTCAGGTACCTCATTACATGGCAAAAGGTAAAGATCTTTCCTTTACAGTTCATGTGTGATAATGATTGTTTGTAATTACAGGACGGGCTCGGTGACACAATAAGAGTTTCACTGACGGAGCCACCAGAAGAGGAGATAGATCCCTGCAGGCGATTGGCTAACCTCGGGACAAAAGCTGCCAAACTTCAACAAGGCGTTGTATGAATAATTCTTGTTCTGATCCTTCTCTGGTTTCCAATTTATGGGACTAATGCAACCCTTTTTTATGTATTAGGCACCGTTTGAAGAAAAGCATAGGCATTACTTTGATTTTCAGCGTCGGACGGGTGATCTACCTGTACAAAAAGAGGTAAGACTGTACATTTTTTTTTAAAGTTTCATGATGTCGTTTCCAAGTATTAAGGAAAATGAAGTCTTTCGTCCTGAAAACTATAGGGAGAAGAGGTTGATTACAGAAATGTCCTTCACCGTGATGGTTCTGTTCTGATGTCGATTTCTCTGGATCAACTAAAGGTGAGTCTTGATAAATATTCTTCAGTCTTCTCTCCTTCTTCTTCTATTTCTTTAACCCAAAATGTAAAGGGATCATTGTCTTTCTGCTCACTACTTTGGTTTCCTGTCTAGGCACCTGAACTCCTCTACAGATCACTCGCTACAAAGCTTGTCGTGGGTATGCCATTCAAGGTGAGATATGGTTCAATATATTTTCATGAGAGACGCAGTCTCACTGTAATAAATTGATATTGGTTCTCAATCTGACTTTCCTGAGTGATGCTTGTATAGGATCTGGCAACTGTTGATTCAATCTTATTAAGAGAGCTACCGCCTGTAGATGATCAAGTGGCTGTAAGAATCACCCTTTCTTCTCCATATCATTTACATTTAAGATTTGACATGGCTGAGTATAAATATTGAGTTCTGTTTACAGCGTTTGGCTCTAAAACGGTTGATTGATGTCAGTATGGGAGTTATAGCACCTTTATCAGAGCAACTAACAAAGCCATTGCCCAATGCCATGGTTCTTGTCAACCTCAAGGAACTATCTGGTGGCGCTTACAAGCTTCTCCCTGAAGGTGTCCCAATTGTTTACCTGAAAGAATTCATAATATAGAGAACAGTTTTCTTTCGTTATTTCTTAGCTTCGGTTATTTCAGGTACACGCTTGGTTGTCTCTCTACGAGGCGATGAGCCTTACGAGGAGCTTGAAATACTCAAAAACATTGATGCTACTATGATTCTCCATGATGTACCTTTCACTGAAGACAAAGTTAGCAGAGTACATGCAGCTCGGAGGTAATAATTGAATATTCTCAATAGCTAATCTTTTACTGAGTTCAAAATTGTCACTTTTAAGCGCTAAGTGGTTTTTTTTTCCTGGACTTGTAGGCTATTCGAGTTCTTATCCGAGAATTCAGTTAACTTTCCTGTTATTCATCACATAAACTTCCCAACCGGAATCCACAGGTAGATAACGACTTCAAGCTTTATGCAGTGAATGGAAAATCCAGTTTTGACCATGTGATGTTTTCTTTCTTCTTGCGCACAATGCAGAGACGAATTGGTGATTCATGCAGGGACATATGCTGGAGGCCTTCTTGTGGATGGACTAGGTGATGGCGTAATGCTCGAAGCACCTGACCAAGATTTTGATTTTCTTAGGAATACTTCCTTCAACTTATTACAAGGATGCAGAATGCGTAACACTAAGACGGTAAAAGCACAAAGAATCAGTATTTCTGCATTTTCTTTCTAAAAAGAGAGAAGCAATAACTTGCAAAATCATCGCAGGAATATGTATCGTGCCCGTCTTGTGGAAGAACGCTTTTCGACTTGCAAGAAATCAGCGCCGAGATCCGAGAAAAGACTTCCCATTTACCTGGCGTTTCGGTTAAAACTCAAGACTTTCATACATGTTTTTCAAGAAAAAGTTTTCTTCTGTTTTTGAATGTAAACAAATTGAATAATGGCGCAGATCGCAATCATGGGATGCATTGTGAATGGACCAGGAGAAATGGCAGATGCTGATTTCGGATATGTAGGTGGTTCTCCCGGAAAAATCGACCTTTATGTCGGAAAGGTAACACCTTTATTCTTGAGCTTCGTTGTGAATGTGTTTATATACAACTCGGAGCTTCCGGGTGACAAAAGAATCTGATTTTGATATGTTGTGGACAGACGGTGGTGAAGCGTGGGATAGCTATGACGGAGGCAACAGATGCTCTGATCGGTCTGATCAAAGAACATGGTCGTTGGGTCGACCCGCCCGTGGCTGATGAGTAGATTTCAAAACGGAGAAAGATGGGTGGGCCATTCTTTGAAAACTGTGAGAGAAGATATATATATTTGTGTGTGTATATCATCTGTTTGTTGTGTATTGCATCATCATTTTGAACAAATGTCCAAATCTCTTAAGTTGATAAAAGTTCTTAGGCCAAATAAAATTTAATATGAAACTTGAACAAGAAATTTGACATTAATTAATCAACTTATGAACTCCTCCTAATATAAAATAGAATATTATTACAAATACGTAAAACGTCGTCGTTCATTTATCTGAATATTATATATATATATATATATATATATATATA
>Ga0041059_1001933_pt1 | contig 15983 bp, 8 predicted proteins | sample AraColnosormetaG_FD_56232 | JGI IMG/M metagenome (GOLD analysis project Ga0041059, IMG submission 56232) | Arabidopsis roots microbial communities from North Carolina, USA - Col MF nosort | ecosystem: Host-associated > Plants > Roots > Unclassified | place: USA: North Carolina | collected 2013-09-02
TTTTTTTTTTTCACTTAGAGGAATCATTATAACCTTAAACAATTCGAGACTACATTCCTTTGATCTGTTCATCGTCACATCAGCTAAATAGATTACATGATAAATGAATTTTCTAATTCTTGTTTTGAAATCAAAGAAGAACAATGTTTGTTCCAAAATTCAGCAAAAATGTGGGTCCTTATTAAGAACAAATCTGTCAACGCCATTACTTTTGTAAGTCATAGATTTCAAAACAATGATGAAATTGAACCTCGCATCGTTTCGATCAGAAAAATCAAAAAGCCAATTTCGGAAAAATGAATCTAACGTACCTACGATCATCGGCTTCATGTTCTTCAGACAGCCGATCGAATAAAGTACGCGAAGAAGAAGAAGCTGCACTGACGAATTTCGCGGCGACAATTCGGATCTGAAGAAGATGAAAGAAACTTTAAAAAATTAGAAAAAGAGAGGAAACTTTTTGTTTTTGATCTCTCTTTGTTTTTTTTATATTTATAATAAGAATGTGTTTTAAAAAAAAAGAAGCAAAACGGAGTCTTAGGAGCCGTACGTGCTTCCGATGTTGCAGAACGTGAACGGGGAGAGAAATAGAAACACCTGTTTTGTCTTCAAAGTTCAAACTCTCTTTCTGTAATTTTCAGTGTTTCTCAAGGCTATTACTGTCATTTCATCGGTTACGAACTAAAAGAGGCTTTAACGCCATCACACACAATTCACAAGCCAATAGCAGTTTCACTAATTTCATTCGGTGTGGCTCGATAGAAGAAGGTAGTAGAAGAGAAGAGCCTAAATGAATTTTAGTTTAAATTGGGCTTTTAAATATTTTCGGCCCAAACTTATTTAGTGTCCCAAATAAGTTTGGTATTTTTATTATCGAAAGTGTTCATACTATTTTAAAATTCTAATATGTATAGCTTGGAGTATTATTGATTCTGGAGTTTGAGTGACTTTAGCATCTTATTACTAAATAATACTAGTATAACAACAAAAGCGTTAGATGGCATTTACACTTGTAAGATAATTTAAATCATATTCAAACCCCTTAAGACTCTTTTAGAAATACAAAAATGAGAAGAGTTTTAATGACTTTAAAATTTCCACTTAATGATACTAGTATAGCAACAAAAGCGTTAGGTGACGTATACATTTCGACGACGATTCAAATCAATCATATTCAAACCCCTTAACCCAAATTATACTTTTCTTTCTTTTCTTATATTTTATTTATTTTTAAACAAAATTTTAAACCCCGAAAATTAAGTTTGGGCATTTTCTTTTATAACAATAATCTCAATTTAATAGGGAAAAATAATTGAAAATATGTAGCTAGCTAGATTTCCCCACACCCATAGGTAATTGTTACAAAAGGTGCATGCAAGGTAAGGACCTCTAGCATTCGAATAATTTGCAAGCTTTCAATATTCCTCTTTTCTTAAAAATTAGCTTGGATTATTATTCATATACTTATCACATTGAAATGTGCAAGCTTGATTTTTGTTATTAATAGAAAATTAATTAACTCAAAGTACATAATAAATATGTTGATTGAGTACTCAAATCACTGATGGTCTGTCCTTTTCATTCTCCTTTGGCGTTGGGAAACATCTAAAGCTTAAACGTAAGGCCTTCAATGATTTGTCCCAATTCAAAATTATCAAAGTTAGTTCTTACGTATAGTCAATCATCAAATCATTTGTAATTGTATAATTATAATTGATATCTATCAAAAATAAATCATTAAGACTTAAGAGTTATGTGTTTATTTAGACACATGATAAGACTAAATCCGAAATAGATTACTTATTTGTTCTTCAATATAGATCAATTAGCTTGAATTATTTGTAGTATTATACAGGTACATTATTGACTGAATTAGTTGTGCATGCATTTATTAGACAAGACCTTGACCTATTGGCTTAGCAATTATAAATCTAGATAATATATAGATATAATGTATTAATGTCTAATTAAGTCAATTCGTATAAGCTAAGAGGTATGAGTTTAGTGGCATCCTTATCAAACAATTATCGAAAACAACTATCTTAATATTAATAATGTTTATTTATTCATACTAGGCCCTAACTCATACAAGTCAGACACTCGACTCATACTGCATAACAGCATAAGTATTAATTTGGAGATTCTAGCAATAACAGTGTTTTAACTTTTAAAGGAACAGAATACACAAATGTTTTTCTTTGACCCCGAGGCTGCCAAGTGGGTGAGGAGTAGTGACGTCGCGTCGTTGAATTTTCTTTGAGCAGTACAAACTACAAACAAACAAGATGGATCCCATTTTGTTTGTCCGTTTTAAGTTTGGCGGTATCATTATCCATGCACAAATCAAAATCACGCAACTTTTTTTATAATTAATTTTCCATAATAATTAACGATGAAACATATTTTCCAAGAAATAATGTAACGTTAAATTAAGCAGGTACATATTTTGTAAAAAAAAGTTTTGGTTATTTTCTTTTGTTGCCATTCATCTTTTGTTTTTTGCTAACTTGTTCTCCGATCCTCGATACATTTTAAGTAGATAAGTCGCATTTACATACATTTTGTTTGTCTCCTCGATACATTTTGCTAGCTTGTTCACCTCGATACATTTTAAGTATATAAGTCGCATTTTAAGTATAAAAGTATCATTGCGTTGTGAGTTTTTTTTTCCATTTTAAAGGCTGGGAGCTGGAGACGTACGTGTGATTTTATTTTTATGGTAAATAAATTTAATACGAAAACAAATTTACTAGTACTTATTAAATTGTTAATACGTAACTTCGTACTTTATACTATGGTTAAATTGTTTGGGAAAAGTTTTTTTTGTTTGTTAAGTTCCAAGAATTTGTTTAGAAAAAGTTATGAACTTATACGCGGTTTGCTTTAAAATGTTTCACTTTTTGTTGGTCAATAAATAAATGAACTTCACTTTGCATGAATACAGATTGACTATATCATACATACATTAAATATACTAATATACGTATATTCGCAAAAATAAAGTACATACAATATATATACGTAGCTCTATGATTAAAAAGCAGCAAATGATTGTAAATGTTACGCACAGTCTGGCAATTTAAAGCCTTCTTTGCATTGCTTCACCCTTAAGGTTTACGTTTAGTGAACTAACTTACATACATTGTGTGGAACATGTAATCCATATAAATTGACCACAAAATAGAGTTGTGAAATGTTTAGTTTCATTGCATCAAAGAGAATATATTTTTTCAAATAAAAGATAGTACTTGTCACTTCCTATATCTCTTACCTGTTAACTAGAAATAAATAAACAAATCCAAAAAAAATGTGTCCTACTTACTTACTAATGCTTCAAGCTTGGTAACACATCAAATTAATATTCTGATATATCATATATCACCTATCTTACAAAGTCATTAATTTTCAGGATGGAAGAGATTAGATTAGGCACTGCTTATTATACGATAAAGATTGATATGGATGCATCATATTTCCGAAATAAAGTACAAGTATTTACGGTATGTGATTTTGCTCGAAACTTAAGAGTCGTTTCTTAGTAAGAAATTAATTAACATCGACACAAATCAAAAATAGTAACGAACATAAAAATGTAACTATATATACATGTATCCTTAAGCTGCTGCTACTACAACAACTCGCTAATCATTAAGTTTCATAACTATAATGGCTTCATCATCATCAATATCAAATCACAAGATTCCAAACACACTAATGTTTTTGGTGATCGTAAACTTTTTGTACCTAATTCAAACTAATTCAGCTGTCAGTATCAGTTCCAATTCCAACTCCCACTTCTCAAGATTCTCGAGACATCGAAGCTCACCATCATCAAAAACCAAACAAGGGTTTCTTGCAACGGTCCAAGAGAGTATGAACCATGCTCTCTTGGCTCGTTCTCTTGCTTTCAACCTCACTCTTTCTCATCGAACCGTACAAACCCACACGTTCGATCCCATCCACGACTGCCTCGAGCTGCTCGACGACACACTTGACATGTTATCTCGCATCCATGCGGATAATGATGAAGAAGATGTCCATACATGGCTAAGCGCAGCACTCACGAACCAAGACACTTGTGAGCAGAGCCTTCAAGAAAAATCCGAGTCATACAAACACGGACTTGCGATGGATTTCGTCGCAAGAAACCTAACCGGTTTGTTGACTAGCTCGCTTGACTTGTTCGTATCCGTCAAGTCAAAACACCGGAAACTCTTATCGAAACAAGAGTATTTTCCGACGTTCGTTCCTTCGTCGGAGCAACGGAGGCTTCTAGAAGCTCCGGTGGAGGAGCTGAATGTTGATGCGGTGGTGGCTCCTGACGGAAGTGGGACACACAAAACCATAGGAGAAGCCTTGTTGTCTACGTCATTAGCGAGTAGTGGGGGCAGGACCAAAATATACCTAAAAGCCGGGACATATCATGAGAACATCAACATTCCGACGAAGCAGAAGAACGTTATGTTAGTTGGTGACGGGAAGGGTAAAACAGTCATTGTAGGTAGCAGAAGTAACAGAGGCGGCTGGACTACTTACAAAACTGCAACCGTCGGTAAGATTCTATAAATCAATTTTCGGTTTGGTTCGGTTCCGTTATTTTCCGGTTAATTATATTTTAGAGTTTTGGTTTGATCCGGTTATTGATTTACTGAATTTGAAAAGCCGCTATGGGGGAAGGGTTCATAGCGCGGGACATGACATTCGTGAACAACGCCGGACCCAAATCGGAGCAAGCGGTGGCGCTCCGTGTCGGAGCAGATAAATCCGTCGTGCATCGATGCTCAGTGGAAGGATACCAAGATTCACTCTACACACACTCCAAACGACAATTCTATAGAGAGACGGATATCACCGGCACCGTCGATTTCATATTCGGAAACTCCGCCGTCGTATTTCAATCCTGCAACATCGCCGCACGGAAACCTTTACCGGGTCAGAGAAACTTCGTGACGGCGCAAGGACGGAGCAATCCGGGTCAAAACACCGGAATCGCGATTCAAAACTGCAGGATCACGGCGGAATCGATGACTTATCTTGGTCGGCCGTGGAAGGAGTATTCGAGGACGGTGGTGATGCAATCATTTATCGGCGGGTCGATTCATCCGTCGGGTTGGTCTCCTTGGTCGGGTGGTTTCGGTCTCAAATCTCTGTTTTACGGAGAATATGGGAATTCGGGTCCTGGATCATCGGTTTCGGGTCGGGTTAAATGGAGTGGGTGTCATCCGTCTTTGACGGTGACGGAAGCGGAAAAATTCACTGTGGCGAGTTTTATTGACGGGAATATATGGTTGCCGTCAACGGGCGTTAGTTTCGACCCAGGACTTGTGAATTGAGCTTTGTAATTAAAGCTCCTTTGATAAATAAATTCTTATATAGTTATTTATGTTGTGATTAAAGTAAGTAATGGTGTGGTATAATCTCTTTTCTTTTTTTATTATTTGTATATTTGGGTGTAACTAAAGAAAAAAAAAAAACAGTAAGTCCTCGAATAAAATCTGAATTTGTTGTAAGAATGGTTTGTATGTTTTACTAGATTTTAACCCGTGATATATAGCGGGGCTATACCTTTTTAAAAAAATAAAAATTAATTTGTTTAGTAGATTAAATAAATATAATTTATTTTTTATATTTTTTAAATGTACAACTCTTTTATATATATATATATATATATATTATTTAGTATACAATTACTATGTTTAATTTTTACTGTTTAAAAATATAGAAAGAATAACAAATAGTTTATTAAGTTAAAATTTAGATTATAACTAAATAATTCAAATTTGAATTATATTTGTTTTATTAATATAATGATATTTTAATATATATATATATATATATATATGATTTCAGCCGTGGTATACTGTCTCGTATTATTATCGATCTAAAGCCGTCATATCATCTAATCTCGTTCAGTGAAATTAAACATTTCTAATAGATTCACCCATGCTATACTGTCTCGTATTACCTATCGACCCAAACTCGTCATACCATCTAACCCCGTTCAACGAAATTAAAAATTATTTTGTTATTTTTGTTTTAATAATACTTTAATTTAAAAGATATATAATTCAAATAAATTTAAATTTTTTATTTCAAATGGTTATTTAATTTTTTTAAAGTTCATATATTATAAATATTCTAAACCCGTCTTATCATCTAATCTTGTTCTGTAAAATTAAACATTATTTTTTTTAGTTTTAGTTTGAATAATATTTTTATTAAAAGATTTATAATTCACATCAATTTAAAAGTTTTATTTCAAATGATTATTTAATTTTTATAGATTTCACATATTATAAATATTATAAAACATTTTTCCGTTGAATAATTTAAATGTTTAATTAACTATAATATTTATCTTTTAATCAAGTATATATTAATAATGTCCTAAAATTTCTCATTTTTATGTAATTAAAATTGATGGAAATATATTAGATAAGGAAATGCTACAAATTAGGAATATTAATTAATTAATAATAATTGATGGTAATGACATTCCTTGTAAATAAATTTCAACTTGAGAATTTATTTGTTAAAATCGCTGAAAAATGTATATATAGATTTCACAATTTCTCTATATGCTTAAAATTACTTGATATTCTTATCAATTGCTCTGTTTAATTTGGGACTGCAATGAAACTACGTGTGAACGATTGGGTTCGGATTATGGTATGTGGATAAAGGCTCAGCCCATCCATGCAGTGGTTTTGAAATAAGTTAGGATAGATAGTTATTTGAAGCCCATATTAAAACCCCACAACCCATACTATTGTTGGATTATGTTCGTTTTTGTGAAAAAAAGAAGAAGGAGAAGGATTATGTTAGTAATTGGTCAACTTCTTTTTCGTTATTTTCTGTTACTGAAAAGACGATATCTTATGTGTTTATTTATTTGGTGGAACAAACGAATTAAATTGTGATATTTGTTGGTTTAAGTAATATTTTATTGAATAATGTTGGTCAAATGGTTGGTCGTCTAAGATTAAATAATGGGTGGAAGAAACGAATTAATATCTACATGAGTCCAAATTCGACACTGTGCCAATATGCTAGATGCATGCATGTCTTTGATGAGTTTTCCGGAAAACTCTATTGAGCCTTGAAAATTTATCAAAAATATGTATGATGCGGATTAATTTGTATATCATTTTTCATAACCACAATTTCCAAAGAAATAAAAACGTACTTAAGACATTTACTGTGGCCAACTATGTTATGAATAATGAATTCAGAGTGAAAAGATCGATATGAATAATTGAAGAATAGTGATAAATAATTGAAAGCTTAACATATGAAAATAATTAAAAGAGATAGTTAATTAGGAAGTGGTCTTCGTTTTGAGTATTAAAATCTTGCCTCTCTAACAATAGGCAAGATTGGCCCACTTTTTCTATTTCACGGTTCTGTTTTTTAACTCAATATTTGCATGTACGTGTGTATGCGTATGTGTACATTAAATTTATCCCACGTGCAACCCTTTTGTCTCTGTCCGTTTATTTTATTCCTCAGTTTTATTAACCAACCAAATCGTTTTTGTGTTACGCGTAACTTACGGTCTATAATTATTTTAGACCGAGAGTCTGAATATGTTTAACTAATTAGATCTTTCCTACTGTCGATTTTAATATGACATGGTCTTCTCTTTTAAGAATTTAAATTACCGAAAATTGATCTTCAATCCGTTTTACATGGACTTCTCTATGATGATATTTGAACAATATGTCTGTACTACAACAAACATAGTTAAAGATATTTGTAACATCTATTTAGGCTATCGTAATTCGTAACTGGTTTTGTTATATAAGACATTTTCAATGAGTTTATTATATATGCTTTTGCATAAAGTTACAAACACTATATATGCTTGAGTCATGGTTTGCTTCGTGACTCGTCGTCGTCGATCGCATAAATTATCTTTGAGGTTTAAATAAAAAATGAAAGAAAATGAGCGCCGTCATGTTATCCACCGGAGAAAGTAAAACGGAGCCACGTCAACAGTTACGGAGCAAAGTCGCCGACAGTTGTAACGTCAAGCTTAATCAGCCGTCTTCATTTTGAACATAACGTAATAAAACAACCAAACACTCTTTTTTCCTCTTTAACAACAAAAGAGGCGTCAGTGCTTACGTGGCTTTTCACACGTTCTGATTTTCAACATTTTGTAAATCATTATTACTAAATGACCAATAGCATTTATTCTTTTGTTTTTGTTTTACATTTTTAGTTGGGATATTTTAATCAACTAGTATGATAAAGTTTATTCGCCCCCAACGACTTATTATTAAATTAAGAAGAGAATCAAAGAAAACGAATGGTGTAGTTAATATTAATTGAATAATTAGAACAAAAAAAAATTAAAGATAAAGATAAGAGAGAAAGGAAAGTGGAGGTGGGTAAAGGCCATAGCCATGTGCCTTCATGTGGTGGTTGGCCCATTAGTGGACCTACTCTACCACTTCTTCAACTCTTTTTTAGTTCTTATTATATGATTAACACCTTCTTATTCATTTGGTTTCACTCCTAATATCAACAATTTTGTAAATTGTTATTGACCCGAAATTGTTAATCTTTAAACGTATTTTTATGATAGATGTGAAATTTGAAACCTTAGAGAAAACAGTGAGATTTAAGGGATTTTGGAGCTGAATCTTGAAAAAAGATAAATATGATCATGATGATGTTATACAAAAGAATTAAATGGCGTGAAAAATACGTCCGGCGGCAAAGCGGTAGGGGAGAGAGTGATTAACACAAAAGAGATGGGACTAATGCTAAATTATAGCCTTAACCAAACACTTATCGTATTCCTCAAGTCTCTCTTCTCTTCTTTTATATTTTCATGTGTTGTCTTTTCTAAATTGGTTAGTAATATTTGGTGTATATAAATTGTAACGTCATCTATTGGTCAAGCCAATTGAATAATCTCATATTTTGTTGTTGCTCTCTTGCATGGTGAATACTTTGTTATATATCTGATCAATTTTAAACACGTTTTATCTTGATGATGCGAGTGGCTAATTGATTAAGTTTATTAACACTTTATATCGTCGAAATAATCATAGTTATTCTCAGGTTCAATGGTGTTACTTTCTAAACTAACGTATAGTTCAAACTCAGTTTCGAATAAACATCCTCAATCAGTCGTTTCACGAGAGTTGGATTTTGGCTGAATTTTGTTTGTGGAAGTAAATATCGAGCAAGTAATGAATCAATTAAATTGATATTTTGGGTTTTGTTATTTCTTTTGCCTTGAAAATGAGCTTATATGTTTTCCACAATCGATCATATTCCATCTTAATCGTCATTAGTTGTCAACTAATGTTAACATAAATACATACATATATGTATATAGCTTACCTAATTTTATCATAATAGTCTCTATTAGCTGTTCACGTTAATGAATTCATACGCATTCGTCACTAAATTAACCTTTTATAAAAACAAACAAATAAACATAATAGTGTGGTTGGAATCTAATTCCATAATCTGATGTCTGCTCTAAATTGCTCTTTTTTCCGTTAATACCAAGCTATGAACCAAACGAGCTTGATTAATTTGCGTCTAGTACTTAAACATCATCCGAATTATTATTTTGTTTTAGCTAAGATGTATACGAGCATTAATGCTATATATATTGTATTTGGGTGTAGTATACATTAATATTTCAAATTTCAAAATAGTCAAATATATATACCCAAAATAGCCAAGTTCTGTTAATCTATTGGCATCAACTTTTTTCTTCAAGCTCCAAAACATCGTTTTCCACTAATTGCCCATTTATTTATTCAAGACTTTATAACACTAGGTGTAAATTATACTTTTCCGAAATACATGGGTTATACAATTCACATTTCATTTTAAAATTCTAACACATAATGATATATTTACACATCTAAGTAGCCACCAGTAAGCAATCGATGTCAAACCACTAAACCATAACAGACGAATCTACAAAAAATTTGAACTAATATTAGTAAACCCCCAAAGTTAAACATAGAACTGTATTTATTTGCTGTTCACCATTGAAGAAAACTGCCACTTATAACTTCATATTCTCATATTTTTACGCAACGTAACTTTGACGGACCAATTAAGCTCCAAAATTCAATATTTCAAAGCTATTAACACATCTTTTTTTTTTTAGAACATGAGTTATAAATAGTTGAACCTATAGTTTAAATTTAAACTTTATAGAGAATTTGAATAGTTGTGTGTCTTGTGACATAAAAAAACATAAAGAAAAGTTAAGTACAAGGAAAAATAAACATTATTTATTCCTCTCTATCTCTCTCTCTCTCTCCACCTTTCCATTTATATTAACCCTAATATTGTGTCATTCTCAAAAAAAAAAAAGTTTTATAAAGGTTCTCAACTCAAGTTCTCTTCTCTAAAAAACCCAAACAATGGCCTCTGCAGACAAACTCATAAACACAGATGTCCCTGAAAAGGACGTTTTTGCCTTCCACTTCCTCCAATCCCTCTCAAATCTCAGAAAACAAAACCCTTTTGATACTCCGGACCAAAAAAACTACCGCGTGAGGAAGATCAAGAAGGCTGCGTACGTTTCCATGGCCAGAGCAGCCGGAGGGAGTAGCCGGCTATGGAGCAGAGCCCTCTTGCGTAGAGCAGACAAAGATGACAACAAGATCGTAAGATTTTCAAGGAGGAAGTGGAAGATATCATCAAAACGGAGGAGGAGTAACCAGAGAGCTCCGGTGGTGGAGGAGGCGGCGGAGAGGCTGAGGAATCTTGTTCCGGGAGGCGGAGGAATGGAGACGTCAAAGCTGATGGAAGAGACGGCTCATTACATCAAGTGCCTTAGTATGCAGGTCAAGGTCATGCAGTGTCTCGTTGATGGCTTATCTCCCAAATGATCATCAATTAATCATCAACATCATCATCAATGATCGATGTATATAGAGATACGACACATACATAGTCTATTGGATTGGGGTAATCATAACGAATATATATGTGTATATATATATATATATATATATATATATTCTTATATATATACATACGTGTAAGATAGGATACATATATGAAATGTGTGGATATGTATTAGTCTCGAAGTAACGAAAGATTTTTTTCTTTTTCTTTTCTTGAATTTTGATAAAAGGGGATTTATTATTTATCATATGCTATGGCCGGTTTAAACATTAGGGCTTGGTAACTTGCCCTTGTCATATGATAAAAGGGGATTTATTACTTATCATATGCTAAGAGAATTTTCTTTCTTCTTTTCTTTTAAGCTATGCAATTTACTTGGTTCCTCTTGATTGTGTTATTCGTCAATGATGTTTCTATGGATGGATTATATATATAAAGTTATAACATATTAGTTATAAGAAAATTATAGCGGAATTATAACTATCATAAAATATACATTCTGTATTTATATATCTCCTATACATATACGACTGTTTATGTTTTTGAGAAAATATATGATAAATCTAATAATTTTAAAAATATATATTTATAGAATTATGAATCATTTAATTAAATGATTTTTTTTTGTTTAACACGGAGTTACTTGAATAAGTCTTAAAAATACTTGACATTATATAGGTTAAAGAATTTTGTAGAATATATATAATTTAACTCCTTTTTTGTTTTGTATAACTCTTTTTTCAGGTAAGAGAGATTTTTTTTTTTGTATAACTCTAACATTTCATGATTTATGTCGGATTGAATTCAAATGGTCGCTCACAACAACATTATTAACAAAAATTACAAGACTCTGATTACTTGTTTTCTTTATAATCACATTTTCCGTTGGAAGGATTATCTACACGTCTTATTTATGCAGTTGGTCATACTTATATTTCATACGAGTGTCCTACTTTAATTTGTCAATTATTATACACGTGTACGTAAACAGACAAATTGGTCAATTCCACATATTTCACATCAAATATCTGATTCGTGCATTCGTTTTCGTCAGAATTTCATTCCATCAGTCGAATAATATTTGAACAAACTTTCAAGTTTTATGGAATTTTCAAAGACTTATTTTTCCCAAAAAAGAAAACACACAAAGATTAACAAAAGGGAATTTGCATTATACTTGAAATTCTACAAAAACGAGTCTGAATTCAAGAGAAGGTTAATATAGACTCTGTACAACATGTCATGAGTCTTACTAGAGAACCTTTCTTTCTTCTCCCCCAAAACAAGGAAAAAAAAACGATATAATACAGTACTTTCCGATGTGTCTTGAATTACTTTTGGTATCCGATTAACTTTGGCTTTGCAGAGAACTTACATCATCAGCTTTTGTGTACCTCTCACATATGAAATCTGCTTAAGCTATGCTCGATGTTTTGGGGAAAAGCTAATTCAGTTTGATTGATAACACATCATTAGAATATTGTTGAATCATGTTATTATGCCACAGGCATTGGATCCTCCGGTGTGTGAGACTCTGATTCTTCGATACCGTAATTCCATAGTTCTTTAAGCTCTCCTCTTACCAACCCCAGTATGACGGCCAAACCTACAGAGAGAAAACACATCAGGTTTTGTTTGAGAACGATGGAGAGGAGTGTTCAAAAACAGATGGAGGAAAGGGAACTCAAGCTTCTGGTTTTACCGAGTGTGCAGGGTACGATGTACAATAGTGCCGGCTGGCCATGTCCGTCCATAAGATACAGACCTAGGTATGTCAGTAATAGACCTACAAAACAGAACAGGAAGAAACAATGTTTCTGTTAAGTTCCAAGACTGTGAATGTGAGAAGCCATCTCGATTAGCAAGCTATGTTATTTTATAGTCGGAAAATATAAAATAATTGAGATCATTTACTCTGTTGTATAAGCTATGTAACGCCATTAATGTTCACAGAGTTAGTAATGCGTGGACACTTACCTATTCCATAGCCGATAGTCAACCAGAGGAAGTACCCATTTGATATTACCCTCTTTTTTATCTTGTCATATCTGAGATCAAAGAGTGGAGCAAGTATTAATCGTGGGAGAGGATTGGATGAGAGAATCGTTGAGAAAGACACTCTGGAGAAAGTATGGGCAAAGATGGAATTCCAAGTTGTTCTTTGAAGCTCTAAGAATGTCACTGACTAAAAGTACCTGGAAGCAAAGGAAATGAGCAAACCGGGGAAGAGGATGTCCCCAAAACCAATCATGTCATAACCACCCCAAGGATCAAAGAACCGAGGAATCCTTAGTAGCATCGGAATGGACTCCCCAGTGCTGCTGTCTCCTTGGGCAACCTACAAAGAAGGGAGTTTCAAATAAGAATATACTGGCTGAGCTTCTCTGGGCCCTTCAATTACTCAATTATCACAATCGACTACTATTCAAAGTTATTGAGTTATAAAGTTACTTGTGTAAGCTGTTGACAAAACGACAAAGATACTACAGCCCTACCATAACAAATTTATGTGTCACAAAACAAACTTCAATGATACCTTCCGAAACAGCATATTTTTTTGGTCAGAATTGCAGAAACGAAACAAATCACATAACTAGCCCCTTTCTAAGCCTAACCTGGATAAACTGAGTGTAGCAATAGAAATGATAAATTTTCGACTTTGTAAGAGATACTCACCACAATCATAACACTCTCGTGAAATATCAATGGAGATATGAAGACCCAGAAAATGTCATAGACAAATGCGCAGCAAAGAAGTACAGTCGCAACCTGGAGTACAGACCATTATAAGCATAACAGAGAACAATCATAATTCACTACACAGCAAACTAGATAAAATACCTTGATGTTAGGTAATCGAACCACTTGCAAGGCAGTGATCATCAAACATATGCCCTGTCAACAAGATGACAATAAATATTTCACTAAGTGCAGCCCAAGGAACCAAAACTTCTCAACATGACCTCTTCCTTTATGGAAAGAGTGGAATATGAAACTAAATTAACAAAAATAGCAGAAGCGGTGATAAGAGAAATAATGAGAGGAAATGGTATCTAGATGCATGTAGTGACGAAGAAAAAGAGAGCTATGGGAGTTACCAAAATGTCTTGGCCAACCCAAGAATACGATGTGTGACGTTTTATAAACCAGAAAACAGCAAACGCCAAACAAACAATATTCACCAAAAGCGACAACACTGACATTGTTCCAAGCAAAGGGAGCTTCACAGATTTCCGAGCAAGATGTCTGCATTTTCTGCAGGCGGAACAAACATATATCTGTTAAGAGATGTTGACCAGAAAAAGAGAGAAGTGAAATAATCAGGAATATTTCAGAATACCTCAATATAACAGCCATAATGATGTTGTGCATACCCTGAAAACAACAGCCACTGCGTTAAATTGACGGAAAAAGCACATATACATTTAATCTAAATTCTAGACAGGTTCAAAACCGCCGGATGTTAATGAAATTACCTGCATGCCGCCAATGCAGAAAAATATGGTGAGCACCCATACAAACCATGATGACATGAAGTAGAAAAGGAGCAGCAGAAATATGGAGGCTGTTACAATAAAAAATACAGCACCAGTGACACTTATATCAAGGATTTCCTTCTCTGGGTCATCTTTTCTGGTCCCAGCACTAGAAACATCCTGGAAAAAATTCAGTAAATTATTTTTTTTTCTTTAAAAAGACATTGTTAATTCAGCTACATAAACTGAAGTTTTGATCACCAAGTCTACAGAATAACAAGAGGCTGCTACGCAAAGTATCTGGGAAATGTAAACTACGTGTATAGGATATCAAAGGCAGTTAATTGTAGAAACCATAGCATGCAAAAGTGCTTAACCACAATTCTCTGGTACACCTTTGCTAGTATGCTGTAAGATTCATTAGCTTGGTCAGGATCTGTAAGCTCTGACCACAGTGATGCAACGACAACAGTTCCCACAGCCATGAGCAATAACAATCCAGCTGTGAGGTCCACGGCAGGACGCTTTGGAGCATACAACAAAAGCTCAACTGCATCATAAAGAAACTGGACTTAGCCTAAAAGAGATTTATACGAATACCAGATGGTTCAAATTGTAGAGCTACAGGACCAACAAGAGAAAAACTGAAGTGCGAAATCACAAAGGCTCACCATTCTTATTGTCAACCATAGACTTGTTGAGAGCATCTCCGCTTGACTTAGAGATCATTAAGACAGGTATGCTCACATTTAGAGATGTGTCCTTTTCCATACATCCCATCTCATCAAGATCTGATAACAGATCATGAGTAAATCATATGATCCAAAGCTACGAAACACGAAAAACATCAATCCGAAACCGTATTGAAAAGAAAAAAACACCTTCTTTGTCATTAATGACTAAGAGAGCAGAAGCACCAGCTGCCTCAGCATGTTTGGCCTTCTCAGTGAAAGCACAATTGCCACGGATCGACAAGGCAATATGTCCATCTAACTGGAACAAACAATGTCAATACAAGATATCAATGAACATTGCCAAAAAAAAAAGTCAGCTTGCACTTCCAAATTACATGGTGGAAGCCATTGACTTCATTCTAAAAGCAAGAAGAAAAGAGAAACTGACCCTGGAAGAGAGATGGGAACAAGAGTCCAAAGGATCTACAAAAGCAGCAGGAAATCTAAGAGCTTGATCAGGAACAGAAGGCAAGGCAGCTCCAAATTGAGCAGTTAAGCCAGTAAGGAAGTCTCCTTCAACACCATCAACCCAATTTAAGACCTTTACCTATATGAAGATCATTTCCACCAAATATAGAATCTCATTAACAAAGAGAGAGAGAGAAGGAAAACTAGATCAATCAACTCCACTGAACCAGAGAGTGATTAGATACGAAGTAAAGATAAGAAATTGAATGCACCATTTGAAACTTATTGGTACAGCCAGGAGACTCGAGGCTGGAATCTTCGGTCCACGATACATCGTCGGCCGCCGCTACCGAAAAACCAAGCAGGAGAAGAATAAGTACTAAGGCTGAATATCGGTGATTCGGCGGATCAAACGACGACATGACGCAATCGACTGAGCAAATCGGAGAGAAGAAGAAGAAGAAGAAGAAGA
>Ga0041059_1001934_pt1 | contig 15980 bp, 11 predicted proteins | sample AraColnosormetaG_FD_56232 | JGI IMG/M metagenome (GOLD analysis project Ga0041059, IMG submission 56232) | Arabidopsis roots microbial communities from North Carolina, USA - Col MF nosort | ecosystem: Host-associated > Plants > Roots > Unclassified | place: USA: North Carolina | collected...
TTTTTTTTTTTAATTTTCAACGTTATTTTTTAATTTTCCTGTTTTTTTTATAGTTTAGCATTATTCTTTGTTAATCTAAACTCCAAGGGATTAGTTTGGGTTGGAGCCTCCAACTTGGAGGTTTACAAAACGTTTAAACTACTCTAGCACGTATGAGATTCTAACAAAAAAAAACTCAAAAGCGGGAAACAAAATTTTGAAAACTCAGGGCCATAATCGTAAATTAACATGCCGATTGTTTCAAAAGAACCAGATAAATTAGCTGGCCTCACTACTCTATTTCGCAACGTTAACTCTTCCCCTTCCACAAGTAACGGTCAGCGAAAGTTGAAATTTCAAAATTCATTTCTTCAAATCCTCTTTGATCTTTGAGAATAACGCGTTAGGGTTTACATAATCGCATGGAGAAGCGAATTTTATTTTCTATCTTCTTCTGATTCTTTTCTCTGATCAATTGAATTGCGTCTCTGATTCGTTGGGTCAATTCAAATCGGGATCCAAGGGTTTTGATTTTGGGTCGGTGATATTCTGACGAAATCGAAGAAGGTACAAAACGTTTCGATCTCTCTCTCTCTTCTTGGTTAATTTGGGATCCTAGGGTTTGGATTTGGAATTTGCTTCCGTTGATTTCTGTTGGAATTTAGAGGTTTGATGGTTCTGGGATCTTTCTATTAGGGTAATGTCTAACTTATTCGATAGGTTTTAAATTTGGTGATCGGAGAATTTGAATGTTCTGAAACAGTTGAACAGAGTCTACATCAAAATTTCTCTCTTACTTGTTGAAATTGATGAGTCTAAATGATTAAAAAAACCAACGATTTAGAGAAGTTCCCTTATGTCCATGAATTTGATTGTATCGTTTTGGGATTTTAAGGAAGCAATCATATTCGCATAATCTGGACTAATGGATCTTTCTTTGGTTGTGGCGTCATTATGAGTCCATCACTGTCTTTATCTGTGAATTTGTGAAGATTTATTTTGAAAAAGGAAAAAAAATGGTTGATTGTTATATTCATGCAAGAACAATCTGTGAATTTATGTTTCTTATTTGCATGTTTATGTCTCCATTTGCGAGATCTAATTAGTCTTGTGGTCATATGATTCAGGCTATCAAGTGGCAATTCATATCTCAATTTGGAGACGGGAACATTACTGTAAGTTTTGAAACATTGTTTTAAAGTATATTTGTTGCCTAGATGATGCATTGGAGTCTCTTTCTATATATTATCTTTATGTGTTCTCATGAGTGAGATTGTTTTTTAACTTTGATAGTTATGTTTTACAACATTATCCAAGTGAAAAGATTAGCAAGCAGTCAGATTTTAGTACCGTATGAATCTTACCAAGTTTTTTTCTTGGCATTGATTTTGTGGTTTCATTCATTGATTATAGGTGCCGTAATATCATGTGAAGTTTGGTTCAAGAAGCAAAAGCAAATGAGAGTCGTGTATTCTGCTTTATGTAGGTATCTTTGAGGTCCAGAGAACAAAATTTTCGGAGGTGATTTTTATAGCCAAAAGCATATGAGAGGTCAGATATCTCTCCCTCTATTCTCATGTATATTCTGTCATGCATAAGTTCTAGAAACACACACGTTCACAGACACAACAAACACAACAAACACAATGCACTCAAACTCAAAACACACAAAAAACGCAACAAAACTCAAACAGAGCACAAAAACTCTAAGCAAACTCAAACGCATCCACTCAAACACAAAGAATAAAATACAGCACAAACTAGAGACAAGAAAGAAAGAAAACAACAATACTTCACGATTAATATTTGTTTTTAAGATTCTGTTGTTAAGTCAATTTCAGGTGAAGTATCTTTTTCTTCTCATTTTCTTTCCTTTCTTGGTCACAGTGATGCTTAGTATGTTTTGTTAGCAATTTCGTACTTTGATGCTATTCCAAAAGAGAAATTCAAAGCCACAACAGGCAAAAAAACGTCCTACATACGGAATTTATTTGATTATTTAGATATCAGATATGTTGCTCTTTCCATGCATCAGATATATCAGTTATAAGGTGAAGTTTCTCTATTTCTGCTCATGCTTCATACAAATTGTCTTATCAATACATACGTTACGACAAACCAATCGTAACAACTGGTTTTTTTCATACTTAATAAACATGTTCAATATATCAGCTGTTGACATTGTTTCTTTGTCAAGATTAACAGGAGCAAAGCAGTCGAATCGGGATTGGATCATAATTTGTAAGATTTTCTGTAAGTTTCTTAATTAGCATTATTTTGTGTTTTAATTTTACAGTCTTATGTATATAGTAACTGCTATTAGAATGGTATTGTATCAAGATGGACGACTCTTAAGCTGAAAATAACTAAACTTAGGAAAGTGCTTCAGTTGCCTCGGAGAAAGGAAATATCAGGTAGATAAACTACCTTCATCTCTTTTTCAGAGTTTTTGTAGTTTTCTAATGGTCTTGTGTATATAGTGTACTGCTAACATAATGGTTCTGTACCAGGATATGTGATTCTTAAGTGGAAAAAGACCAAATTTAAGAAAGCTATTCAATCTCTCCGTAAAAAGAAGGGTCAGGTAGATAAACACACTTTGATACAATGTTTTTCTACTAATTTCTAACGTGTTTAAGTGATATCAACTAAAAAAGCATATCATATAGATCTCAATTTCCAAGGTACAATACTGCCATTAGCAACAAGAAGCCATTTTACGAAGTCTACAGGGACAAAAAATGTAAGGCTACGCTTGATTTTACTGCAAGAAAATCCATTGTTATATATTTGTATTTGCTTTTACTTAAGTTCTTGCTCTTAAACTTTTGTTTACATCTCCTATGATCTTGTCATGTTTGTTTTTTGAAAGGTTTTGAAACACTGTTAAATCATATTTGCTGCCAAGATGATGGTTGGATTCTCTTTTCGACATCTTAATGCGTTTCAAGCATTTTGCAGTTTATATTCCTCTGGAGTGAGATTGTTTTTCTAACTTGAAGAGTTATATTTTCAGCTGGGTATCATTATAAAGCATGATTACAAGTAAAAAAGAGTAGCATGCAGTCATATTTTGGCTCTCTGTAAGACTCTTATCTAGTGTTTTTTATATTTATTTTGGTATTGATTTGTGGTTTCATTTTATTGTTTGTGTTGTACTTTCAGGTGAGATTTTGGTTTAGTAGCCAAGAGGAAAATGAGGGGTCGTGTTTCCTGCCTCTTGCTGATTATTTTGAGGTCAAGAGAAAAAATTTCGAAGGTGAATATGTAACCAAGTGCATATGAGAGGTTAGATATCGCTTCATTTATTCTCATGTCTATTAAGTCATGCATAAGTTCTGAGGATTATCTCAACAGGGTCTTTGCATTTGATTAGCCAAGTTGTCTTGCCTTTCTTTGGGTTACTCACACTATCTAAAAACACACACTTTCACAGACACGAAAAATTACTCCACCACAATGCACTCAAAAATCAAAACACACCCAAACACAAAACAAAACTCAAACATACACACAAAACTCAATCAAGCACATCTCACGTAACAAAAATCTAAACACACTCAAACACAATATAACAAAAGAAACAAAATACAGCACACCACAAAAGTAGACACCAAAAAAGGGACAAAAAAAAACAAAACTTCACGATCAATATCTTTCTGTATTGGTAAGAAGTTTGAGATTTTGTTGCCAAGTCAATATTTCAAGTGAAGTATCGTTCTCTTCTCATTTCTTTGTCTTTTACAACTATCAATTATTTTGTCACATTGAATCTAATTACTTTTTATGATGCTCTCAAAGTGAAATTCAAGCCAGTACAAGCGAAAACAGTGTCCTGCATACAAAAGTAAAGAGCTAATAAAAATATTTAGTTAGATATGACGTACTGTGATTTCTTGTGAAGGGATACTCAATGATGATTCAATATCCAAGAAAAACACTAGAGTTTTAACTTTTAAGTTAAGTTTCTCGATTTTTTCTCACCTACTTTTGCTACATACACATTTTCTTATTAATACATACTTCACAACCAAGCTAACAACTGTTTTTGTCAACATGTTCAATATCTCAGCTGTGGACATTGTTTCCTTGCCAACATGTTCAAAGTGATTCACTTGCCTTGGAAAGAAGAAGGATCAGGTATATAAACTATCTTAATCCCTTTTCAGAGGTTTTGTAATTTTTCTATGATCTTGTATATATATTATACTACTAACATTATGGTTTATTACCAAGATAGACGATTCTTGAACCAAATTAAGAAAGCCATCCAGTCTCCTCGAAAGAAGAAGGGTCAGCTAGATAAACTACACACACTGATACAATGTTTTCTCGAAATATCTGACGTGTTTGAGTGATTCGTAACTTGCATGAACTACTAAGCATATCATATTGCTCTACGAGATCTTAATTCTAAGGTATAGTACTAACGAAATCAGGGATTAGATTCTTGTTGTTGGTGAGTCTTGTGCATATAATTATATCAACATGTTCAATATTTCATATGTGGACAGTAGGAGCCAAGCAGTGGGATCCCCACTTGGATTAGTTAGTAAGATTTCCTGCAAATTTCTTTATTAGCATTGTTGTAGTTTTATTTAATAGTCATATGTATTTAGTAACTGCTATAAGAATGGTTTTGTCTCAAGATGGAGGAGGACTCTTGAGGTGAAAATAACTTGGGAAAGTGATTCAGTCGCCTCGGTAAAAGGAGGGTCAGGTAGACAAACTATCTTTGTCTCTTTTCAAACTTTTTGTAGTTTTATATGGTCTTGTGTATTAAGTATACTGCTAATATAATGGTTTTGTACCAAGATAGAAGATTCTTGATCGGAAACGAACCAAACTTAAGAAAGCCATTCAGTCTCTGTGAAAGTACAAGGGTCAGGTAGGTAAACATTTATAATGTTTTTTTCTGAAAATGTTTGATGTGTTTAAGTGATCTATAACTTGTAGGAACTAATCAAACATATCATATTTCTGTTTGAGATCTCGATTTCCAAGTACATATCATACAAACGCAGTCAGGGATCGAATTCTAACTGTTGGAGAGTCTATCTCACATGAGACAACCAGATATTTTCTCAGTGCTAAGGTGGCTAATTTTCTTTATCCCCTCTTACAAAACTTGACATTCTCTTGTTTGCTAACAAAATGCTTCAAATACTAGATAGTGGAACTTTATTCTACAAAGAACAAATTTCTTGCCAAGAGCAAACGAGAGGTCATATATCTATCAGCTGCACATAACAACATTTCTAGGGTCGATTTCTAGCCAAGAGCCTATGAGATCAGGTAAAGTAATTATTTTCCTCTCTTCTCTTGTGTATTTTCTCATACATTTGTCCCTACAGGTTCTTTGCATTTGATGAGATACCTTGGCTTGTTTGGGTTATTCAAACTAATGTTTTGCATTTGATCGTTTTGGCTCTGTCTTCGAATTTAAAGAAGCCATCTTATTCGTATAATCTGGACTAATGGGTTTGGTTATTAGTCTATCACTGTGTTTATGTGTTTCTATGGTGATTGATTTGGAAAAAATGGTCAATTGTTATATTCATACAAGAAGATTATATGGCATCACATACATTGTTTATCTCGATATTCCGTGTTTCAATAATTGCATGTTTATGTTACGAACTCTTATCAGTCTTGTGGTCATATGATTCAGCAATCAAGTGGCAATTCATATCTCAATTTGGAGACGAGAACATTGATGTAAGTTTTAGAACACTCTTTAAATTATATGTGTTGTTTCTAAGATGATGCAGTCTCCTTAATGTGTTCTTAAAGTGTGATTGTTTTTCTAACTTTGATAGTTATGTTTTTCAGTTGTACTCTTTGTTAACACATTTTCCGTCAAGATTAAAAGTAGAAAATATTAGCAACCAGTAAGATTTTGGATCTGTAAGACTCTTACCATGTTTTTTTTTTCTTTCTTGGCAATGATTTTGTCGTTTCATTTTATTGTCCTATTTGTATGATGTACTTTCAGGTGAAATTTTGGTTCAGTAGTCAAGAGAAAATGAGGGGTTGTGTGTCCTGCTTCATGGAGATATCTTTGAGGTCCAAAGAACAAAAAATTTCGAAGGTAAAGCATGTGGGAGGTCAGGTATCTCTCTCTTTATTCTCATGTCAATTGTGTCATGCATAGCTATCTTGGCTTTGTTTTGGTTACTCACAATATCTGAAAACACACACTTTCACAAACACGGAAAAATCTCAAACTCAAAACACACCCAAAGACAACAAAAATCAAACTCTACAAAAAAAAATCACATCACACGCAACAAAACTATAGACATACTCACACGAAACAAAGCTCAAACTCAACATAACACAAGAAATAAAATACAGCACAACAAAAAACTAGACACATGAGAGAACAAAAAAACAATCAATATATTTCCTTACAGTAAAACATTTTGTGATTCTGTTGCTAAGTCAATTTCAGGGGAAATTTCTTTCTCGTTCTTTTTTAGTTTTTTACAACTATTAATCATTGTTTGGTCACATTGAATCTAAGTACTTGTTATGCTACTCTAAAAGTGAAATCCAAGCCACACAAGCTCAAACGGTGTCATACAAAAATAAATATATTTACTTAGATTTGTTTAATCATGTGATTTCATGTGAAGGGATACTCAGTGATACTTCAAAATCCAAAGTAAAACACAAGTTTCAAGGTGAAGTTTCTTTATTTCTTCTCTTTTACTTTTTCGTCATACAAATTTTCTTATTAATACTTATTTCACAAAGAATATTTATCATACGTAATAAACATGTTTTGTGGACATTGTTTCCTTGTCTAGATTAACAGAAACAATAAGAGCAAAGCAGTCGAATCCTAGCTTGGATCAGACTTAATAAATTCCAGTAAGTTTCTTGATTAGCATTATTTATGTGGTTTATTTATAGTCTTATATGCTTAGTAATTGCTATTAGAATGGTTTTGTATCAAGATGGAGAACTCTTAAGCTGAAAATAACTAAACTTAGGAAAGTGATTCAATTGTCTCGGAAAAAGGAAGGATCAGGTAGATAAACTATCTTCATCCCTTTTTCTAGAGTTTTTGTAAACAAATTATGGTCTTGTGTATATACTGCTAACATAATGGTTTTGTAGAAAGATATACAATTCTTAAGCGGAAAAGAACCAAATTTAAGAAAGCCATATAGTCTCCTCAAAAGAAGAAAGGCCAGGTATATAATTTACACACACTGATACAATGTTTTTTGGAAATGTCTGACGTATTTGAGTGGTTTTCAACTTGGAAGAACTAATAAGGCATATCACATTTCTCTACTAGATCTTTATTCCCATGGTACAATACTAAGGAAAACAGGGATCGGATTCTTCTTGTTAGAAAGTCTCGTGCATATGAGACAACAAATATATTCTTCAGTGCTAAGGTGATTAAATTTTTTTATCACCTCTTACAATAGTTGTCATTCTCTTGATATTTTCTAACTTAAAGGGTTATGTTTTATATTCGGGATTTTCGTTATACAACATGTTTCGTGAAGATTATAGAACAAGAGATGAAAAATCAGTCAGCCTCTGTAAGATTCTTACCATATTTTTTCTTGGCATTGATTTTGTAGTGTTTTATATATTATTTGTATGTTGTGTAAGGATCCTGTTTTGCTCTGCACATAATGTTTGCTAACAAAATTCTTTGAATTCTAGAGAGTGGATCCTTATTCTGAAAAGAACAAAGGTCCTTGCCAAGAACAAATGAGAGACGATTTTGCAGCAACAGCATATGAGAAGTCAGGTAAAGTAAAGTTTCCTCTATTCTCATGTGTATATGCTCAATTCTCATGTATTCTTCCTAAAGTTTCCTCTATTCTCATTTGATGAGCCTAGGTGGCTTGGCTTGTTTTGGTTCCTCAAACTATCTAGAAACACACAACTTCACGAATTACAAATACATGCAATCACCTAAATTCAAAACACACCGAAAGACAACAAAATTCAAACATAAACACGTGAAACTGAAACACGATACAAAAAAAAAAAACACGTCACATAGATAAACTCAAAACACCCTCGAACACAACACAACATTTTGGTTTAGCATGCAAAGGGGAAAGACTCCTACGTGATCCCTTTAGTCCTAAATGCACCAATCTACCTCCATATGAAATAAGCCAACCATGTCCACTCCTCGCCTCCGTCGCATGCCAAGACTCGTCAATAAAGCATACCGGTCTATCCGCTGGAATTGGCGTCACTTGCACTATAGGGTTCCTCTCGGGTTGGGGATTTTCTTGATGGTTTGCTCGCCTCCACGCCTCTTCCTCTTGAATTGCAATGTCCAAGGTTTCTTGAGGTGATTCACTCATATTATCAAAAATCTTTCGGTTTAGGAAATATTATTACCACATAATCCATGGAAACATTTCGCTTCAATATTGTTTGTCATATTTAAGTTCAGTATGTTGTTTTAACAAGTTGGTAAATTTTTATGTTATTTTGAAAGAGGAATTCAAGCCACTACGAGGGAAAACTGTGCTTTGCATACAAAAACAAAGAGGTAATCAATGAGATATGTTTTGCTTTGTCAAATTTTACGTTCTGTTCATGTGAATGGAAATTTGGTGATGATTCAAAATCCAGGAAAAGAAACGAGAACTTTGCTTTTGCTTTAAACAAAATACTTATAAAATTCATACTTCGCAGAAATTAACATAATAATAACTTAGTACAAAATAATAATAATAAAAAAAAACAGTTAACAAGCCCTAAAAATCTTGGAGCTTTGGATCTCGGAGATGGCTGATATTCTACGGCAGCTGTTGGATTGTGGAAAATTATCTGACGAAACCTGCCACTCGATTTTGTGTGGATTGGGTCAACATGTCGATGCTTTACATTTATCCAAAACCGAAGAAGAAGTCGACGGATGGACATCTGAGGAAGATGAAGAACTTGACCAAGAATACTGTCGCCAAGTTACCGAGTCTCTGGTACTCTTCTCATGTCTCTGCTTTGATTTGGTATTTAGGTTCTGTCTTTCTTGGAAAGCTTTTGTTTTTTTAATCAAAATTTTGATAAAATAAAAAAAATTGGGTGTAGGGTTTCGATATTGATGGTAAAGTTTGTATCCCAGCATGTGGAATCTCACCAGTCTTTCTAGGTGCTAATAAAAACCCGCGTAGCGAAGTCGCTCTTTATGGCCGTTTGGGAGTTCATTGCTTCAACATTGACAAGGTTTTAAGTTGTGACTTGTACTTTGAGTATTCTCATATCTGAGTGACAACTGTGTGAAATCTTGTCTTACTGTCTTTTGTTTCAATCTTTGTAGGAGAGGAAGTTTCAGTATATGCGCATACCTAAATACAATGTTCAATATCCTGAAGCTATGTCTTTCCATATAACCGTGGAGGTGAATGATCTTGCTGATAATTCAGCTCACACTTTACAGAACTTGGTCACAAGATCTTTTTCTAGGAACGGAGAGGACTTAAGAGTCTCTACTGGAATTTGCAGAATCAAACCCAAAACACCTGGTACACTCTATTACTAGTGATATCTAAACATTCAAAGTTGTAGCTGTGAAGTTTGAATTTGTGTGTGTTTAATATTGTAGAAAGAGAGATCTGTCTTGTGGATGAGGAAGCAATAGATAAGTTTTACAGAGGTGTTATGCCCAACTTTGTGTCCAAACTAGGGGCTGACGATGATAAGCTGAGGTTCTACGAGGTAAAACGTGTTTCTTCTATGTGTTTGAACTTTGAAAGAAACGTTCTTCTATAAAAAAGATGTGTTGTGTTTGATAGGTTCAGGAGCAGGACGTATGTGCAAATGATTGGTTACGTCTATATACTGAATTCGCACTTTTCTCCTACTGGAGATATAATGAGGTACTTGAGAGTGGGAACCTTGCAGGATGTTTGGGTTTAGTCTTCTTATATATCTTATGCAATTTTTTCAACTTTTAGTAAGCTTTTTTTTGCAGGACGGATTTGAGTCTTGTTTACCTGTGGAGATCAAGAAGATAATTGTGGAAACTTGTGACACTCACAGAGAGCCGCGTATGAAGCTGAAGTCTAGTAATGCCATCTTCCATATAAACTTCAACGCCAAGAGTTGTGATTATAAATCGGTTTCGAGGAGAACGACTGATGGGAAACCGGGACATATAGTTCTCGAGATTAATACATGGAAATTAAGCTCCACCTGAACCGCTGTCCTTAAGCCGCCGAATTTACTAGATTTGATAGATTAATGTTTCCACAAAGGCTTTAGTTTTTATCGTTAATGTGGCCTAAACCTTATTTATGCCTTTTAGTCATGGATGTACTTTGTTTTTCACACCAGCTAATCTTATGAAGGTGTATGTGTACATTTATTGACACTATATTATGTATTTCATTTCAAAGACCAACGAGCTTTTGCACTTACATGGACCTCTATATATGGCGGTTTGTATTAGGAGATCTAGAGGATTAGGAGATCGACTTGAAAGGTAAAATATATTCTTATTGTTAAATAGGTAGATTTTCTATTATCACATATGTAAAGAACTTGTTAATTAAGTTATGACTTTGTATAAATAAGCGTATTAGGCTAATCAATAAAACCGAGAGAAACTATTACACTATAAAGGTTTCTTCCAAACTTATCAGTTTGTTTAGCTTGTCTTAAGTGTATTGTGTAGGAGCATTTCTTGATGACCAAATTCGTTATTCTAAAGGAAGAGAGTAATTGTGAAGAAGGGTCAACATTCTGCATCTTCTATTGTTGGTATATAGTAGTTTGAACCGGTGGGAGAACCAATTGGACCAGATCAAATCAAGTCAACTGATCTTAAAAAACAAATGGGCCTGGAAAGCCCAGCAACACCAAAAACTAACTGACACGTCAGCGATCTGCAGACGTGGAGATTACTTTTATAAACCGTCGATTAAAACTCATCAACGGATACGATCTCTTTATCTATTAACTCCCCCACTATATATAATAATCTCAGCGTTTTAGGTTTTTCTGATTTGGTTTGTTCTGTTTCATCTTCTTCTTCACTTTCTTCAAGATTACGCATCTTTCTTCTCCGTTAAAACGATGAAGCAAGTGGGATTTAGTTACAGATTGAATCCATCCGACGCAGATTTCATCAAATTCGCGATCATATACGACATGATCCTCGTTGCAACGATGATTTCACTGTGGATGATGTTTCTTGGTGAGAAGCCTGAGTTCATCGATTTCGACAACTTTGAGCTATCCAAAGTAACTTTCCGTGGAACGGTGGGGATTTTAGGTATAATGATGGCAGGTGCTTATTTGTGTGGACCTAATAACTGCATCATATTTTGTTTGTTCGACGTTGCTTTGTTTGGCTATAAGACCATTGGTTTCAAAAGAATTGGTAAAGAGTTGGCTATGATCTATGGTTTCTTGGCTCTGGCTTTTTTGCTCATGTACTTGTTTGGATTCTTCTTTGGAGTTTTATGGCTACTAGTTTCTCCTCCGAGTCTCCTTTTGGGTTTCCAATTTCTCAAGCGAAGAAACGTAAAAGAATCTCAAGATTAGATTGCTTGGAGATGAAGATAGCTTGGAGATCACGAAGATTTGGGTTTTAGGGTTTTCTTTTTCTTTTAGGGTTGAAATCGTTTGGTGGTGATTTTTAGTTTTCTGGTGTTGTAATTACTGCGATGAGTAAACTCAAGATTAGATGACTTGGTGATGAAGATTTAAATCAGGGTTTTAGGGTTTTTTCAAGGGTTGAGTTTGTTGAGTTTTAGTTTTCAGGCGTTGTAATTTTACTGCTATGAGTTTGCTACTAAGTTTGGTTTTGTGTTTCGAATTCAGAGTTTGTTCAAAATTACGTTTCAACGATAGATTTTACTAGTCCATGTGTATTATAGAGTTTGGTCACTAGAAAGCAAAAGCAAAATACTGATTTTTCAAATTAACTTGTACCAAAGGATGTAATTATGGACCGCACAAACTCGATCCAGCAAGGCTTTATTGATTATACTAATGATTCTATAAACTAATGAGAAGTGAGATTAGCTTTGGTGAAAATTGAAAAAACAAAGTACATCAATGACTAAAAAGGCGTAAATAAGGTTTGGCCACATTATTCGATTAAACGAGTAAAAGTAAAGAAATCGATGAACGGTCATCTGAGGAAGAAGAAGCACTAGATGAAGGTTACTGTGTCCAAGTAAATGACTCTCCCGTAGTCTCTTTGTTTACCACTTTCTTATAAAGCTTGTAGTTGGTTATGTGTTATGAAGTTGCTACAATTCAGTTAAAGATGTTTTGTATGTGTTTGCTTGAGGTATATGCTCCTCGATCTTATGCATTTTATATGTGTTGTGTTTTACAGGTTCAAGAGCAGAACATATGTGGAAGTGACTGAAGTACTTGAGAGTTTGAAACTCATACGATGGTTGGACTTAGTCTTTTATATCTTCCGCAACTTAGTAAGCTTTTGTGCACGACGGATCTGATTCTTCTTTGCTTGTGGAGATCAAGAAGATAGTTGTGAAACTCATAGAGATTGAAATCTAATAATGCCATATTCCACAAAGCCTACTCCGGCAATTAATCTGTTAATGTTGCCAAACCCTAGCTATTTATATCTTTTGATATATACATTCTTTTTCACCCCAGCTATTATCACTTCTCTTTAAGAACGATTTCGATTCTACATCTGGATATATAATTAGAACAAAAACAGATATATGTGTACCATGGTTTGTAAAGTGCTTGCTAGTTGTTAGTTTTTGTTAAATCTGCATACACGACGCTTGGTATTCAAAACAGGAAGACATGTATATTCAATCAATGGTTACAACACGGGTTTTATTTAGTATAAAAGTTATATATTATACTGTATGTTTTTGAATAAAGTTATGATATATTATAGTAGTAAGTGAAAAAATATTAGTTTATTTGTGTGTCAATCCCTATTTATAATATGAGAATGAATATATTTTCCTTTTATATAAGAGCCTTTATATAATACTCAATTACGGATAATTTGTTTTAAGATATGAAAACAGAAAGTAATATATTTTTGAAGAAAATTAATTTTGTTTGAACAATGAGTTGATTTATGTTAACAACCACAAAATAAGATTGCATATAATTCAGTTAGATCAAAAATTAAAATATCATAAATGAGCCCCATCTAAAATGTAGATTATTTTGAGTTAATTAAAAAGTTAAATATTAAGTTGAGTTAATTTAAGAAGTTTATTTTCAATTTCTAATTCTTTGGTTGTTAAATAGAGATTTTTTTTTTAGTTAATTACGGAATTTAGCAATTATTTGCATGATCAAATATATTATACTATATAATAATACTAATGAAAAAATTGCTTGCACAACCCATCATTCATTACTTTAAAAATTGCTTGCAGAATTACATTTTCAAATATTTAGAGGTGTCAAACCTTATTTAAGTCATCCTATCATATATTCTTAACATGTTATAAGGATAATAACTTTTTCTATCAAATATTTATAGGTATATTAAGAACAATGAACCAACTTGTGATTATTTTGATATGTACAAAAATTGACCTTTCATTAATATTTGCTATTTGTTCTACTATGTTTTTCATTTTTTCATTAATATTTGCTATTTGTTCTACTATGTTTTTCTTCTCATTATACCAAAAATTTTTTTTTTTAATTATTTTTCTTTTTCTCATTTTATTTCATGTTCACATTCTTCCAAAATCTCATAAGTAGCAATGTTGTATCAACTTGGCGGCACAAATATACCCTCCTAGGTGGGAATTCGATAAAACCCGAGGCGGTGGAAACTCTTTGCACCCATCGAAAGGCCGATCTAGTGCTTTTTGAATACCTTGTCGAACAACATACCTCAAAGCTTTTACGATGCTGAGCTTATAACAGAAATGTGCCTTATTTTTTTGCAGCTTTCCTTTCTCGGGAAACACAAAATCTACAAGCTCTTGATACAAGTACTCAGTCCCGTTTTCATGTTGTTTGATCCACCGTATCGCAGTGACTAATTCAGCCGTCACGATCGCCCAACATATATCTACATTTATCAAAGTATTTTTAGGAAAAACAAGAACCAGTTCATAAGTAAAACAACCTAGAATTTGAAACTCTACCGTGTTCTCCCTGATCTTTCATCGGACCATTAAAAGGTCCCCAGTCCGCCTTCTTTGTTTCATCAGGCAATACCTTTATTGGTCGATATGTGAAAAGTAGAAAATAACCGTCATAAGCACCTTGTTTTGCTCATATAATAACGAAGTATAAATCATTCAAACACCAAAAATTAACAAACAGAACAAAATCGTTTGAAAAATCAAGAGATTCAATCAAGTTAACATCATTAAATACCTGGTGTTTTCTCAAGCGAGTGTAGACAACATCAATAGTTTCACCCTCTACTTTAGGTTTCACTACTTTGTTCTTCACTCTGAGTATCTCAAATTTTCCGTCAAGTTTTAGTTTTAGAATCTCGAGAAATGTTGAAAGTGGGATGTACTGTCCAATCTTCTTTAGTTCTGAAAAGAGTTGATCGGATTCGTATAGAATCTCAACCTGCGTAGATAGATTTACGACGTCGTTACTAAACAAATAATCATCACAAGAACATCTTTATTTACTTTATCAATAAACACTACTTCTGAAACTAAATTGATCAAATCTTAAGTACTTACTTTAATAGGAAGTTCCTCCATTGATGTTTAGAAAATAACAAGACCTCATGCACAAGAAAACTTAAGAATGTTGAAATCAAGACCACATTCACTCTCAATCAAACGCCATCATACACGCAAAGAAGATTTCTCTCACATACATCTCAAGGTTACATAATATGGACGAAGACGAAGAAAGATAAAAGGATCTCATCGATTGAACCTTTGTAAACAGAGATTGAAACGATCAACACTAAACATTGAAGACATTGAGAAGCAAAAAGCGTGGAGTGCAAGAAACAAGAAACATTATATTTAAGAGCAGAAATATGTTTTTTTTAACCTTTACGAATGGAAGGAGATGAAAGAAGAAATGTGTTTGTTCAATTTCTCTGTCAATGGCGTATCAAGAAGACGAGATCAAAAAGAGAAAAAGAAGAACGAAGAAAGATTTTTTTTGGTGGAAAGAAGAACGAAGAAAGATTAAGAGTACTTAATTACTATAGCTGAACATTACTAAAATGACAATACTACCCTTGACCATATAATAGCGTGTAATCGATTCTTACAAATATTATGTATACGCTATACATTATGTATTCGTGACATTAATATGTTACAGTAAAACGAGCCTTTTAAGGTAAATTACATGGCATTATTGTTCCTAATTTTCTTACTTTAACCTGCCTGATTACTTCCTTTAGTTTATAATCGACGTCAACAAGAACGCGTTTCAACTTTTCTTTTGTTTTTGTTTTTATTGGGGAAAACTAAAATTGTGTTTTTGACTGTGTTTTAATAGAATTCAAGGTGGAGCACTAATTGCACACAAGAATAGATTGTTTTTTTGGTTTGTTAACATTAAGATTCCATTATTTTGTTGTTCCATTAGAGGAAATCGTAACTATATATCATTTTGATGACAGGGTTGTAACATTGAGTTTTCTCTTTTTATCTCACTAGTCATTAAAAAGTTAACATTTTCAGAGAAAACGTATAATGATAATTAGATTACAGAACTAATAAACAATCAGATTTAGCTTCTTAGTCTTGTAACTTATTTAATATTTTAAGTGAACTGAAACCTGAGGTTGGTTCTATTGGATAGGCCTAAACCCACAAAACAATTTGGGTTGCTGACTTGGGTTATCACAAACTGTTGAAGAAAATTTTATTCATTATAATAATTTCATTCCTACTTTGCGTTTCATGTGATCCTGATCCTATCAGTATAAATCAGCTGTAGAATCATTTGTATTAACTCATGATTCATCAACATGAATCACAACGCTACTTTCTATTTCGTTCATAGAAACCTTTTCTTGGTTTGACAAAAAAAAAAAAANAAAANCTTTTCTT
>Ga0041059_1001935_pt1 | contig 15976 bp, 7 predicted proteins | sample AraColnosormetaG_FD_56232 | JGI IMG/M metagenome (GOLD analysis project Ga0041059, IMG submission 56232) | Arabidopsis roots microbial communities from North Carolina, USA - Col MF nosort | ecosystem: Host-associated > Plants > Roots > Unclassified | place: USA: North Carolina | collected 2013-09-02
TTTAAGGGATTAATGTGAAGTTTGTTTGGATTAAATTTGATTGATAATGTGATTGACAATTTAAATTAAGAATTTAAAGTAAAATTAATTATTTTGGAAAACAATTAATGCTAATGGCATTGGGTTGTAAATAAGTCCAACTCTAAGATTTATTTGTTAAAATGGCTGCAAAAATGTATATATAGATTTAAAAAAAACAAATAAAGTAGTATAAATATCGTAAAAATTTAAACTAAGCTATTCGTTATTAATTTATTTTATTAAGAGACAAATTAATTTAATTTAAGAAAGCACGAAAAATGGGACATGACAAGTGAACCTCGTGATCTTCCAAAGCAGATTCAAAATAATACTCCTTCCATTTTCATTTCTACCCTCTTTAAATATTTAATGACCATTTTACTCCTATTTAGAAATTGTTTTAGGTTAACAAAATGAAATATTAATATTTTTCGTCTAATATTTTTCTCGCAAAAAACAATTTTTGGAGGGAAATAGATTTACAAGGGATTTTAAAACCCAAAAGATTTGCAAAAGATTTTAAAAGATTTACAAAGGATTTTAAAAGATTTACAATGGATTTTAAAGGGGTTTAAAAGATTTACAAAGGTTTTTTAAAGATTTTTAAAGGGTTTTAAATTGTTTTAAAGGGTTTTAAAGTACATACAAGCGATTTTAAAAGGATTTTAAAAGATTTACAAACGATTTTAAAAGAGTTTTAAAATATTTATAAGAAATTTAAAAGGGTTTTAAAAAATTTACAAAGGTTTTTTATAAGGGTTTTAAAATATTTACAAGAGATTTTTAAAGGGTTTTAAAGGGTTTTAAAATATTTTTAAAGAATTTACAAGAATACCCTTTAAAAACTCTTGTAAATGTTTTAAAACCTTTTAAAATCCCTTGTAAATCTTTTAAAACCTTTTTAAAATTTTTGGTAAATACTTTAAAACTCTTTTAAAATCCCTTGTAAATCTTTTAAAACCCTTTTAAAATTTTTGGTAAATACTTTAAAACTCTTTTAAAATCTCTTGTAAATCTTTTAAAACCCTTTAAAAAAACTTTTTTAAATTTTTTAAAGCCCTTTAAAATTCTTTGTAAATCTTTTAAAACCCTTTAAAAATCTCTTGTAAATTTTTTAAAACCCTTTTAAAATCCCTTGTAAATTTGTTTCATGCCAAAAAAATTTACAAAGATTTTTAAAAGGTTTTTTTGGTTGAGAAAAAATTTGTTACGAAAAAAAAATTTGGCGGGAAATTTTTTTTTTGGCGGAAAAGAAGTTTGGCGTAAAAATAAATTTTGGCGCCAAAAAATTGGCGGGAAAATTTCAGTTTCCAATTACTTGTTCCTATTAGATGAGGGTAATTTAGTCATTTTGTTCGAGGGAAGGGGTATTTTTAAAAATGAACAACACAAAAGGGTATTATTGCAAAAAGATAATAAAAAGGATAATTTTGCAAATATCTCAAAAAAACAAACACAACTTATGCTAATGGCCTAGTAAAATAGAATGTGCGTGCAAGTTTTAAGAAATTCGTTACATACTAGTACTTAGATTGGAAATCACTTGGAATACCTAAATAAAATGCATAAAATAACGGGTGTGTAATGACGAATTCATTTTTTTAATTACTAGCAAGGACGTCATGAGAACTATACTAAAATTTGAATTGTGGACCGAAAAAGGTTTTCTGTATAATAATCCGTTGTTCGAAGTCTATAAATGACTAAATGTTAGCTATGAAATGTGTTAGCAAAGTATATTACATCCAAAATTGATAATACACTTTAACAATCAAAATTGATAATACACTTTAATTGTAATAAAATAGACATTTTAAAGGCTTTTGACTCGGTGCAATGACCATTTTTGTTGAATGTCTTGAAGGCTTTAGACTTATCAGACAAATTTGTTCACTCGACCTACTTATGTGTTTCTACGGCTACCTTTTCAGATTTTAGTGCAAGTAAATAGGGAATTGACTGGGTTTTCCGAATCGAAAGAGATCTTAGGTAGGATTGCTCTCTCTCTTCTTACATTTTCGTGATTTGTATGAATGTACTCTTATATCTTCTTGATAGGACTGCAACAAAGAGGAAATTTTGGTTACCACCCTAGGTGCAAAAATATGAAGCTTACTAATCTATGTTTTGCGGATGATATAATGGTTTTCTCGGATGGAAAGATCACTTTGATGGAAGGTATTCTAAAGGTTTTTAACGAATTTGCAGTGGCTTCTGGACTAAACATCATCCTAGAAAAATCCACCTTATTCTTGACTTGTGTCTCAAACCCTACCCGAGAAGAAATCTTAACATATTTTCTTTTGAAGCTGGATCCCTACTTGTTCGCTACTTGGGGCTACCCTTGCTGACTAAGCGTATGTCTCTGGATGATTCTCTGCCCCTTGTTGAGAAAATCAGAACCAGAATTAGCTAGGAAACATAGATTCTTATCTTATGTCTTTCGTTTGCAGTTGCTAAGCTCGGTGATTGCTAGTCTCACAAACTTTTGGAAAATAAAAAATATTTGTACGATATTTCTTTAGTCGGACTCTGACCTAAATTCAAAGAAAAATAAGGTAGCTTGGAGTGGTGTATGTAAGCCTAGAAGTGAAGGTGGGCTAGGTTTGAAATCAATCGTTGAGATGAACAAAGTTTGTTGTTTCAAGTTGATTTGGTGGATAGTCTCAAATAACACCTCTCTTTTGGTTAACTAGATACGAAGATGACTAATTCGCTCAGCTTCGTTTTGGTCGGTCAAGGCGACCACAAATAAAGGCTCTTGGATGTGGAGGGAGGGGGTTCATAGAAGTGGTTTGCACACCTTTTGGTATGATGCTTGGAGCCCGCTTGGTCGTTTCAACGAGAGCCTTGGAGGGAGGGGGTTCATAGATTTGGGAATCTTATCTGATGCAATTGTTACGTTAGTGGTTGCTAACCAGAGATGCAAGAGTAAGGCCCTTATCTCTTATCTTACCAATTTCCACCTCGATTGATCTTAGAAGAGAAGCTTAAGCACCAAATTTAAGCCGTGGTTCTCTTCATCGAACACATGGCAACAAATTCGTCACGTACGTTAATTGGTATAAAGGAGTGTGGTTCTCTGATTCAATCCCAAGGTTTTCTTTTCTAATATGGCTTGATGTGAAGAATAGATTATCTATATGGGAGCGAATGTTAGCTTGGAACAATGCAGTAAACCCATCACTTGTTCTCTGTAATGAGCCCGTTGAGACTCTACTACATTTATTTTTTGGGTTCCCATACTCCTCACATGTTTGGAAGACACTGACTCACAAGCTTCTTTTAAGAAATTACTCAAGTAATCTCTAAGAGATTCTATCATCACTATCATCTCCAACATTCAAAGGCCACAACCTATTATATACTTCGACTAGTCCTTCAAGCAACAGTTCATACCATTTGGATGGAACGAGATAAACGGAGGCATTGTGAGCTCCCCAACCCATCTAATCAACTATTCAAATTCATCGACCGTATCAGACGCAACAAGATATCTTCAATTTAGTTTTATGCCTCTTGTAAACTTAAGGATGGACTACAGATTTGGTTCGCCTTTCGAATCTAATTTTTTTTTCTTTATTCAAATTATTTCAAAATACAATTATATATAATTTATTTTTTGTTTGAACAAAATTTTACATTTATTCCGAAAAAAAAAACTATGCAAAAGAAAATTTTAATCCAACTTCTCATCATCCTCAAAATAATGATAACAATATATCCGCTTCATTAGTAACTGTAACCTTCTTCGATCAAACAACTCATCTGCAAAGACTAGACTATTTCATTTATCTAACATTACCGTTAACAAACAAAAAACAAAAATTTACTTGGGAGTCGAAGAAGTCAAATATCTAGAAGAATACTTCTTCTTACAAAATTATAAGGAAAATTTCCCCTACTGCTTCGAGAAATACCTTTTTCCCCATTCACGTTATGTTATGCAACGTGTGAGGATAACGAGCGGACAACACAGCCCTTATCCTTATTTTATTGGTCAACCAACCCCAAAACAGATTTTAAGACGGAGTGTATTTCTTTTGTCAACTGTTTACATGGGTTAAATAAAACAGTTTCACTAAAACTTATTAAATTATCATGTCATATTGTCATGTATATAAGCTATAGCATATATACGGATGGAATATCGATTAAACCATTTTCTTTTTCACCATTGGACCATAATCAGATAATATACATAGATTGGGAACCCCAAATATTTTCACATTTTGACATATTTAGTAGCGACATTAAACTACTTCGTGAAAATACATAGGATATTATGTCAAATTGTCAACGAAACTTTTTATATTTAATAAGAAAACGAAATTAAATAATAATTAACAGAAAATACTCACAAGTGACTTTCAATGATTTTGTCTCTAACGTTTTCAATGTTTATTTTTTGGTCTCTGACTCTTCAAGGAAACTGGTAAAACCGGTGTCCCGGTAGTCATCACTCACATCTCGTCCACCACGTGTCACTCTTACACGTTCATAAGTTTTCCCACCTTTCTACGTCCGATTCTGTATTTATATACCCTAAACCCATCGTCTTCTATACATGCTCTTATTTCACAATCCCACCAAAACAAATCTCAAGAACATTTCAAGATTCAGAAAAAAGAAACTCGCAAACTTTTTTCTTTTGTTTCTGTCAACGTTCAAATAATCAAGCGATTGTTTTTTTTAACCTAGAAAAATTATGGCTATAGAAGAAAACCGAAGTCACAACGATTATCTTAGGAGGATGACTTTTGCAGCGTTCTTGAAATCTGGTTCTCTCGCCGCCGAGGAAGAAACTTACCACAGCGACGGTGATCATCATAACCAAAGCACCTTTAGCAGCAACAGCGATTCTCAGCGGCCAAGCAACGCTTCAAGTGCTAGTAGCGATTCGTCATCACCAATCTACCCATTATCTCCATGGAACCAAACTTACTACCCAAGCAACGACAACACGACGTCGTTTTCATCTGTTACTCAATCACCATGGAACCAAACTTACTCTCCGTACCACAAATCTCCATGGATTTACCAAACCAGGAACAGTGATTTCGAGGATGATCCTGATAACGGTTTGATCGGTACGGTCGTGAGACAAGAAGGACACGTGTACTCTCTCGCTGCTTCAGGTGATCTTCTTTTCACCGGTTCTGATTCCAAGAACATTCGGGTTTGGAAAGATCTTAAAGATTTCTCCGGGTTTAAATCCACAAGCGGTTTTGTTAAAGCCATTGTAGTAACCAGAGATAACCGGGTTTTCACCGGTCATCAGGATGGTAAAATCCGGGTATGGAGAGGATCAAAGAAGAACCCCGAGAAATATTCACGAGTCGGAAGTTTACCAACTCTTAAAGAATTTCTCACCAAATCGGTAAATCCTAGAAACTACGTCGAAGTCCGTCGCCGGAAAAACGTTTTGAAGATCCGACATTTCGACGCTGTGTCTTGTCTGAGCTTAAACGAAGATCTCGGTTTGCTCTACTCCGGTTCTTGGGACAAGACTCTTAAGGTCTGGAGATTGTCCGATTCAAAATGTTTAGAATCAATCGAAGCTCACGACGATGCCGTTAACACGGTGGTTTCCGGTTTCGACGATTTGGTATTTACCGGTTCAGCCGACGGAACGTTGAAAGTATGGAAACGTGAGGTACAAGGCAAAGAGATGAAGCATGTTTTGGTACAAGTGTTAATGAAACAAGAGAACGCAGTAACGGCGTTAGCTGTTAATTTAACGGACGCTGTTGTTTACTGTGGTTCGTCTGACGGAACCGTTAACTTCTGGGAACGGCAAAAGTATTTGACTCACAAAGGGACGATTCACGGCCACCGTATGGCGGTTTTGTGTCTCGCCACCGCCGGGAGTTTGCTTTTGAGCGGTGGAGCTGATAAGAATATTTGCGTTTGGAAAAGAAACGGGGACGGATCGCATACGTGTCTCTCTGTTTTGATGGATCATGAAGGACCGGTTAAGTGTTTAGCGGCGGTGGAAGAGGCGGAGGAAGATCATAACGACGGAGACGACGGTGGAGAGAAAGGGGATCAACGGTGGATAGTGTATAGTGGGAGTTTAGACAACTCCGTTAAAGTGTGGCGCGTGACGGATTACGCTTCGTAAGCGCGTGAAGAAGTATACGTGTGGACGACGTAGGAGCGTGAAGGAATGTTTCCCGGCCATGTGGTTGTATAGCGTTTTATCGTCAAAGGAGGAATTGATTGGGAGGCAACTAGTAGGTAGATTTGGTACTTGTGATGACCAATAGTGTATTGTCACGTATCATGTGACTTTGTCATCTTCTTTGGAAGTGTGAAAAAGTCTTTTGTTGTTGCGTTAGATCTTTTATTGTCTCTTGTAATGGCATGCACTTATTTTAAATCATGTGAAACTAAAAGAGGAAAGAAGGTGGAGAAAAAAAGGAAAGTAAAGATTCCGCTACAATGAGAAACAAAAAAAGATATAAGAAATGTAATAAATGTGACTATGTAAAAGTTGTTTGTTATCGAGTCTTTATTCTCTATGGTTGTTGTCAATGTTGAATGTGAATATTCCATCTTTTTAATTCTAAGGTTGTTTTTATATGTTATTTTGGAAATTTGGAATATAACATTGCAACTAAAGATTTGTAATACGTAAGATGGATTTGTTAGTTCAGGTTATTGAAAAGGCAGTGTCCCTTTGGATTAAAATTTATTTAAATGTTGATGAACATACGCAAGATGTTATCTGTCTAGTAGCATCTTTTTATATGCATATCCATGGATTTTTATGTTTTGGCTCATCTTTTTTAGGGATTTGGTTTCGGTCCACTGATTAGAAAATTCATGAGATATGAATATGTGATCCTGTAAATCACTTGTTTTACGCTTTGTTATTATTTTAACTGTTCTTCCTTACAGTTTCATTGTCATATATCTTGTAAAATTATATGTGAAACACGTGTAATCTTGTGTTTTGACGTATTTGCCTCGAATCCTATTTAAGATGTATCCTAATGATGATACTTTCAACCGAAACTAAATTATTAGATCTTATTCACATGGTGCATATATACAGCACTAGTTGTTGTTCACAACATGACTATATCAAATAACAAATACTTATTTCACCAACACAAAACTAATCCAAAATATCTGAATCTAATAAACAAATATTAAATTTAAGTTGACTAGGATATTTAACCTAATGATTTGTGCTATTGAATTATTATTGTGTTACCATTCAAACTCAAATCCGCATAATGCATGTTGTTGTTAAAAATATAGTATTAAAGATAATTTGATATCTGTAAGCTTGAGAGTATATTCAAGACAACTTCACCCTCGGTTGTCTTCGACATTAATAATGCCGTTTTCACTATTTAAATTTGGCCAAATGGGACTAATTCCGATTTCTTATTTAAATTAGCTAGATCAGTATTGACTATTGAACAAAAGATGATGCTTAGACAGCTTAGTTGATTTGGTACTTAAAGCTCCACTAAACTTTTGTTCGAGATTGTTGTGAAGAATAAACCATGCCGATAATCTTCGATTCTTCATGGTTCTCCTTATCTGTAAAATGGCATTTTTTTTAACATATTACGTTAATGATTATAAATTCTTATCAAATATGTTTTGGTACAATGTCTCGGTTTACCGGTTTATCTATTTCTATCTTGGTTTAATAAATTATATTTAAGGAACAAACCATGTTTCTATTATCGTTAATGAAGCATAATTCTAATCTAAAGAAAAGTTTGTTAGATCTAAAATGGTATCAGAGCTTTTCCCAGCTTCATTCATCTTCTTCCGCAAATTTTAATATTCTATTTACGAAGTAAGTTAATGGAAACACCCTATTGACTACTAATTAGTTTCATGTTACACTTACAGCTCATCCCTCTTTTAGAATTTAAATAATTTTCTGAAATATTAAGCACAACCGACCTTAGCTCAGTTGGTAGAGCGGAAGACTGTAGTGTTTGCAGACAATCTTTAGGTCGCTGGTTCGATTCCGGCAGGTCGGATTTTTAATGTTTTGGTGGTTTTTAAGGATCCTTCTAAAAACAAAGCCCAAGAGTTCTCTTTTTCTTGAAAAGCCCATAGATAAAAAGAATAAGATAAAAATAAAAAGCCCATAGTTCGTATAAACAACAAACCAATTCTTACTTAGTACTAATTAGTAATTTCGATCTGCAAACGTTATTTGTCAGGTTTTCTTTGTTGCTAATCTAGCAAAAACACTGTTCTAACGCAATCAAGTGTGTGTTAGTCCGGTATTAGCCTTCGATAATTATGTCGGCTTTCACTAAAAGCATTCAGGGCTTTTATAAATTTTCAGTTTAAAAGAGCCTAATTTTGGATTTACTCTGGCCTATGGGGTGTACGGAGAAAACGGTACGGCCAATCTATTTAAAATTAATTTTGTTTTACTTATTAGTAAAACATTTTTTAAAAATAAAGTTTTCGAAATGCATATTATTATCGCTAAAAATGTCTTACAATTTTCATTTAGGAGATGTTACGAACACACAAGAAAATTAAGCACACCTAAAATGATATAATTTTCTTTTAGTTTGATAAAAATTTATAGAAAACAAGGAAAGGTATATTTGGTTATATCTAGAAAACACAATGAAAGGTATATTCGGTTATATATTTGAATTGGGTAGTAAATGGATTCATCGTAATTGCCATCTTCTAATTAAGTGGAAAAACTCTTTAGTTTCCACTTGGAGTGGATGGAGAGTGACCCCAATCTATTCTCAATAGTTCATTGGCTCGTCCTTTTTTTTTGGGTCTTAATCAAAAGTTAGGTCAATTTCTTCATTATTTTTATTTTTGTGTTACATCAAAGGAGGAACATTTGCATACCAGTGATAGATTATCTTACGAAAAATTCTCTAGAAAACGTGCTTAGTCATGTTTGCAAACCAGTTTATTTATACATACTAACATTTCATATACATATAAATTATACATTGTTGTTTGTTGAAACAATCCTTCCAACCAATTGCACTCTCCATATATATTTTTCTAACTCTACATTCAAAGAAGTCACACTCGACTTTGCATCTCTAAACTTCGTGCTAATAATTAAGTGCATGCACAAACCTTTTGCATCACTATCTATAAAATATTAAAGTTTATATCTTTTCAAAAATGAAACAAAACTATAGAGAAAATGAGAAAATTAAAGCCTTTAAATGAATAAAAATTACACACGACGTTCCTCTCTGCTTTTCAAATGCTTTATGTTTCTTTATGATAATGGATATTCAGTTTCCGTTTCTGTTTCTTTTTGAAAAAGTTTTTCTTTTTTCTTTTTGAAGAAAGAATTCTGTTTCTGTTTCTTTAACCAAGTTTTCGATAACGTCTTTAATTTCTTCGCCAGAATTTTAAAGTGGTACATATTGGTGAAGCCATCTTTTCTTCTTCTTTTTCCTCATCTTTTTTAGTGGTATTAACCGTCACGCAAACACATATGATTTATCATCCATATATATAAACACTTCTTCACCAAAACCTCATACAACACCACAATTAACAGATTTATTGTTTTTGGAAATAATCAAAACTTAAAAACTATCAGAATGGGAACGTTCTTAGGACACTTTGTGCCTGGTCTCTCACTTGCTCTTCTTGGTCTTTGGCATCTCTTCAACACCATAAGATCTTACTGTCTTAAAGGCCCTGAAGCTTTCTCTGCAAAATTCTGGTTCCCTTTCCCTAAACTCAAACATCTTGAGCTTATCTTGATTCTCTTCTTCTCCTTCCTCTCCATCACTCTCCTCACCCTAGATTTCCCTAATTTCAACTTCTCCTCTCTCAAACCAGACAACCTAGAACATGCTTCCATGTTCCTCCACCTCATTATCTTTGCGTGTTTCGCTCTCTTCTGCGAGCTAACCCTTTGCTCAGATCTCTTCTCCGGTCTAATCGGAGTTCTTTCTGCCTCTGTCTTCGCTCAAGAACTCTTCCTTCTTCATTTTCATTCCACTGATCATTCAGGTCTTGAAGGTCACTACCATTTCCTTCTCCAACTCATTGCTTTCGTCTCCTTCTCCTCGGCGCTAGCTTCTGCTTCGTTCCCTAAATCCTTCTCTGCGGCTCTATTCCTCCCGATATCGGTTATGTTTCAAGGATGCTGGTTCTTGAACATGGGGTTCATGCTTTGGATCCCAGAGTATGTTCCTAGAGGTTGCGTGAGTAACATGTCAACATCTACAGACAATAATAGAAGGAGTGTTTATCATAGTGGTGCGGTGGCTTGTGAGTCCCCTGGTGCTGAGATTAGGGCAAAAGCATTGGCGAATCTGCAGTTTAGTTGGATGTTGTCTGCTATACTTATCATTACATGTGCCTTGTGCCTCAAGTATTCCGGTAAAGTTGTGTTGCCTAAGATTAGGTCATCGTTGGAGTACGAGCGTCTTTGCCGGCAAGGAAGTGATCGTTCTGCAACCGTAACGGTGGAAGCACCGGCCAGTTCCGATCAACAATAGATTTTCCTTACTTTAATTTATCATCTGAATATGATGTAATATGTACATATAGTACACTAATAAGTAGCCCTAATAATAGTTACATAATTTATAAGAGGGGGCAGAGTGTAACGCACTAATGATAGTGGACCCTTTCGCATGCTTTGTGAACTAATAAAAATTTGCATATAGCAACAACTTGGTTACGAGTTTGAAAATTAAATTTAATAACTTACTAATATATCCCTAATTCTTGCTAAACAGAAATAAAATAAATAAATTAACACTAAAACTTGGTTGTAGATGATAATAACAAATTTATATGTTTTATGTCAAAATATAACCCTCACTTAAAATGATATACCTATGATTGAAAGGTTATTTATCAAGTACATTTAAAAGAGGCTGTACAAAAAGTACATTTATATAAGAGTATACGTTGTGTTGATGAAATATTGACTGCTAAATAATTGATCATGTATAACCATTTATTATTTTCGCTTGGCCGATATCAGAAATGATGGAAAGCTTTAGTGCAATAACAAATTTTGATGAGCGTATTATCGATGATAACACTCACCAGAATATATTTTATTTTTTTTACTATATAGTTGTTAAGTACATGTAATAGTTTTGGTATCTTCTGCAACGTAGTTTTGCGGTGAAAACTTTTGTTTTGTTTATGTCTAGCAAGAATTAGTGTTGTGTGTTGAATGTTGATCAATAAGATATTTAAATTTAATTTTCAAGCCCAAACTATCCTTTGTTAACAAAATAAAATAAAATAAAACTTTTGATTGAGCAGCCAAGTTTTTATCATTGCATATATGATATATCCACCTTACCTCCATAAATTAAAATACTTCATATATATATATTTAGTTGTAATATGTAGGGTGAAAGAAAGCTAACAGAGTTAAACATTAGGGTCAAATTATTAATTTAGGAGATAATATATTGCAAATTAAACTATCAGTTTAATGCAAATCTACGTTTTACGTACAAAAAATGCAAGATTACATCCATTCAACTCATTAAAACTCATGCAATATAGTAATATACAATAGTTTTTGACGGTAACTAACTGAATTTCAGTTACTCAAACATTTTATGCAGAAAGATTTTTATGATAAATTAGAAACAAACATTTCTATATAGGGAATTAACATCACGAGTCACGAAAAAATAATCATATCTCCACAGTTTATATGGTTTTTTACTTCTTTTTTTGTCTGATCAACAAAAATTTTAGTTTATTTAACAAATCTAGTATTTACTTCATTTGTACCGTTTTTCTAGTATTTACTTCATTTTCAGTATAATCTTCTTTACTTTCTATCAACTTTAATATTTCTGATTTTAGTTGAAAAATTTATTACAAACTAAATAAAGGATTCTTGGGAATCTAAAAGACTTTTAACTTTTTCCAATGTGTAATAAACTAAATAAAGGATTCTTGGGAATCTAAAGTGCTTCCTCTTCACTTTTCAATTTCCTTCTCTCCTTAACAAAAATCTCTTCTTGGCAAGAAACAAACACAAATGAGGAATATGCATACTAACCGGAGATCACCGGGTCCAATCACGTCGGCAGCAACTCAACGCCGGCTAAAACCGGAGCCAGAACCGACGGTGAAGAAATTCATCAAGATTATTCTCCTCTCAAGAATCATAGAAAAAATGATGGTACAGTAAAAAAATATTTCACCCACTTTTTGTATGTTCATCTTTTTCATTTAAAAACAATAATAATTGAAACTTGCTTGCATGTGTGAATTTTTGACAGAAAGTTCCGGCTAGATTTGTGAGGTTTGGTCCTAAACTCACTGACAACGTGACTCTCCAGACTCCTGTTGGTTTCAAGAGATCAATTCGGATTAAAAGAATCGGTGATGAGGTTTGGTTCGAGAAAGGTTGGAGTGAGTTTGCAGAGGCTCACTCTTTAAGTGATGGTCACTTTCTGTTTTTTCATTACGAAGGGGATTCTTGTTTCCGTGTTGTGATCTTTGATGTGTCTGCTTCTGAGATTGAATATCCATTGGATGATACTGATGATAATAGAGAAGAAGTTATGGATGATGATGAACAAGGGTTTACTGGTTTTGAAAGTAGTGATGATGATGGTGAAGTTGTTGATATGGATGAATTGTTGAAGAAGAAGAAGAAGAAACCAAGAGTCAACATTAAGTCTGAGAATGTCATAATACTTGGTAAAATGTTTATAAGACATTTCTTAAGAAGGATTTGTGGGTTTTGTTTGTATCTTTTATGTGATTTCTTGTTCTTCTTCTTCTTTGTTGTAGACTAGTAGATGATGTTGAAGAGATTGCTATGAGGAGTCTTGAGGAAGAGGACTTGAAGAAGAACTTATGCAAGTATGTTTCTCCGACAAAGATCTCTGCGGTTCCTAGCTCGTTAAACCACATAATAGTTCTTCGGTTTTTTGTTTCTGGTTTCTAGCTCGTTAAACAGATTTGCAAGCTTTAATTTTTAGTAAGAACTTGGCATTTTTAAGACCCGTTGTGTAATATGTGTAGTGGAAATTCTTGTCAAGCCTGGCAAGAACTTTGTAGTAAGAACTTGGCTAACTTGTGAGATCCTGTTATCAGTTTGTGTGATGTAATGTGTATGTCGAAAAAAAAGCTTGCCCTGTCTGAAATATAGCAAAAGCAATTCCTCATTCAAAAAAGAGAAATCCAAGCTTTGATTGGTAAACCTTAGAACGGTGAAATGATTCTGCAAGTTTTACACAATAATATTTTTTTCCCCCTTTGTCGTGATATTTTCACCATCTTACACCTCACAGTTAAACCAACTAGAACAAGCTTTGCCAACTACATTTATGGATTCACCCACACAAACCCATAATAATCAACAATTCAAATAAACATAATTATCCTGATGAAGATAAAAGTATATACAACTCTACTTTTGAACCTAGCTACCACTCAAACAAAGAGTTTCCCACTCAGAGGTTATTATAATCGTCAAATACTTATCCACATCCAAACATAGGAACCTGAAATTTCACTCAAAACACTACTAGAACAGAGACAACCAATGCAAGAGAGAGAATGGTTAAGAGACCCCTACATAAAATTTTAACTTTGGAAAGCTACCTGCAAGATCGCTGATGAAAGGGAAATCTTTTTTGGTCACACATACTCATTGACACGAAAGGCGGTGACTTCGAGAACGAAATCCCGAGTTCTGAGTAGCTCAAACACACATACATCTCCTTCGCCTATATTGTTCTCGAGTGTGAACTCATACCATCCTTGGCTAAACTTAGCTCTCCCTGCTTTGTAGAGGCACCTCACTGGCCATTGTTTCTCACCGAGCTGGAGCTTGATGAAACCAGATATCCCACTTAGGTATTTCTCAGCAAACCCAGATGGCAAGTACTGTTGAACAAACAAAAAACAGAAACGAAGAAGTCAGCAAGAACAGGTCATGTTAACCCTAATCTTGAACCTTAATTACAATCTTTAAAAATTGTTTACCATGATGCAACCTCTGTATAGATATGATGGTCGCAGAACAACTCTAAAGTAAGGATTTGTTGGTTCGAATGTTTTGGCTGCATTGACGGCTCTCTCTCTTTCCTCTGCAGTTACAGTTCTCTTTCTAGCAGAAGCACTCTCGTAGAACTTTGAGCGGTTCTCTGAGTCATCTCCACCGGGAGTTGAAGAGTTTACTTCCTCTGCACATACCAAAACAATAAATCTTTTGACTCTCCTCTGAAACAAAAGTTAATACGTAATTAAGAGTCTGTCTCTGATACTTACCGGGATTAGGATTCTTCTTCTTCCTTCCTCTCTTCTTAAGTACCTTGGGCGTTTCTTCAGCTTTAGATTCTTTGAAAAAGCTTTGGATGGCTGTAGAACCGCCATAACCTTTATTCACTGGTTCAGTAGATTCAGGGTTCGATGGATAAATGACCTTAGCATCTTTGAGTTCAGGATCTTCAAACAATCGAGCACGTTTGTTGAACTGATTCTGTGCGGAATCCATTTGCATAAGAGCTTCACTACTAGAATGGTGGTTGATCTCAGAGTGTGGAGGATAAATTGAAAATGTAGACTGTAACTTTGTATCTGAAACCAATCCGAATGGAGAAACGGTTGACAAACTCCTGCCAACCGTCTTGAAACCAGATTTTGTTGTTGGCTTTCCTTAGTCCTACATGCAAACATGACCATCAGGTATTGTAAGTGCAAAAACAACTGAAAGCTCAGAACCAAGTAATGACCAAATGACTTCACTTTGATCAACACATACTATTATTTGGAATCAACAAACATTCATAAAACACAGTGGCTGGAGAAAAGAGAGTTTTGCTGGTTAAATCATAATCCCAAGTCAAGTTATTAGTCAAACAGCTTAAAGCAAAAACTCTCTTTTTATTTCTTATAATCAAAACAACGCATGCTTCTAGATCTATAAAGTCCACTCATAGTCTTTAAACTGAGACCAAAGTCAAATCTACAGTCGGAAGCTGATAATTCTCAATAAATCTGACAAAAGACACAACCTGAGCAGTATTCTGATGTCAAATTGAATCAAAGACATTTCAAAATTTCACTGACTCACCTCTCATTTCACCACAAAAATCAAGACTAGATTCAGATTTCAACCAACCCTAACAAAGAAACAGAGTTCCGATCCCAAGTTCCATTCGAATAATTTACCAAAAAAAAAAGACACTTTATCACTTCATCTCACTCAATTTTCAGTACCCAAAAAACAAAATCACATCTTTGGCAGTTCTAGACTCAAACCCAACACCAGTTTCCTCAATTTTGTCAGAAACCAAATACAGAACCAAAAAGAACGAAACACAATTTGAGAGAGAAGAGATCAATTACCAGACGCTTGTGTTGAAGAAAGGAAGAGAGAATAAACATGTGGAAGAAAGAGCGTGGCATATTCAGATAAATCAACAGTAAAAAGAGATAAAAGGAGGGACCAGAATTATTAAGCCAAGGAAGATGGGTCAGAGATCATTTAAACGACGCCGGAGAATCCGAAGCAAAACCCTTTTACTTCAGATCTGAAACCAGTTTTAAGTTTTTGCTTTTGGTCAAATGGCTCGACCACACACACTCTCTCTCTGGTTTAAGCCTGACCCAACATAAATATTTTTAAGAAAGAAAAAAAAAAACCAACTTGACCTTGAAAAAAAAAAGCTTGAGCGTGTCAATGTGTGTTTCTCCTTGACTCGTAATGGAACCGGTGAGTTGACTCGTTTCGTGTTTTTGTTTTTTGGTTAGCTAATTAAAAACTTATCGTCCCCACCATCTTCCCCTTTTCCACCTAATTTTTATCTCCTTTTTTCGCAATATAATTAATATTTTTGTCCTCTTTAAAGGATATAATAATTTATTTATTTCCCTTTCTTGCTTTTTTTTTAAAGTTAACGGATTATAATCTTTATGCTATCAAAAAAAAAAACTAGATTATAATTCAGCAAGAATTATTATTTAGTAC
>Ga0041059_1001936_pt1 | contig 15973 bp, 15 predicted proteins | sample AraColnosormetaG_FD_56232 | JGI IMG/M metagenome (GOLD analysis project Ga0041059, IMG submission 56232) | Arabidopsis roots microbial communities from North Carolina, USA - Col MF nosort | ecosystem: Host-associated > Plants > Roots > Unclassified | place: USA: North Carolina | collected...
TTTTTTTTTTTTTTTTTTGTTTCTTTTTTATTGCGCGTGATTTCTTCGTTGCTTTTATTTTATTTTTGAATTGTGAAAACCCTAATTTCTTGTGGAATTGTAGGATGTTGTTTTCTGACATGTCCTACAAGGGAAGATGCTGACAAGGTGATCAATAGTTTTCATAACAAGAAGACATTGCCTGGGGTAAGTCTTCTTTCTTGTTACCATTCTTGAAGCTGTTTTGCTTAATTTTCTGGGATTTTCTGATATTTGAATCTGATGTTTCTGTGTACATCAAAACTACTTAAGGTGACATTTTTTCAAGCTACTGATTAAAATCTCAGATTGATTTTTCTTCTTTTTATCCGTCTCGATCTGCATTGTACTTGATTATTGTCCCTGTTAATTTTGCATGTTGTTGCTTGGTTATATATATCATATATCCATCGAGGTGAAATCATGAATCTGATTTGGCTGATCAGAATCTGCCCTATCAGTTATTGTAATCTGATGATACTAGTTCGTTTCAAATCCTCTCTAGCTGATTTCTTCAAACCCAAGAAACCACATTGGTCCACTATAGATGTATGTCAGTGGTCACTAAAACGTGCAAGATGCAAAAAGCTAGAACATCTCTAGGAATGAGATTATAGGAACCCAAATACCAAGAGAAAACTTTTGCTTCATTGTGTTGACTTTTTGTTGAGCGATCTTTAACAAAAATTTGGTGTATATATATATCCTTGCTTCTTTCGATTTTTCTGTGGCCGGTATCTGAACATTAGGATGCTTATGGGCTATGTACACTCTTATCCCTCTCTCGAATTATAGAATTCACTTTCTTATGATATGTTTCAGGCATCTAGTCCGTTGCAAGTTAAGTATGCAGATGGCGAGTTGGAAAGACTAGGTACGCAAAATGCTTCTGAGTGATGAAGTCTAAGCACCAAAAGAGTTCTTTTTTTCTTTCTTTCCAGAGTTTGGTCGCATTTTTTAATTTTTGATACCAATCAATTTGATAGATGTTCTTGACTGTTCGTGCAATCCAGAGCACAAACTTTTCGTCGGTATGCTTCCAAAGAATGTCTCTGAAACTGAAGTCCAGTCCTTATTCTCTGAATACGGAACCATTAAGGATCTACAGATTCTAAGAGGGTCTCTACAAACTAGCAAAGGTATGTATCTCCACTTGCTTATGCATCTATAGCAAGCACTCTATACCAGAGTTCTGACTGACTTTAATTATTTGGTTCATTTGGATTATTTTAGGCTGTCTGTTTCTAAAGTACGAGTCTAAAGAACAAGCGGTCGCAGCTATGGAAGCCCTCAACGGAAGACATATAATGGAGGTATGTGCTTATTACATATACTTCTCTCGAACATTCTTGTTATTTTATAAAGACTTGTATGGAGAGTGTGACAATATCACATTCTTTTTTTCTTCTTTTAGGGAGCAAATGTTCCTTTGATTGTTAAATGGGCAGACACAGAAAAGGAAAGACAAGCTCGAAGACTTCTAAAAGTTCAATCTCATGTCTCCAGACTCGATCCGCAAAACCCCTCCATGTTTGGAGCATTACCTATGAGTTATGTTCCTCCTTACAATGGATATGGCTATCATGTAAGTTCTTGTTTTCTCATCTACTTGGATTGAACTTTTTGGACTCATGAGGTTTGAAAAAGCTGTAGAGATTGGTGTATTTTGGTTGCAAGACTTTTTTTATTTGATCCTTAAAACTTTTCTCTATAACAGGTGCCTGGAACTTATGGCTACATGCTACCACCTATCCAGACTCAACATGCATTTCACAATGTGATTTCACCTAACCAAGGTAACGGCAGGGCATTGCAGGGAACCGCTTTGACAGAGTCTGTCCCACCACGTTTGGCCCCCCGCAGAAACTTCCCAACGGCTCTTGGAAATTACGGTTACCATGGTCTTCAATATCCTATGGCATTTCCTAGAGGGATGATACCTCCTCGCCTTCCTCTAACCACAGTTTCACCTGGAATTTCTAATAACGGCACATCGATACCTTCCTCGCTTCAAACAGAAGGTTTAGTTAGTCCAAAACAAGAACAAATAAGATTTTGATAAGTTTCTAGTCGTTATGTTACTGATATTTAAAGCAATTTCTTTGATGTTCTCAGGACCAGCAGGTGCGAATCTATTTATTTATAACATACCTCGGGAATTCGAGGATCAAGAACTCGCGGCTACGTTTCAACCTTTTGGTAAGGTTCTAAGCGCCAAGGTGTTTGTAGACAAGGCCACTGGTATAAGCAAATGTTTCGGTAAGCTCTTGCTTTCTTCCTCTATCATCTTCATTCTTTCCCCTAGACTCGAATTAACCGTTACGCAACCCTTTTGTTGCTGCACGCAGGATTCATTAGTTATGACTCACAGGCAGCTGCTCAGAACGCTATTAACACAATGAACGGTTGCCAATTAAGCGGTAAGAAATTGAAAGTCCAGCTTAAGAGAGACAACGGTCAACAGCAGCAACAACAACAGAGTAAAAACCCGTTATTTAACGGTTTATTAAACTCGTAAAAACCACTGACATCTCTTCATCATTAAGAGTTCGCTGTGCGGTTAACGGCAAATCCGGTTGAGACACTAAGATGGATCTTGATGGAACTGGAGAACAAAAAGTTGATGGCCGTAATTAACTAACATTTGCCAAGTCTGATCATGTGGGTCAGAAATTCTCAATCACTCAGAAAAGCTGTATCTTCATGCAAAAGGATTCTCTTCCACTCACTCTTCTTCTATTTTTCTCTTTTCTAAACTTTGTCAATTTGTGACTTATGTCTATCATTGAAAAGTTCATGTATAAATGTTATGATTATTAACCATTATAATTTCATTTATTAATCTTGTTCATTCTTAAAAGTCCCGTTCTTGAAGACTTCTTTAAGAATGTTTGATTGTAGTTTTTTTCCAGAAAATTGGAGGATTTTTCTCTCCTTGTTTTCTCTCTAACAGTATTGTTGTGCTTCTGCTCCCTGATGGATAAAACAGAGTCAACGATGTAATATATTCTTGACTATTAAGAAACTGCATATATACAAAAATGTTGCAATATTATAGATGAATTGATTAAAATGAATCAAGTAATGTTGAGTTGTTGACAATTCAAACATTTTATTTTCGTATCCTTTTTTTTTTAGTAGAGTAAAGATCAAAATATATAAAGAAATCAAAATGTTCTAAGACTTTAAATTTAAGTTTTTATATTAAATCTCAATATACAGCTCACATGTTATCATTTGGTAATTAAAATTATAGGTCCACATTTCATTTTAAAATTAAAATAGTCCTAATATATTTTAATTACTTTTAAAAATCAACAAAGGGTCCACAACTCATTAATTGATAATTAATATAATTATTATCTCTTATTTGGTATAATTAACTAAAAGGTCCACAATTATATTTTATATAAATGACTGTATATTATATTCTTCTTCTTTTGGCAGTAAATATATTTCTTATAAATGGGAGGTCGTATTCTTAAATAAATTACAATGAACATACATTTTTAATTAATAAAATAGATTGATTTTTCGGAAAGAAATCTAGTCATTATGAAAATTAGAGAGTTGGAAAACTTTGCTAAAACCTTAACTTTATCATTTAAAAATAAAATTAAAACAATAAATATACAAAAAGTCTATTCCGGTCCGGTCGATAAAACTATCAAATTGGAGGAAACAATATACAAAAAGTCTCGAGAACAAGTATGCCGCGCACTTTTTAAAACGCGTCGTATTTCTATTTTACCATTTTGTACGAAAGGGAAAAAAATTATTGAACAACGACCAGCAAACGAGGCAATAAGCGCCATTCAAAGACTATATAGCGTGGGCATTTTCGTAATTTCACTAATCGCTTAGCCGTTGGACACCAATGCCATTCAAGAAATTTCGTCGGAGTCTAAACTTCATTATTTGCTTACCAAAACTAAAAGAGTGCGCTCGTGGACAAATTTTAGGCTATAAAATGGAGACGAAGGCGATTGGATTTCACCACCTTTCTCCACCACAAAATATTGTGTTATGGCTCCTGATCAATCTTATCAATATCCATCTCCTTCGTATGAATCGATACAGACCTTTTACGATACCGATGAGGATTGGCCGGGTCCTAGATGCGGCCATACTCTCACGGCGGTTTTCGTCAACAATTCCCATCAGCTTATCCTCTTCGGCGGCAGTACTACTGCCGTCGCCAACCATAACTCCTCCTTACCCGAGATCAGTAAGATTTTACTCCCGATTTTTCGAAATTTTTAGGGTTTTGAGATTTCGAGATCCTCTCTGATGATGATGGCTTTGTTTCTTGTATGTGATTTGTTTTTCTAGGTTTAGATGGCGTCACCAATTCGGTCCATTCTTTTGATGTTTTGACCAGGAAGTGGACAAGGTAATTGAGGATCTTGATGTTTGTTTCTAGGTTTTTTTTTTCTTATTGATGATTTCAATTGGTTTAGAAGAGGTGGATCTTATTAGAATTTAGGAAATCATTTAGTTCATTATTCTAATAGGATCTCTTTGTAACGATTCGTAATTGTGTAGGCTTAATCCGATTGGTGACGTTCCGTCTCCCAGGGCTTGTCATGCTGCCGCTTTATATGGCACCTTGATCCTTATTCAGGTGATTGTCCGAGAACACAGATCTGGAAAGATTTTGTTTTAATTTGATTGTCATAGCATCGTTCATGAAGTTTACATATGTCACGATGGATGTTTAGGTTGCAATAGTCTATGATCTAACATATGAGCATGTCGTTTTTGTTGTTGGCAGGGTGGGATTGGTCCATCCGGACCTTCTGATGGAGATGTCTACATGCTTGACATGACTAATAACAAGTGGATTAAGTCAGTTCATTTATGAATTTATAAATCTTTGCTAGATCTATTTTGTTACTGAATTTTTTTTTACGCATTTAATGTCCGTTCAGGTTTCTGGTTGGAGGGGAGACTCCAAGCCCTCGCTATGGCCATGTTATGGATATAGCTGCTCAGAGGTGGCTTGTCATATTCAGCGGGAATAATGGTACGTCTATCTATGTTTTCCGCTTTCGTTTGGCATTGATATATGTTGTCTCTCTTTTGCATTTTGTAATCGTATATATAGCTTCAGTTTTCTGTTTAACTTATACATATCAATATATCATATAGTACATCCATAAGTAAGAAAACATTTAGATGCATGATATGTTTCCCTCAGAAAGGGAGAATGTCTCCATCGAACAAATTCCTAATCTATATTTGGCATTTCAAAATTATCTTAGCGAAACAAATATGTATATATCTTCCAACAATGTTTTCATTTATGTTTCTACGAAGGAACTTTAATTTCGGTTATCATTATCCTATTTTATTTTGTAAAAATGTCATATTTAAACATCCTAAAACGACTTTTGTCTATGGAGTAGGAAATGAAATTCTGGATGATACATGGGCATTGGACACGCGTGGACCATTTTCATGGGACAGATTGAACCCGTCTGGCAATCAGCCAAGTGGGAGAATGTTAGTAATTTAGTTGATTTAAGTATACTCTAACACATTGCTTTGAGTTATAACTCTTCATTGTTTAACATTTTTGTAGGTATGCTTCAGGTAGTTCTCGAGAAGATGGTATTTTTTTGCTCTGCGGTGGAATAGATCACTCAGGAGTGGTATAATATTTCTTCCCTAATTAAAATTACATAGATTATTTTATGTAAATAGGACATAGAAGTTTTAAAAAGTCGAAGTTCTTGTTTACTACAATAGCCAACCTTTTGTTTTTCCAATCTCTTTCATTGAATTGTGACATGTATATACACCCTAATGCTTGCCTTTTCCAGACACTGGGAGATACTTACGGGCTGAAAATGGATAGCGATAATGTTTGGACTCCTGTTCCAGCTGTAGCTCCTTCCCCGAGATATCAACATACTGCGGTGAGAACCAACACTTCCATGCTCTAATCCTATCTTTTGCAAAAACTTCCTTAACTTCATTGTCTCTCTTATTAGGTTTTCGGAGGTTCAAAACTGCATGTCATTGGGGGTATACTGAATAGGGCTCGCCTAATCGATGGTGAAGCAGTTGTTGCTGGTAAATATCTAACCGCTGTTTTCTAGAGAATCTGAGTTTGATCCTTATCAGATATATATCAGACTTAGTAGTGGATAATGTTATGGAAAAAAAAAAAACTTCCTTGCAGTGCTTGATACTGAGACTGGTGAATGGGTAGATACCAATCAACCAGAGACCTCTGCGAGCGGCGCCAATAGACAAAATCAATATCAACTTATGCGACGTTGTCACCATGCTGCTGCATCGTTTGGCAGCCACCTATATGTGCATGGCGGGATTAGAGAAGGTAGCCCTGAATTTTTAAATTATATTGACATTAAAATAAAAGGAACTTATACAAATTTTGTTTTTTGAGATGGATTTTGCATATCTTAGCACTAGTCAATTTCATTGTTTTTATTCATCTTCTTTGAGTTAAGGCAAAGTAACAATATTTATGACAATTCCATTGTTGTTTTTATTCTTGTGTAGATGTATTGCTCGACGATTTGCTAGTTGCTGAAACATCCCAGTCTTCAAGTCCTGAACCAGAAGAAGATAATCCTGATAATTGTAAAATCAAAGGAAACTTATATAGTTTTGACTTTCATATATTAGTCCTATGGTTTTTGCATATCTAAGCACTAATCAATTTGACTTTTTCCAAGTTTGCAGATTTCTTCCTTGAGTTAAAAGTAACAAAGTTTCTTTTAACAATAATTGCTTGAATTTTATTCTCGTGTAGATATGTTGCTCGACGACTATCTAATGGATGAACCTAAGCCTTTAAGTTCTGAACCAGAAGCTTCATCCTTTATAATGAGGAGGTCTATACTCGTACACACTTTTCTACACTCTTTTGTTCTGTGCTTAATCCTATATAGGTTTTTTTGTTTTTTTAAACAAATCCTTCTTTCTTCCATAATGATATCAGCACAAGTGAAATTGCGATGGATAGATTGGCAGAGGCACATAACTTACCAACTATCGAAAATGCTTTTTATGATAGTGCTATTGAAGGATACGTTCCACTTCAACATGGAGCTGTATGTGGAATAATATTTTTTTCCTTCACTCCTCTATCTTTCTTTATATAGAATGTTATATGTTCAATAAATGAGTGTTGGTTGTGATTTCAAAGGAGACGGTTGGAAATCGAGGTGGCTTGGTGAGAACTGCAAGCTTGGATCAATCTACTCAAGACTTGCATAAGAAGGTGTATATATATATATGATCTTGCTTTCAGCATATATTCCCATCTTCATGCACTTACACGTTGCTTGCTTTGCAGGTCATTTCGACACTGTTGAGACCTAAAACCTGGACGCCTCCTGCCAACAGAGATTTTTTCTTGAGTTATTTAGAAGTTAAGCATTTGTGCGATGAGGTAGAGAAAATATTTATGAATGAACCAACACTTCTTCAGCTCAAAGTTCCAATCAAAGTCTTCGGCGATATCCATGGACAATACGGGGATTTGATGCGTTTATTTCATGAATATGGACATCCTTCAGTGGAAGGAGATATCACGTAAGTTCAAGCTTCCTAGCATGTTTTTACTGGTTTTTGAGTTTTGTTCATGAATATTAGTCACTGAACCAATCGTTGTGTGTGTGTCTAAATATATATACGTCTTCATCAGCCATATAGACTATTTGTTTTTGGGAGATTATGTTGACCGTGGACAACACAGCTTGGAGATCATCATGTTGCTGTTTGCTTTGAAGGTAAGATATTCTTTCTTATATGTTATGACTTTTTGATTTTAGTATCTTCTAAGATCTGTCTCTTATACGCAGATAGAATATCCGAAGAACATCCACTTGATTCGTGGAAATCATGAGTCTCTTGCAATGAATAGAATTTATGGTTTTCTTACAGAATGCGAAGAAAGAATGGTACGTCTCTTCAGAGAATATATATTCTCATTGTCATTGGCTAATTAATGAAGTAACATATATAATCTTGTTCTGTACGTTACCAGGGCGAGTCCTATGGGTTCGAAGCATGGTTAAAGATTAATCAAGTTTTTGATTATCTTCCGCTTGCTGCACTTCTAGAAAAGAAAGTTTTGTGTGTCCATGGCGGAATTGGGAGGGCAGTTACGATCGAAGAAATTGAAAATATCGAAAGGCCGGCATTCCCGGATACTGGATCAATGGTCTTGAAAGACATCTTATGGTAACATACTCTCAACTATTTCTAACTTTTTTTCTTTCCAAGCTGTGTAATAACATTTTTTTATGGATAAACAGGTCAGATCCTACGATGAATGACACTGTTTTGGGTATAGTAGACAATGCCAGAGGAGAAGGTGTTGTCTCATTTGGGGTTAGGCCTATTCCTTATTTATCTTTTACTTTATGAATACCATTTTCAAGCTCAACTACTAACGCATATTCTTGTCTTATAAATGAAGCCTGATATAGTCAAGGCATTTCTAGAAAGGAATGGTCTGGAGATGATACTAAGAGCACACGAGTGTGTTATTGACGGCTTTGAAAGATTCGCTGACGGACGGCTTATAACAGTCTTTTCTGCTACAAATTACTGTGGTACATTTGTTATGTTTATAGAAACTTTCATTTATTTCGACATTTGCATACATATAATAGGCATGTGAATAAAAAACATTGTGTGTGTGATGAGCAGGAACTGCACAAAATGCGGGAGCAATATTGGTAATTGGTAGAGATATGGTAATTTATCCTAAGCTGATTCATCCTCACCCTCCTCCCATCTCATCTTCAGAAGAAGACTATACAGACAAAGCATGGATGCAGGTAAGCCTCCCGTTTCTTTACCATATAGAATAGATATTGAGCATATGAAACATGTTGTGGTAACCGAGCTTTTAAGTACTTTTGTGATGGACTCAGGAGCTGAACATCGAGATGCCGCCTACTCCAGCTCGAGGGGAGTCAAGTGAATAAAGGCAGATATTTGGTATAGAAGTTGTGCGGTTGAAGAGGTGTAAATGTTTCATTTGCAAGCTGCACAAGTGTACCGGAACCTTTTTCTTTTCATTTCTTTCTATTTTGGTATTGGCAGAGGACAATTTTAAAAGTGATTTTCTTTAATATACTTAAGTTTGGAAAACAATTGTTCATTATTCCATTTTGCCTGATTTATTTCTACTTTTATAATTTTAATAAATGGTTATGAGGTTGAAACTTAAAAAGCATATATTCCCATTCCATTCATTACCAAAAAAATATTCCCATTCCATTATCATTCTGATTGTTGTGTTCATAAATGTTTTGATTTCTAGAATTGATTACTCATTTATTTTCCTATGAATTTTTTTATTTCATTTGAACTGAAACTGCTTACTCATTTGTCATCTCCCACTCCTTTTTTTCTATTAAAACGAATTTTAAGTTATTACTTTTCTGAAAACAAATTTTGGTAAACAAGATCATTCATGAAACCATTTTGAACACTCTTCAATAAAACAAAACCATCATTTTCCAATTTTAAATACGCAGAAACAGATGGATAGTGGACAATCTTCATCCTCACATCAATATAATCCTTATTCCAAAGACACTTGTACACACCAAAACTCTAATCTTCATTCTCACCAACGAATAAACGAATCGTTTTTTCCTTTAAAAGTTTTTTTTTAACACGATGAAACACTCTGTTCCTCAAAAACTTTAACCAAAAAAATAAAAACATAGTATTATATAAGAAAGCGTAATTTACCAAACTACCCTCGCCACTCGGTGCATTGTGTAGTGGGCCTAGTCTTTTGTGGGCCGGCCTTTAGCGGACACGGGGTTTGTAACGGCGGCACCATACAGTTATACTGCAGACACAGCGAGCTGCTCACCGGGATTTCCGCCGCCGGGCTAATCTGTATTCCCGTCAAGAAATTATGCTGTAGATACAGAGTCTGTATGTTCGCCGATAACAACCTCTCCACGAAACTCGCCGGGACTTCACCGGTGAAACGATTGCTGTTTAAGTAGAGATTCTCAACGCTTGAGAGAAGCGGAGATATCCCACCGGAGAATCGATTGTAGCTGAGATCGACGGTGGAGATCGTCACTTGATTCGCCGGCTGAATTAAACCGAAGAAGAAATTGCGTTGTAACTGAAGATTTGTGATCGGGAAGGCGAAGACTCGAGCGGGGATTGTACCGGTGAACCGGTTTAAGCTGAGATCAAGGTAGTTAAGCTGGTTCAACCGGAGTAAAACATGGTATACCGATCCGGTTAACTGGTTCCAAGCGAGTGAGAGGTATTGAAGCGACGGAGGGAGAGACGCCGGTGAGATTGAGCCGGTGAGGCTGTTGCGTTTGAGATCGATTCGGGTTAGAGTTTGTGAGAGAAACGGTGGTATTGATCCGGTTAAGTGGTTGTGGCAGAGAATCAAATTGGAGAGCTCCGGTAACGATCCGATTGACGGAGAGATAGTTCCGGTTAATTGATTATAGCTTAAATCCAGTGTTCTGAGACCACGAACCTCGCCGAGACTCGCCGGAATCTCGCCGGAGATGAAATTCCGGCTGATTGCGAGAAAACGAAGGTCTTTTAGCTGAGAGATTGTTGCCGGTAACGCACCCATGATTCTGCCGGGGACAATGGAGAGCTCAGTGAGTGCAGAGAGTTTGCCTATTGCTGGGTCGATCCGACCCGATAAACCGGGTGAACCGGCTCTAGGATCGCCGAGATTGAGAGAGATTACTTTATCTCCGTTGCAGTAGACGCCAGCGAAGCCGCATGGATCAGAAGTGAAATCCCAAGACTCGAAGAACTTGGAACCTGGCAAGTCATCGAGGGATTTACGAATAGCTTGCAGAGCCAAGAAATCAACTGGGTCGAGAATCGCCTCCGTGAAGAAGCCGAATCGAAGCAGGAACATCAAACACCAAACCAACTTGGTAAATCTCATCATCATCTTCTTCTTCTTCTTCTTCAGACTTAGCCGTTACAGGTTCAAGAAACAGAGACTATATATATACACAGAGGGAAGAACAGAGACGAGCTGTAAAGTAGAGAAAATGGGTTTTGTTTTCTGATTTCTCGTGAGAGGGAAAGTCTCTGGTTTATGTGGTGGAAAGAAGGTGTTCTCGTGGGAGCTTCCGTGAGAGCTTTAATGGAGGATTATCAATAAACGATTAGCAAAAGGAAGAAAAGAAAGGTTTATCGAGAGAAGAGAAAGAGAGTAAACAAAATGGCTTGAGAAGGAAGCCAAAAACCCAAGAAATGAATCAACGTCGTCGTCTGTTTCTTCTTTCTTCTTCCTCTATTTTTTGTTTCCTTTTTTTATATTTTATTTTGTCTAATAGTGTCAGTCTTTGTACAGAGAAGAATATACGAAGATAAGTATATATGTTAAGTTACTTCTCAATCAAGTTTGTAATCTAAACTCTAGATTATCTTTCTCTTTGTACTCACATCATAATTAATAAGAAGAATACATATTCTCTACAATCTACATGGTAAGTTAATCTAATATACAGTTTAACATACATACAAAGATACTTGGTAAATTCTCTATACTTTCATTTTCCTCTTTGTTCCGCTCTTTTTGTTTGTTTCTTTTGGTGGCTTGTGGTGGAAGACGATGATATGAAAATTTAATGTGTCGGACAAAAACACTAATTAGAATGCTAAATTAAGAAAGGTTATACATTTGGATTGTGTCAGTAAAAACATGAAAAAAGGTGCCTTCTTTTCTTTTAGCTGTGGTTTTTATGGGGAACAGGTAATATGGTAAAACGGCTGTCCGAGCCTTAGGTTCGTAAAGAAACAGATTAGGTTCGGTGAGAGAGACGATAAAAAGTGTGTCTTCTCGTCACGTGAGTTTTGTGTGCGTTTCAGTTTTACTGTTTTGAGTGACAGCTTGGACGAGCGAGATTTCCGTGACACGTCAGCTTTCTGGTTCGATAATTACTCTATTGTACTAGCTACTACCTTTGTTTTATAATTGTACTTTATTATTTTTTCCAGATATATTTTGCTCGATTTTAAAACACAAAATCAGCGTTACAATTTCATTTTCCTGATTGAAGTTGATGAAAAAATAAAATAAAGAATTTTCCTGATATTTAACACAAATCATAACGCATATCGTAGGAAGTTTAGCTTATGATAGATGGTTAAGTAATGGTCAATGTAACTGATGAAAGTTTTTAGTCAATATCAACTTTGAAGTGTGTCCTAGTCTATATCTAACTAAGCTTTACTGTACTATATCCACTTCCAACAAATCTTGCGACCAAAAGTTTATTTCACAACTACTTTTGATTAGTTAAATGTTATAGTCCCTAGTTAGTACTAAATGTTTGATTCGCCATAGGGCTTCTTTGATGAAGTTATAGATTAACACATCTATCGAAGAAATGTTTCGTATACCGACTCTTGCATAAATCAACAAATGTTTTTGTCAATTGTTTTCACTCGTTTACATTTAGCCATTATACTAATTACTAACTTACTTCATTGACCAAAAAATATATAACTGTATTAATCTATATTTATATATGAAAGAAAGTTTTAATATTTTACGAATGAATAAAATGAATATGAGAAAGATGTAAAAGCTAGCTATGACAGTTAGATAGGTGAAAGAGAAAAAAAAAGATTTGTAAGGTTGTTCCAACTGTCTAAATTTTACAAAGGTAGCTGGCAAATGGTCCTTCAATTCCGTGGGCGTAAAGAAAGATAATTGGTAAAAAAGTTGGACAACGCATAAGAGATTGACTTTAAGTTTAAAAGCAAAAGGAAAAAAAAAGAGTAAATATGGTAAAAACAGTGACATGTTATATTTCTCTAGTTTTTACTCATTTGGTTTTTCACAAAACTTGTTGTTTGTATGTTAAAAAAAGGAATAGGAGCTTGGACCACAAGTTTTAGCAACAACACATGCATAAGATGGTCAGGTCAACATTTATAACGCTTACCCAATTTTAACATTTGTTTCACTACATACGCAAGCAACAAAATAGCTCGATATATACCTCTACTGTACAATCTTTTGCCTTGTGTACGTATATTAGCAGATTGTCTCTACTTTTGATGTGCATTAATTAGTTTCATAAGTGTAACTACCGTTTTCTGAAAATAATTAACTCATAGCGTACATCTAAATACGTTTCAAATAATGATTTCGCTACTGATTCACATATACCAACCATGCATAATAAAAATGATTTAGTATTCATTCTAAGAGAGACTAGGTAGTGATGAGTAGACCAAATTAGATTTATGAAAAGAAAACTTGGCTTTGCAAGAAAGCCAAAGCAATACGTTCCAATCATAATGAACAAAATTAAAAAGGTCTAAACCCTAAGATGGTCCGCACTACGAGACAATTAACGCACTCGTTTTGGGACTCTTGTGTTTGTTTGGTGTGTCGTCGAATCCTCTCTCCATAGAAGGTAAGATCACATAGTAACCGATATAAGATTTGCTTTGACTTTTGAATCGGTTTCATGAAGAACCCTAAAACCAACCATGTTATAAGGATATTACAAAATTATTTTAAAAACATTGGTTGAGAGAAATAAAAATGATGAAGATGGATATGATAAAATGAAGGATAGAGGAGAAAAGCTTTGTTATTATTTGTTACATTACACGCCTCCATGCCTTCAATTTATGTTTCATTAGTCTCTTTCACTTCACATACTCTTCCTTTAAAAAAAAAAAAATGCTCCACCTAGTGATTACCATAGACACATGGCTTCACATTTTTTATTCCACTTATAAACAATCTATTGATAATTCTTCGACATTTTCTTTTTATTTCATTCCTAGTTTGAGGTAATTCGGACATTATATTAAATACATACCTAACAAGACATGCCCAATCCTTTCTCAATCTATTGTCACAATCATGTCTTATAAGCCCTATAACAATAATGTTGATAAAAGAGACCATGGAATACCGTTAACAAAATAAAGAGACCATGGAATCGTGTTATCCATAATTCAAACAAATCATTCTTGATTAATCCACACATAATGAAATCGTCTAAAGTGCTAACTAGTACCCGCATGCTTTACGGCTCAAATCAAAATCATGAATCCAATAGAGTATATCAGATTCAGAATAATGCTGAGAATTCTAAGTCATGATGGTCAGAACAAAGGCTCCAAATGGTGGTTGCATTGTGACAGGAATACATATGGACATGTCTATTTATAGACTAATAATTCAATTTTTACTCTTAGAACTCAATTAAGAGTCTAAACAAGACACGATATCTGGCCAGGGACAGTGTTGCTGAACCTCATTAATCAATATAAAACATAACAACAACAACAAAACTACAGAGGAGTTTCGGTTTCATTTGTGTCATCAGCCTTGAACATTTGCATAATCGAGAAACGCATCGGTCTAATTTATATCCACTTGAGGAATTGTACCTCCAGCTTGGAGGATCTGTTTCTCTAACTGCAACAACATAACATAACAGAAACAGAAGAATGAGAAGTAGCAAAAGGCTCAGTAAAAAGAATACACAAGCAGAACAAGTAGGTTTTCGCAAAGTTTAAAACTCACATTAAAGAGATCCTGAAGTTTAGTCTTTAACATCTTATATTCATAATCCACCTGCTGTAAACACCTTAGACACCTGTGCCAGATATCATTATCACAATTTGTGTGTGAATTAGAAGAATAGCTTCTCATATAATAAAAAAGTTTAGAGATCCAATAACATTTTGCATCAACAAGCTAAAAAATATACTCACCCTTCACGGTTCTGAACATCGCAACATTCCTTGAAAGATATGCACACATTTTTCACCCTCCTTGCACCGACACTGAGTACAAAGCAGAGACTGAGCCATTAAAATCAATGTAGTTTGGTCACTTAAAACTAGAAAAGCAAATTTAGCAGTGTTCACTGTGACAAACCTGGAGCTACTACCCTTGAGTTGATGAACACCTGAATCCACCTGTTTGAAATCCACATTATCTGGCCGCTCCCTAATGTTTATAATAAACTCATAAAATGCTGTCATGAATATATGAAGCTAATTTACACCCTCAAAAATGAATATGAAGGAGGATTAGAGACAAAGTCCCATGTTAGATAAAAAAGAGAAGCCTAAGAGAGTAAGCAAAGCTTACAGGGATATAGACATGGTATTAATAAGCTTGGAACAGTCGTCGAAGAATAGAGAGACAACTTCAGCTACAAAATCAGGGGTTCCTTCATCTTGCAACTTTCTCAACTCTGAGAACTGATTATCCAGAAATCCCTTCAAAACAACAACATATTATATCATCTTTATAAAAAAAATAAAAAAATTCAAATTCACACATAACTGCACCTTAAGCTTATCTAAGCCCAAAAGTGAGAATCCAGCCAAAGTAAGAAAAGTTTGGTTAGGAACGAACCTGTTGATAAAGAGAAACGATGTAGTCTTGAAATTGTCTCTGCAACTGAGCAACGACGATGGTGTTCATAGCTAAAGTTTACCAAGAACCAGACTTGTAAACAAAGATGGTAAGAGCTTCTCAAACATACATATACCAAAAACAAACAACGGATACGGTGAACTGTATTTCGACGGTTCCGAGATCGATCTAATCGGAGGTTTTTGGCTTAATTTAAAACAGATCCAACAACAACTAGGCGAAAAGACCAAAGAACAAACTTCCAACTTAACTAAGAGATTCCAAATTCAAAATCGGAGCGACACAGAGAGAGATGATGATGAATCTGATCGGAGCGTCGAAAGTTATAATTTATTCCACGTTCCGTTGACTGATTTTGACTTAAATATCAAATGGAGGGTTATTTTTGTAAATGACTATATTGTAGGAATTAATCAAGTACGTAAATAATATTTTAGTTTGTGGGGTGCAAATCTGATTTTATAGATAGGGAAGTTGCTAGCATGCGTTCTCCACAAACGAGATATCTTTTTTTTTTTTTTTTAAAAAAAAAGG
>Ga0041059_1001937_pt1 | contig 15968 bp, 21 predicted proteins | sample AraColnosormetaG_FD_56232 | JGI IMG/M metagenome (GOLD analysis project Ga0041059, IMG submission 56232) | Arabidopsis roots microbial communities from North Carolina, USA - Col MF nosort | ecosystem: Host-associated > Plants > Roots > Unclassified | place: USA: North Carolina | collected...
TTTTTTTTTTTTTTTTTCTGTGTGTTGTCTATGATAGCCAGACAAGAGCCAAGAAGAGCACAAAGTGAGTTTTTTCGTGGGAAGAGAAGACGCTGTTGAAATAATGAAGGTTCTTCCAGGGATATTAGAGGAGCGTGGGGTGAGATTTTTGTGTGTACTCTTTATGTGAGCTTGATGGCTACATTCTTATCATAGATTGTTACTTTTGGTGCTGATGACAGTAAAATTCATTATAGGTGGATGTGAAGCTGGTTTATAGTAATGGATATGCTTTTGATGTATTACCAAGAGGAGCTGGCAAACAAGGTGCTTTGACATATCTACTTGACAAGTTGGATATTGAAGGCAAGCAGCCTTCTAACACACTTGTTTGTGGTGACTCTGGAAATGATGCTGAGCTTTTCAACATTTCTGACGTATATGGCGTAATGGTTAGTTCCCAACTACTTTTTTTTAGGTTCGATCATACTTGACTACGCGTGAGTGATTGTGCTTATATTTTTACTGTTTAAGGTTAGCAATTCGCATGAAGAATTATTGCAATGGTATGAAGAAAATGCAAAGGACAACCCAAAAATATTTCATGCGTCTGAGAGGTGTGGAGCTGGTATGATAGAAGCTATTCAGAGGTTTAATTTGGGACCAAATGTCTCTCCTAGAGATGTTATGGACACTGAAAATTTCCATGGGGAAAGTTTGAATCCTGCTCATGAGGTTGTTCAGTTTTATTTGTTTTATGAGAGATGGCGTTGTGGAGAGGTGGAAAAGTCTGACAAGTACTTGCAGAATTTGAAATCGCTCTCTGTAAGTGTGTTTATTTGACAAAAAAAAGCTCTCTAGCATCTAACGTAATGGAAATTCAAGTGCTCAAATTGATAATTTTGAAGATGTTCTTGATTGCTTGTGTTGTGTAGACTTATTAGTTGACGTAATTGTTATGCTTTTGCAATGTTTCAGAGTCCACTTGGTATTTTTGTTCATCCGTCTGGAGTGGAGAAACCGATACATGAATGGATAGATGAGATGGAAAATTTATACGGTGATGGGAAGGAAAAGAAGTTTCGCATTTGGTTGGATAATGTTACGTCTTCTCATATCAGTTCAGATACATGGCTTGCAAAATTTGTAAAGCATGAGTTATCTGGTAAGAAATCTTGTTCTTCAATTACATGGCTTATACTTGTGACTTATCGAGCTAGGAAATGATTTAGCAGAAAATACGATCAACTGATTTGTTTGATTTCTCATCATAAGGGTATACTGTAGAAGTTTGCTTCCATGTTCTAATGTCTAGCTCGTGTTTACAGAGGGAAAAGTACGGTCTTGTTCAACAAAAGTCTTACTGAGTTATAAGGTAAACCTTGATTTATGATCCTTTTAAGATTTCAAACGATTAGATTGGTTAAATAATATTGGAAAAAAATAACTGAAAATGGGTTAAAATTGAAAGGAGGAAAAGCAAAGGCTGACGTGGATGCACATCCACCAATCATGGTTAGATGAATCTTCTTCAGATGATCAAGAAAAATGGATTTTCTAAAGGATTATCTTAATCTCGACTGACATACTAAAGATGACATCTGTTTGGGACAGAAGCTAACCAAAGAGCATAGTGTTTGTTTTGTGTTATGTTTGTTTGGGGATGGTGTGAGTTTGATAAAGCATGAAGGATACTAAAAGCTGAAGAAGGTGTTGCCATGTCTTGGTTTCGTTTCATTAATACTTTTTTACATATTTGGGTTAACTTAAAACTATTAATAAGGAAGGTTGGGTCCTGAATTTGGTCTGTTCATGACCTTTTGAGGGCAGGGAGAGTTTTGGGTCTCTACAACAAAACCTACATTTCTTTAGTCTTACAAAACCTACCATTGTGTTTGATTTGCAATTCTTTTTTCTGGTTTATATGGATTGTTTTCTACTATTTCTGTTTGTTTTTGTTGAGAAACTATTTCGATTTTTTAAACCATATACAAAACGCTCCACCAAACTCACAAATCCCGCCTTGGATACTGTAATCTGTTTTTATAAAAAAATGATATGATGGAGAGAAGAGGAGACGCAAGTCACGGGACATGATTTCAAGCATAAGTCTAATTACTAATTACCACCACTTTCCGTAATTAACGCCCTTTTTCACTTTATCCACTTTTTGTTGCCCATCTTCTTTATATTATTTCTTTCTCCAAGCCCACACTGCTCAGTTTCCTGGTCAAATGGCTACCTCAGAGACTCGAGTCTTGTTCTTATCTTTGTGTCTCATCCTTGGCAAAGTAGTTTTGTCTCAGTTTGATGAGTTATGGCTAGTAGGGGACGATGATCCACTCAACGCCTTGCAGACGAGGCGTGAAAGAAGAGAGGAGAGGTGTGATTACTCGGTGGGGAAATGGACGTTCGATGAAACGTATCCGCTCTATGATTCAAGCTGTCCATATCTGAGTTCTGCACTAAGTTGCCAAAGAAATGGAAGACCCGACTCTTATTACCAGAAATGGAGATGGATCCCTAAGGCTTGTTCACTACCAAGGCACACTCCACACTCCTCTTACTTCTTACATTACTTCTTTTTAAAATTTCTGTCTCATCAAGTAAAAAAGTTGGTTTATATTGGCTTTGCATGGTTAATTGCAAGATGAATAAATTGACTAATGAAAAATGGGAAAGAGACATTAATATTAACCAAAATAGTGGCTCTTTCCATGATGGTGTTTAGGTTTGACGCATTGAAATTTCTTGGGAAAATGAGAGGAAAAAGAATAATGCTGGTTGGAGATTCAATGATGAGAAACCAGTGGGAATCTCTTGTCTGCTTAGTACAGTCTGTTCTTCCCACTCATCGTAAGAAGCTCACTTACAATGGTCCTACGATGTCTTTCCATTCTCTGGTAATTAATAATCACAAATCTCCTTTTGAATCACATATACATCATTGGTTAGTAGATGCAACTATTAAATTTGGTTACTATACAGGATTTTGAGACATCAATTGAGTTTTGTTGGGCTCCTCTGCTTGTGGAACTCAAGAGAGGAGTTGACCGTAAAAGGGTGTTACATTTGGACTCAATCGAAGACAATGCTAGATATTGGCGTGGTGTAGATGTTCTTGTATTCGATTCCGCTCACTGGTGGACTCACTCTCAGAGATGGAGTTCGTAAGTCATCTGAATAAACACTTACATCTTTCCTTCAAAAGCAAATGATTAGTGTATAACGGTTCATAGACGTCTATGTTCATTGTATTTGTTATTGTGTCTCATTTTACATCAGATTTGGGATTTGTGACAGTAACGCAAGCTATTGATGTTTTAGGTGGGATTATTACATGGATGGGAATAAGATCTTCAAAGCTATGGACCCAATGGTTGCTTATGAGAGAGGACTAACCACATGGGCTAAATGGGTTGAGATAAATCTTGATCCATCCAAAACAAAAGTCATTTTCCGCACTGTCTCACCGAGGTTTTTTCTTATATTCTCCTCTTAATCTCAACATATATACAAAATGGACACCATTAATTCATGTACATAAATTCTTGGCAGAGAGAGTGGTCAGATGTGCTACAACCAGAAACATCCCTTGCCTTCTTTATCTTCTTCCACCAAACCCCACGTGCCTCAACAGTCAAGAGTGTTGAACAAAGTGCTAAGGACAATGAAATACCGAGTGTATTTATACGATATCACAACAATGTCTGCGTATAGAAGAGACGGTCATCCTTCGGTGTTCAAGAGAGCAATGCACGAGGAAGAGAAGCACCATCGTATCGCTGGACCTTCATCAGATTGCAGTCATTGGTGCTTGCCCGGTGTCCCGGATATTTGGAATGAGATGCTTTCTTCAATTATCTTAACCAATGCTGTATGAGCTATAATAAGAGTCTGTTTTTACTCATGAACAATGGTGTTACTTATATGAATCAGTGGTTTATATATTACATATCCTTTCCCAGCTAACAAATATCCCAATATCAAAGACAAGACAACTCAAAGGCCTTTAAGCATAAAGTTCATGCATCACAATGATTTTCGTGTTTTGGTTATTTCTTACCTAACTCAATTTTTTTCCTAAAACGTTTTAGGTTAAGTTTTGGTGTTTTCATCAAAATGGCAATAACCATTTGATTAGAGTTTTACAGTTAGTGAAGTTCTCAATTTTTGAATAAAATAATATTTTTAAAATTGTAAAGGCAATGAGTCATCATTATTCTGTCGTATTCTCCGTCGCTTTCATTTTCAACTACTTTGAAGCTGCAGATCTCTTTTGGAGATTCACATGGCGACGGAGAAATGGGTGTTCATGGTGACGGCGCAAACTCCGACGAACATTGCGGTGATTAAGTATTGGGGAAAGAGAGATGAGGTTCGGATTCTCCCCGTTAACGATAGCATTAGCGTAACTCTTGATCCTGATCATCTCTGCACAGTCACCACTGTTGCCGTTAGTCCTGCTTTTGATCGGGATCGAATGTGGCTCAATGGCAAGGTACACTCGCTTCATTTCCCATCACGATCTCTCTCCTTTTGCTGAGATTCCAATTATCGAATTACAAAGATTTTTGTTGTTGTTGTTGTTTCATGTTAGTGTAGGAAATATCTCTTTCTGGAAGTAGGTACCAAAATTGTTTGAGGGAAATACGAGGTCGTGCTGGTGATGTTGAAGACATGGAAAAGGGGATCAAGATAAGGAAGAAAGATTGGGAGAAATTGAATCTACATATTGCTTCTCATAATAACTTCCCTACTGCTGCTGGCTTAGCATCTTCAGCTGCTGGATTTGCTTGTCTAGGTATTCTGCTTTTTCTCTCTGTTGATGATTATGAGCTTGAGAATGGCTTGTAGTTTATGTCAAACTGTTTTTTTTGCCTACAGTTTTTTCTCTTGCAAAGTTGATGAATGTAGATGAAGATCCAAGCCATCTTTCTGCAATAGCCAGGTACCTATGTAGTGGACTTCCTTGCACTATATATCAATGCTTTGATTTATGTATAGTCATCTACTAATGCATGAGTTGTGATAGTGAAGTGAAATCTGACACTCCTCTAGGAATTAAATGGTACTGATATTCATGGTTTGATTTCTGTTTGCTCATGTAGGCAAGGTTCAGGAAGTGCTTGCCGGAGTTTATTTGGTGGATTTGTCAAGTGGACAATGGGAAGCAAAGAAGATGGAAGTGACAGCGTTGCAGTTCAACTGGCAGATGAGAAGCATTGGGATGATCTTGTTATCATCATTGCTGTGGTATGGCTCTTTTAAAAAATATTGTGACTTTTTGGCAGGATTACTCCGACTCTCCCATCTTCCAGATCATGCTGTTTTTCAAATTAACCATATGTTACTTTTACTGTCGTCATACTATTTGATTGAACGAGATATATAAATAAGTATTTCCACGACAAGATTTTGAGTTGCTCTATTTCAACGTGTGAATATAGCATTATGGACAAGTTCGAATGGTCAGAAATCTGTTAAAATTTAGTGCCTTCATTCAAACTTTTTATAACAGGTGAGTTCACGGCAGAAGGAAACGAGCAGTACCTCCGGAATGCGTGAAAGTGTTGAGACAAGTTTGCTTTTACAGCATAGAGCAAAAGTACGTTCTGTTCTTGATGTTTAATGAACTTCTGTATTACCTATTAAACTTCATCCTTTGTTTTTTCTCTATCTATAGGAAGTTGTGCCAAAACGGATTTTGCAAATGGAGGAAGCTATAAAAAATCGAGACTTTGCATCGTTTACACAATTGACATGTACAGATAGTAATCAGTTTCATGCTGTTTGTCTGGATACATCTCCACCCATATTCTACATGAATGACACTTCACACAGGTATTCTCTATTTTGACATATTTCTATATGCTGCTTCAGTTTATTTGTTATCAAACCCTTATTTATTCTAATATATCAAACTGTTATCTGCTTTTCCAGAATAATTAGCTTAGTTGAAAAGTGGAACCGTTCTGAAGGGACACCACAGGTAAAGTTCTAGTGTCTTGACTCAACCTTTTGAAAACAACTAATAACTCAAAATGTAAATCTGTACAGGTTGCTTACACATTTGATGCTGGTCCAAATGCTGTACTGATTGCACGCAACAGAAAGGTCGCAGTCCAATTGCTCCAGGGGCTTCTGTACTATTTTCCCCCTAAGTCAGACACTGATATGAAGAGGTGAGACACAGAACAATGTGTGATCCGTTTAACTGCGGTTTTCTATGAGTTTTAAAATTGACTAAAAAGCTGTTTGTAATGATTTTGGTTTCTTTATTTACCAGTTACGTAGTGGGCGATAATTCAATTCTAAAAGAAGCAGGATTAGATGGAGCAAGTGGTGTAGAGAATCTGCAACCTCCACCTGAAATTAAAGACAACATTGGATCTCAGGATCAAAAAGGAGAAGTCAGTTATTTTATCTGCACTAGACCTGGAAAAGGTCCCATCGTGCTTCACGACCAAACTCAAGCCCTTCTCGATCCTGAAACAGGCCTTCCTAAGTGAGCATTCTCTCTGCTTCAAACTAATTATTATGATTAGCATCTCCTTTAACTGCAAGTTTAAGATACGATATATGTGGCAGAATAGGTGCAGGTACGTTGTCATCTAACTATTAGCTTTCCTATTTCCAAATAAAAGAAATTCATTGGTTTTGTTTTACCAGAGAAAAATCTTTTTACTGCGCTGCAGTAAATACTTTAAAAGACGCAAAAAAATAAAATGAAATGAAATTTATTCATGAGGAACAGAGCAATACTATTTTTTTGGGGTGGAGACAAACTGTACAACTTTTTTTTTGATTATCTAAACATATGTAAAATTGAATTTAAGATGATTGAGGAATAGGCAAGAGTTCTTTTAAGATAGTTTCTGCCATCCCATCAGCCATCGGAAAAATATGACCAGCACCTGGAATCTCATGATACTTGATCCAAGTTAGTTTCTGAGCAATGATCCTTTGTAGTTGTATCGGGACGAGCCGATCATCATCCCCTTGCCACATATGTACCGAACCTTCACCCTTAGGGAACGGATTCTCGATCTTCATAGGGTCAAAACTCCATTTCCCAAATCCAACAATCAGGTCTCGGTCAAGTGATTCGTGTGTCCCTTGTTGTGTTGTTTGGTTCTTGTAAGACACCCTTGCGGCGAGTTTGGGCAGTAGTGCAAGATCTTGAGGAGAGAACATATTGGGGCTTGATTGCATCACAGCTGTTGTTGAAAATAGCTTTTGATTGTTCCACCAGTAGAGTAGCCATGGAGTGTGATGAGTAATGAGCATCGAAAACCTTTCGGATTTTGATTGTTTGTTCCATAGCTCCCATGTCAAACTATCTGGGAAACTCGGCCACCATGAGTTGGTCACAGGACAAAGCAGTGTCGCTCCTGCGAGCCTGTGAGGAATGTATTTGAGAACACCCCAAACGGCTTGACCTCCCATTGAGTATCCAACCACGTAAAATTTGGAACCAAGTTGTAGTTGGTCAGCAAGTTGTTCAACGTCATGAGCTAAAGTCTTTTCATTGCGACTCGAGTGAGGATCGCTCTCTCCATAACCAGGTCGATCATATGAAACCACGTAGATGCCATTTTTCTCGAGAAAGCCCTGAGAGACAAACAATGCAATTACAGAAATACTCTATAAGAGAAATAGTAAGAGAGAAAGATATCAAATCATTACAGGGCGAACACGGTTGGCGATAACAGCGTCACGCCTAAATGTCGAGAATGCATGGATAAAGACGATCTTGAAAGTGGCATTTTGTCTACTAACTCCATGTTCTTCATAGGCTAAATAACGGCCATCGCTGAGACGTATCCTAGGGGCGGTAATAGGCGGTCCACCTGGGGTTCCGCATCTCTTAGGAGGTGGAGGTGTAATGGAAACAATAGCCCATGCCCCTAATCCAATCAACACTATTACCACTGCTCCTGTTATTAACCCTATCAAAATATTCAAATCAATAAATCAGTGATCACATTTCCTTCATCCCTTTTGCAAAACTTACGTTTACTTGAATCAATCAAAAACTCACATTTCTTCATGTTGAAAAAACCTTGATAAAAAAGTTGGGCAATACCAACTTATTTCAAAAATAATTGGTATGGGTTTTAAGTGTAAAACTATATTTATAGGGTTGTGTAAAAACTAAATTAACAGAGAAAAGCTCTTCATTTGCATCTCACGTTATGACAACGCAAATCACGGTGGATTCACTGAAAGATCTTTTGAGGCATTTATCCGGAAATAGCCGGCAGCAACTAAACCCAGCCATTATAACAATGGTTCCAACTAACGTATTAACCAATCTGTTTTTGGGAAGAGCCAATGACAGACACGAGATTAACTAGTTTTACATGTCACCTTTACTAACAATTATGATGAAAAAAAAGTAATGCCTAGAAATTGATATACATCAATGCATATATTCTTCTCGAACACCTGCAAACAATACTTTTTAGGTTATTAATGTGCATGAGCATGAAATAACAATTAATTATTATTCATTAACAAAATAGAATTCTGAAATTTTCAAAAACAGTTGTATTTATCTGATATTTTTTGTGAGCTAACTTTCGTAATTAAAAGCTTTGAAAGCATATATTATTTTGGTAAGTTTTTTAAATACTGTTGTTGTCTTCGGGTCGTTGTTGCCTCCAGATACATTAATAATACAAAGGTTTTAAGGTCCATATAAACTCAAGTAGTACTAATCTGTCTCTTTTCATTAATAATAATTTAACAAAAAGAACAAAATCAAAATCACTTTCACAGTTTAAGCACAACGGAATTTAGAAGTTTCCAACTGACTTTACACACAGAGAGAGTCAATTATTGTCAGACATGTCACGAAATCTCGCAAGTGCTTTCTTATGGAGAAGAGTTCTGTAAGTGTCACCAGGCTGAACCTCAAACTCAGCATCAACTTTCTTCTGCTGACTCCCAAGTCCTGCTCTCCTATCAACGCCTTGCGCTTGCACCGGTTCTTTCATTCCGCTCCCGTCTTTCCCCAAACCCTGACCACAATCCAACAATCACCATTAACATATAAACGTTACCCATCAATCAAATTTCTGGTTTTTAAAGTTACCGATCCTTCGTGCCAACCCATGTTCCTCAGCATTCTGTTTCCCACGTTACTCTCATCTATTGCTCTCTCTTCTGTAATCACATCGAAACTACTGACTTCGGTGCTTGTTGTAATCCCACGTCCACCCACACCAGGAGGAAATGGTGTTGGATCCGATGAACCTTTCCTCAACCCCATTAAATCCTCACCTTCATTTAAACGAACCATTTTCCCAATTATAACAACAATAAAAACCTCATTTCAGGATTCTATTTTTAGAAAAGTCTAGAGTCAAGGGCTCTTACTTGAATCAATAACATCATTTCCACTTGATGTTGATGAGCCATACAAGTTTCTTCTTTCTGCAGCACGGTCCCGGTATGATGTCTGAGGCTGTTCTCTATGAGTAGGCCCTGCAGTCGGTGTTTCAGAGAACCTTCTTCTCCCACTCCCAGAAACTGAAACCGAAGCTGGAGAAGCAGAAGGTAATATTGGCGGCATTTGTACACTAGCTGAAGAAGAAGCTCCACCCAAAGTTCCTCCAAAAGAACCTCTCATCACCCCCATCAAAGTTCCTCCTGTTGTACTGCTGCTCGAGCTTTCTGCAGTTGTCAGGGCAGAAACTCCATGATTGGAGGTACTTCTCTCCTTCGCAATAATTACATCAGATTTCAGTTTGCCCATGGATTGTCCAGTGGAGAAAGACGACCTTGCTTCAGCCGAAACTGTAGGTGGATTGTCACCAAGTGAGGGTGAGGGACGTTGTATTTGGGTTTCATGGCTCCGCTGCTTCCACATTGTTAAAACGTTACTCATTTTTTTCTTGCTGGCGAGTAGGCTAGTCTTTGATGCAAGTTTTATCTCTTTCACTCTCTCTTTCTCTCTCTTCTCTGATGCAATTGCTGCTGCAGCAGCCGCCTGAACCGCATCTGGTAAGGACAGAACTTTTTCTACATTAGGGGTAGTAGCCGCCGAGATAATAACCTTTTGTTGACTGGATTTCTCCTTCTTGGCAGAGTCTGGTTGGTTTTCTGTTACTTTACTCTCATTGTTCTGATCAGGACAAGGAACATATTGTTGTGTTTGCTGGTCATACGAGTACCAAAGCCCACTATTGCTGTCATAATAGAGACCTGTATATTTAGAAACATACGATTAATAGAGAATATTACCCACTTCTTATACCAGTGAAACCAAGTTTCCCATCACCACACACCAAGAAGAGGTGCCTAGTGATAACCAAGATCATTAAAACAGTCTATCATTGTGCCATATCAGATGCGAAATTTTAAGGCACATACACATATATAAGAAGGCATAACTCAGCAATAACTAAAAGAAAAAACTTCCATTGGAAGTCCAACAGCAGCCATAATAGTAATCATATAACACTTGCTGAATCCCTACAGCCATTATTTAAAAGTCTAATTAAGACATACACTTGTATGATTGATTGATTGTATCTCGATGTTTGCTAGTTTGGTGCATACATAGTATAAGAATTCCACAATCATAAAAAAGAACAGGATAGTTTGAACAAACCAGAGCTGACGACTTATTTTTGCCAAGAAGTTATCCTATAATAGAATACATCTATAGCAGGACTATACAACCAGCCAACAGGATCAATCTTACTTTTGCCCATTACATGTTTTGCAATGCCAGATATGGGAATTAGAGCTGCAGCTACCCAACCATACAATCAATTCAAAGAAATAAATAACAATATAAGTAAATGCCGACCTGAATTTCCATCGTAGTAGTATCCAGAAGCCGCATCATAGTAATAACCAGATGCTTCATCCCACACATAGCCAGACTGTGGAGCAGAAGTCCCTTTCTGGGATTCAATTTCCCCAACACCCTGGGCCTGCCCTCCAGTGTTTTGTTTCTCACCAGTATTGTATTCCTTTGGAGCCCATCCAACACCGTCATACTAATAAGGACCAACATGAGTGTCAGGGCACATGGAGTAGAAGAATCATAAGAATGACAATCCTCATCTAAAGATACTGGAAAATTTAATTAAATGATCAATGTGTGATCACCAATACAAACGAGGGAAACTGGATCAAAACAATCTTCAAGTACCTGTTGAGAAAACGTTGCTGCTTCAATTGCAGCAGCAGCGAGGTTGTTGGAGTGCGAGGGTGCTGATATACCAGTTCCAGAACCATGAACACTCTTTGCATACGCAACTCTAAGAATTTTACCATTCCTTTCAAGAGCTGTTCTGTTTGTTGCTTCAAGTGCCTTAGTAGCATCCTCAACCTACACGAACATAATCATAATCTTCTGTTTCAAGTTGGTAGGTGGATTAAAAAAAAGTCAAATACACACATAAACTGGGGGAAAATAGATATTTGGACATATCAAGCAGTTCTACTACAAAATCTGATCACCGTTCAGATATGAAATTGGTAAGAGAATCAGTGACGAAATAAATAATCTACTACAAGAGCTTTTACAAGTCAATGCAAAAGGTGGTTGTCGAATGTAGATTATAAAAAAGTACGACAAAATAAATGATTGAGTGCGCTCACCACCAAACATTGCCAAAAATACCCACAAAACTAGTAGATCATGATTACTAAAGAGACACTTAAACATTTATAAAAAAAAAAAACTATAAAACATAATCACTCTTCACAAGCAGAATAAAAACCAGGTGGTACTGATCATCTAGACTGGGTTTCTAATTTCTACACAATCGAATAAATCTTTGATCAAAAGGCACACTTGCAATTTAAATCATCAGTAAGGGAAAAGCGAAGCAGAAGAGAGAGTTTAAGGAGTAAGTTCAACAACCAACTTGGCTTTGAGACCCTACCGAATAGAAATGCACGAATGCAAATCCTCGTGAAACATGAGTGAATTTGTCTCTCACAAGACGAAGATCCTACAAAATGGCGGAAAGAGGAAAACCAGGTCAACTGACATATAAAGTACAATATCTTAATAGACAACGAATCCAAAAGGGTTTTTGTTAACCTTGATAGGAGCATGTTTGGAAAATTCATACCGAAGCATTTCCTCATCAGCATCTTCATCCAACCCACGTACAACCAGGACATGAGTTGGACCTGGAAAAGAAAATAAGCAGAATGTATCTTAGGTATATATGGCATGTAGAAAAGTACAAAGACTATGGCCTTAACAGTTGCGACTGTTTCTGACTCAAGAAAGAAATTTAAAACATCTTAAATAAAAATGCTGATCAGAACCTGTCTCAGAAATTCGTTTTCCTGCTGCAGAGTTTGATAAACCTACATCCGCTGAAGGAGAATCCTTGGTCTTTGGTTCATTACACTGCATAAGGAGACAGAGATCACAGACATTTATGCAATGGCCACAAATTTGTTATTCCATATTATAACTGAACTTAGGACTTTTGAGTGTTCTATCATAAATCAAGACACAGACAGCGGCATGGCAAAGAAGGGCTACAGATACAATTGTCCACCACAAGATTAAACTATTGATAAAGACTTCACAGAGTTTAAGTAAATAGAAGGAAAGATAAATTAAAAACCCATCAAAAAAGATCAGTTAAAGGGTTTTAGTTGACTTCTTTTTTTATTGACATTTGAAAAATGGAAATTTCTCTATTTCCAAACAAACTATTGTATATGCAAACAAATACATTCTAGCATAGGTATGGACATCAATGTGTCGACATTAAATTAAAATGTTCATTTACCATTACTACCAAAATATGTATGCCACCCTAGTCTCAAACAAAGTGTCAATTGATGATACATATTCGTCACCAAAAGGAACTGCAAATAATCTCTAAGGAGCAAAAAACAGATATATTCTGAAAGTTTTATCGGTTCTATTTTTTTTAAGGTATTGTCGTCACCAAATCATGAGTAGTTATCACTTTGTTTGAGACTCTAGAATCACCAAACAATGAGTAGTTCTTCCGGTAATTAAATATATGTAATTTCTGTTCTTAACAGATGGGTTTATACTCTAGTCCTGACAATGAAATTTACAGAACTTTCATCCAAAACAATGCACCAACCTGAAAGCAAGAGGTTCGCCGCGCAAAATTGATACAGCCACAGATTGTACAGATCCAATCTGTGGGAACTATCATGTTTCGACTTCCACCATAACTGCGTCTAGAAGCATGTTCCTGCCTACGGGACACACCAGCCCTACCAGTAGGTTGGCTGCTACAACACACGCAATTTAGTGTAAGAATGTTATACTCTGATACTGAAACGGTCAAGAAACAATAATTTAAATGTGTAGTAATTCTATGATCCCTCCATAGGTAATATCTAAATCAATCAAAGTCTTATGTTTATTTAAAAAAAGACCTGTAATGGAACATAAGTTTCCTTCCATCCAAAACTATACCATCATGCTCAATTCTATCCATCATGGTGCGTGCGGCATCCTGCTCAGACAAAATACATAAATGCACACAGTGTTGAAGAAATCACAAGAAAAAGCGCAAGGAATTAACAGATTAGTTGAAAGCAAATACCACCGTGGGGAAATCAATAAAAGCAAATCCACGAGAAATCCCAGAATTTTGCTCCCGAATAACACGAACATGATGCAAAGGACCCCATTCAGCCTAGCATGCACATGGGAATAATGAAGTCATGCATGAAAAATTGTTTAAACCTGAGGACATACAGATTCAAAAAAATGAAGAGTTTACCAGAATCTGGTATAGATCTTCTTCTGTTGATTTCATAGAGAGACCCTTCACAACAACAGTGGCGGATGGGGTCTAGCAAAAACCATAAAAATATAGGAACGGATTTTTTAAATGTCTTCGCAACAAAAGAATATAGACCAGGGATGAGAGAATATTTTATACAGCAGAAAAATGATCCTGGTTATGTCTATCTTCATATTCTCTTCGCCTCTCACTTTCATTCCAGTGATCCCCCTCATAGCTGTCCTCCCGGTAACTCCGCCCATGGCTCCGACCTCTAGGAGATCTTGATCTAGAGAACTCCCCACGTCCGGTAGATCGAGATCGTGACTTCTCATATCTCTTATGAGGACTCTCATCTCTTTCGCGGCTGTAACATCTTTTGTCCCACTCCCTATCACGTGAATCCCATTCTCTATCTCGAGAATTCCGTTCTCTGTCCTGCGGATCACGGCTCTTTCGACTGCCATCTCTCACACTGGCCCTTTCATACTCAGAATCATAACTTCGGCGAGTATAATCATAATCTTTTTCACGACCATCATCTCTGCTATGATGGTAATTTTTCGATCTATAGTTGTTATCATTACAAGAATAGTCATCGCAGCCATCATATCTGGACGACCTTTCGTGTTCATGATCACGGTAATGTCCATTACGACTCCCAGCTTCACTATCATGATAATAGTCAGCAGCATAATTTGAATCGATGTAAGGCTTTTCTTGCCTGCGAAGTTCACTGGGATAATTTTCTTCATAGTTTCGCTTTCTAGATTGAGGCAAGTCACCCAGAGTATTATGTCCAGGTGGATAGTTGTAGACATCATCCCGCATCAACCTTTCATCAGGATATCCGTCATCATATGATACGCCAAACCTGTAAGAGCAATGTAGTATAGGTACAGAAAAGATATTAAAAAAATGAAATATGAACTATCATGAATATTTCGGCACAAGTAACCAAACCAAATAAAGTACAAGAAATACAATTTAGTTACAGTAGCTAAAATAAATATACCCCCATGAGCAATAACAAATTAACAACTACATCAATGTAATCCATTTTACTAGCACTCACCGATGATTTGGATCATGCTGAGTACCATAACCCTCCGGAGCCTGTGAATTGAAGAGAATAAGCTATGTCAGCAACAAACATCATTGACGGATATTACATTAGCCAAATCCCATCCACATCCTCACTCTCCCAAGTCTCTCACTCCACGGATGAGTTGAGATTCATAACATCCCTAAAAATATCTTGTTTATCATCCCATATATGTAAGGAGAAAACCACAATTACACTGTTATTATCCCATTCTTGCTGACGACCATATCGACTAGGATCCATTTCCGGCCAGTGCACCAAGCAAATCTTTGATGGTCTGAGAGAATATTCAAAGCTTAATATTTAAAGCTCTTTCCTGAAAATCACGTATAGAGTCTGAGACAGGTATATCTTAATGCATATATAATTAAGAATTCCCAACACTGATCACAAAGAGACTTTGTAGGAACTAGCTAGAGATTCTCTCACTCTCAGAGTAGAAAAACATGCATTGGCGATGAAGTAACAAAAGCACGAGAAGAATGCATACAACAGTAGAGATCATTATATTTTCAGCTGACGATTAGGCCTAAATTCTCAGTAATCGAGTCTTAAAAGCTATACAAAGTAACATACAAAAAACTTGAACTGGTCACATCCACGAAATCCTCAATAAAAAAGAAACAGGTAAAAATGAGAATACCTGTGATGAACTGAAAGCAGCACAACGACGCCGGACCAAAGACACCAGTGAATGGAAGATGAAGATGAGCTGTGATAACAGCGGAACAAAGACTTGGAATAAGAGATTGATTAATAGATAGAGCGCAAAATCAGGGAGCCGATAACCAGAGGTCAGAGAAACAAGCCTGAAACCGGTGACAAATCAGATACGCTGCGATCGATACAGAAACGAGAGAGCTCGAGCGATGAAGTAGCCGTATAAATCGGAATGGTTTCTACCGTGGGAACTCAAATTGAAAATATTCAACAGCGATCGATGAATTACAAGAGAAATGAATTCAGAGCTCCACGGTGGTGGACTTGGCCGAATCCAACTTTAACCAGATTAGGGTTTCGTTGTTGTTCAAGCGAAATATGAAAAGGCGTAGATGAGTTTTTTTTTTTTTAATTGAAAAATCCAAACATCTCAATTTCTTTGCCATAACAAAAATAAAAAAAAA
>Ga0041059_1001938_pt1 | contig 15967 bp, 10 predicted proteins | sample AraColnosormetaG_FD_56232 | JGI IMG/M metagenome (GOLD analysis project Ga0041059, IMG submission 56232) | Arabidopsis roots microbial communities from North Carolina, USA - Col MF nosort | ecosystem: Host-associated > Plants > Roots > Unclassified | place: USA: North Carolina | collected...
CGATTGAACAAGGAGGGGTTTGCATCAGAGAGGATCTTACCAGTACAGGTTTCCTCCGAAAGCATAGTAGCTTCAAAGGTTGGTTTAGAAGCAGAGACATGCGTAAGAGATGTTGTTACCGAAATGCAAAGGCTGCAAGAGATTTAGATTAGATTAAGAAAGTATTATACAAACCCTAGTTGAAGAATAAATAAGTTTATGCGGTCAGTAGAACCGAAATTTTCTCGATTTGCTTTGGTTCTGTTTAAAGTTGTGATTTGACATGATTTGATTCAACACTATCTCTATAAATAAAGATCCAACGCAATCTTAATTAGATTTCATTTTAATTACGATCAAACCCTTCAGTAATTGTTCTTTTCCCCCATGATTTCATTTCCAAAAAAATGTTGCAATATTAAAGTAGCTAACTAAAACTCACAACAAATAATGAGTGTTGCGATATTAACGACCAAAGCAACGACTTTGAGGAATCCAACACTCTTTCAAATGACTCGTTAATAATAAAAATAAAAAACATTATAGAAAATCTCCAAACTTAGAGAGAAACTAAAACACAAACCAATTTGATATTTTTTTCCCGAGTGATTCGTTCTTAATTTCTCTTTGATGATCTCTGATTTTGTAGTGAATCACCTCCATGGGTAGTGAATCACGTCCATGTGTTATTATGTGTATCAATTAACTGCTGTGTGAGGGTATTATGGGTCTGATTACCTTTAAAATTCTCTTTCCGATTGATTTGGGCCGGTAGGTAAATTTTTCTCTTCGTTTATCAAAAGGAAGAAAAAAGTATTTAAATTTTTGTTTTTCTCAGTTTTTCTTTTTTTGTTATGCTCTGGATTATTTTTTACAATGCATGTGCCATTGTTATGTGAGGGACATGATGAAACAGAGACATCAAAATAATGGGGATTTTCTGATATTTCCTGAAAGAATGATGCTTGTGAAGGATGTTGAGTGGTTACTAGATATGCTATAGAGAGACACACAAAGGTAGTAGAAAAGAACCTGTTGAAAACCAAAAGCAGACTCATGATGTAACTAAGCAAATAGAGATTTAGGATGGAACTAAACAAAGGGTTCCGTTCCAAGATAAAACTAGTGACCATTACCAATGATGACCATGGTAATAATATAGGAGAAGAAAAGAAAAGACTCAGTTCCAAACTACGGTACTAATCTAGTTTTTGGGGTGGCATAAGGTAATTGCTTTTGAATGATGTAGGCATCACATCAGTAATGATGGTGGAATCATCCAGATCGAAAAAGCCGCCTTCGTCACAGTCAAAGAGTATGACATTGTTAGGGCACAGTCCGGGAAAAGAGCTAGCAAGGACACAAAAAGGTTCAGACTTTGAAAGAAAAATGCAGAGATCTCCAATATCTTGAGTGTAAACCGCGTTTCCTTGTTCGTCAAGCTTGAACACCATTAAAGCTTGTGTTTTCATTTGCGCAATACCCTTGATGATCTTGCTTGAAGACTTCTTGTACCACTTAACCAAGAAAGTTTCACCAGCTGGTGACTCAACCAAGTGCTCGCTCTTGCAACATGAATCCAGTAGCTTCTGTTTGGTCTTTGTCAGCTTGGGAAGGTTTTGAAACTGCAAGCTCTGCAAATTATGCTTGTGTGTGCGGAGATCCCATGTTCCAATGAGGTGTCCTCCAGATCCGGGAATGCAAAACATGTTATCTTTCTTGGAGTACATGACACGAGATAAGTAGAAACAAGGGTTTTCGATTCTGATGTTGATCCACTCGGAGTTACTTTGAGCCGGTCTGCAAAAGCTGAGCTGAGGTCCCAAAAACTTGACAGCCACAACACAGTCTTCATCCTCAGGAGAAGATGCGGACAATGACACATTGGTAACGATTTGAGTTTGGCAATGAGGGAGAGTTACAAGAGGAGGCAGGGGAATGCGTTTCGGGTTAGTATCCGATGCAACCGGGTTTAGATCGTCTTGGAGACGCAGTAGTCCGTCGTCCTGACTCAAAGTAGCTATCCAGCCATGGGATGAACCGATGGTTACAAGTTCATTATCATACAACAACGCCATAGGCACCTTCTTATCCAAAGAAGTGCATTCATCTTCATAAGGATTCAAAATCACGAGTTTTCCCTCTTTCGCAAGTCTTCCACAACGTTTAGCGCTGACGACGAAACAAGGAGGAGTTTGCAGCAAAGAAGATGATAAGCCATCATTAGAGAGAAGAGGAGATGATCTCACCAACACAGGTTTCCTCCGAAAGCATAGTAGCTTCAAGGGTTGGTTGAGAAGCAGCGCCATTGATAAGAAGTGTTTTAGGGGAAAGCGAGGCTGCAAGAGAATCAAATAAGAAAGAGTAAACAAAACAAAACCCTAGTTGTTGAGATGTTCACATAAATAACCACCAAGATCCGATACAATCTTAATTGGATATCATTTTAATTAACCACGTTCAAACCTTATTATATGAAGTTTGTTTCTTCGAATATATTTTCCATATACTTGATTTAATTATAAATACTTATTTACATAACAATACATACTCCAGAATCAATATCCTCAAATTTTAGAAAAACAATGTGAGATGTACATGATTGAGATAAAGCTTGAAGCTAAGTCTGATTAAGAAGAAATTAAAGTTTGCAAAATGTGGGGAAGTCTCTATACGTGTCAGAGGGTTTGAGATCTGAGAATACTTGAAGAGAGGCTATGGAGAGTAATTCGAGAAGCAAAAATAAGCAGTCGTCTATTTACTATATGAGAAAAATCTTCCTTCTAGATGTGCAAATATCCTCCTGAAAAGTTGGTCCTCGCACTGATAACAAAGAGAGATGGCTATGATGATCATATATTTCCAAGCTCATCCCATCATAATCGCGACGTCACATCCCCTAAAAAGCATATTACATTGCCAAAGTTGGTAGCATAACTCTCTTCTAATGGCGACTTAAAATGGAAATATACTAAGTGGATCTATATATTTTCAAAATTGGAAAGTATATATATGTGGATGAAGTTAGAGAAGTTAGAAATTTCAAAAGGCTTTGGGATTATATTTGTGATAACTCCCGATGATATTCCACATACAGATAAGTAAAGGTGCTACTTAGACCAAACCGATTATGAGGTTTAGAGCCAGCGAGAGACCACTTCTCATTAGACTACAAAACTTTTTTAGGTTTATTCACACACAATGTATTATAGTTCCTAATGTATACCTATTAAATTAGAGTTTGTCGAATGTTAGGATTATAGTTCGTATTGACAAACAAATATCAGTTTGAAAAATTAGGAATCTAAGAGATAATAATATAATTATTTTTTTGGGTTTAAATTGAAATTTGTGTTGGTTGGAACATTCGTTGACTCATCGTCACATCAAATAAAAATCTTAGCAAATAAAATATGTCCCATAAACATCACATAAATAAACAAAGAAATTGGAATCAATACAACAACCACTCCAAAGTGGATACAGACATAACAGGTGATGAGATGGCCATGTGATTTATTTTCCACCCGCAACACTCTAATGCTTATATATGACCAATCAAAAAAACCACTTAAACCGCCAAATAAACCGACCTTATTTTTGATAAATCAAAACCCACTTAGTCACAAATTAACCAATTTTATATGATTACACTTTCACAAATATTCATGTGTAGATTTCTTTGAAAATTTTCAGGTGCTGCAATCACGAGTGACCGAATTATTTTTGAAAATTTAAACCGAAATGAAATTAAACCGAACCATATTCAATTTTGAAAATGAAATCTAAAACCGGATTAATAAACCAGTACCATAATCTGAACGGTCCAAAAAGTATTGACCCATCTCTCTCTCTTGGTCGCTCGTTCTCAAAGGGCAAAGAAAAAAGGATTTTTAATTTTCGGAGAGGAAGAAGAAGAGAGAGATATTGAAGAGCGCTGAAGGCGGAAAAGACTATTTTGACCTCGTCGTCTCCGTAGATCATTTTTCTTCAGCTCTTCTTCTTCCTCTTTCTCCGATTCTCCTTCTTTTGATTTTATCTATCCGCCATGAACGAGAAAGCCAACGTCTCTAAGGAGCTTAATGCCCGCCATAGAAAGGTCTCTCTCTAATCTCGAATCTCAGATTCTCTTATTTTATTTTCTCCGAGCTTTGTGGATTTGTCGTCATATATTTGAATTTGGTTGCCAACAATATATGATCGATCTTAATTCGATTGGATCTGTGCATTAGCAGCTATCCTTCCTTCATTTTCTTCGGTTTCCTCTAGTTAGGAGAGGATTTGTATCGTCGATCCTTATCTTCTTCGATCGATTGAGCTAGAATTATTATTCATCAGCAATGAAAATCAGTTTCTCTATTTCGATTTGTTGTCTAGGACAATAGTTGATCACGATCGGGTTTTTGAATTGTTTTATATTCAACGTCGGCTTATTGAATGTTACAGTTTCATGGAGCTTGAATTCTAGTGTTTTCCTATAGAAATTCGTATTCAATTGTTTGATTTTGGAAAGAATCGAACACAGGGATCCAAGGAGCTTAGCGTCCCATAGGGATTTTCATTTGTGCTTGGTAGTCTTTGAGTTATTTGCCATGTTGAAACTATTAGTTGTAGTTGGGATAGCTTTGTGGGATTGGTGATGCATACATGTATAGGATATTAGGAATGATGTTGTATGTCGAGTCTTCGAGAACTTTGGTGTTCATTCATTGACGAAACTTATCTCATACTGCAATGAGAACTTTGATTCATTTTGGTTAGTTAAACATGTCAATTCTGATAATTTTGAAGTTTTCTTGAGATACTCTATATTTTGTATGTGTAGATTCTTCTTTATGTTTTGCGACGTATGATTTTTTCGTTTATGTAGTCTATTGCTTGAATATTCATTTGATTTTGGTGCTACTTATCTGCAGATTCTTGAAGGGCTTCTTAAACATCCAGAGAACAGAGAATGTGCTGACTGCAAAACAAAGTATAGTTTTCTACCTGATGTGAATTTTCAGCATTATTATGCTGGTTCATGTATGTATTTGCTAATACTGTTCCATTTGCTTTGCAGAGGTCCAAGATGGGCTAGTGTTAATTTAGGTATCTTTATCTGCATGCAATGTTCTGGGATTCACAGGAGTCTCGGGGTACACATATCGAAGGTAGTCTCTCACTTTCCTTTCTACATTTGTTTTCTTGATGCTGCATTTTTTTACGAAAGCTCAGATATTAATTCGATGAATAACTCATTCCATTTGGCTCAAATTCTCTGCACAAATTTTCAATTTGGTTTTTGTATTAGCAATTTCATTTTGTATTTTCCATCACAAGAGCTGGAAAGTTTGACATGAATGCATTAAATCTCCCCACCTTCTTGTACTCCCATTGTCGTCGATACAGTTTACACACGAACTTCAAGCAACTCTGTGCAAAAGTACATGATTTGATTTCGCCCTCTGATTTTTGTATGAGCCGTGTCCTTTTGTCAAGTAGATGTTAACCTTAGCAGCATAAGCTACTTTATTTTCTACCAAAACACCTGACTGGGCTAATGAGTGCAGGTTCGATCTGCCACTCTGGACACATGGCTCCCCGAGCAGGTTGCATTTATACAGTGTAAGTGTCTTTTAAACTAAATGCTCTATGGCTGATTCATGGGTTGTTACGCAATGTAAAGTATATAATCTTTTATTTGCATGCAGCAATGGGAAATGATAAAGCAAATAGTTACTGGGAAGCAGAGCTACCCCCAAACTATGATAGAGTTGGAATTGAGAATTTTATACGTGCAAAGTATGTATCTCTCTTTTTCATTATACAAACTTTTCAGTTAGTTCCACCTCATTGAATTGTCTATCTTGCTATTCATATGGACGTTGAAATCATTCTTATGACATATGACTTTTCTAGGTATGAAGAGAAGAGATGGGTTTCTAGAGGGGAAAAGGCTAGATCACCTCCTAGAGTCGAGCAGGAACGGCGGAAATCTGTGGAGAGAAGTGGGCCGGGATATGAGCATGGACATAGTAGTAGTCCTGTAAATTTGTTTGAGGAGAGGAAAACTATTCCAGCATCTAGAACAAGAAATAATGTTGCTGCAACGAGAATAAATCTTCCCGTGCCTCCCCAAGGACCCAGTCAGGTACCAAACATACTTCTCAGAAGATCTGTATAACTAAAGAGCCATACCTTTAGTTACTCATCAGTATTAAGGATCCGTATTCCTTGATCTTATTTAATAATCTTAGGATATCAGCTATGAGATCATTATTTTTGTCAATGCATATGCTGTAGCTGTCAGATCATTATTTTACTCACTGTGTTTTTAGAGCCTCATAATCTGTCAACGTGTCTTTCTTACAGTATCCAAACCCTGGTTTTTCTGATACATGATGCTAAAAATGACAGGTTATAAAGCCACAGCAGAAAATGGAGTCTGCAGCTACTCCAGTAGAGAGGGAGAAACAAGCAGTAAATGTTGCACCAGCATCAGATCCTCCAAAGGTGGATTTTGCTACTGATCTGTTTAACATGCTATCAATGGATGATTCGACTACAAATACCTCAGAGGCAACTCCTGGCGATACTCCTGCCGATGATAACTCATGGGCTGGCTTTCAGTGTATGTATCTATCTAGCATGTGATAATCTAACATCGTGGCACATTTTTCCTATCCTTGTTAACTTTATGTCAATTGTTCTTCTTTTGAAAATGCTTTGGAGTAATAGATTAATTTCTGAATCCTAAAACTGTAGCTGCTGGAAGTGGTCAAACGGCAGAGAAAATTGTCACAGCCAAGCCTGCTGAGAGCAGTTCTCCTCCAGCTTCATCTTCTGACTTTGAGGATTTGTTTAAGGACACACCTAATTTAACAACTCAACAAGCACCAAAAGATGTGAAAGGCGATATCATGAGCCTGTTTGAGAAGGTAAATTATTAGTTAATTATATACGCTTCTCAGATTTCACTGCTTTGTTGATATTCAGCTTTCCAAGTTTCGTTTTTGTATCATTATTTAACTTACATTTACAAATATAGCGAATGATATGATTTGTGTTTTGTTATCACTTACTATGATTTCTTCAACACGGGACATTTGGAACACCAGAGCAGATTCAAGTGATATAACTCTGTGTGTTCTATTTGATTACAGACGAATATAGTATCGCCTTTTGCCATGCATCAGCAACAGGTTGCTATGCTCGCTCAGCAGCAAGCCCTTTACATGGCTGCAGCGAAAGCTGCTGGAGGCACTCCAAACGGCGTGAATCAACAAGCTATTGCTAATGCTCTTAACGTAGCTTCTGCAAATTGGTCAAACCCCGGCGGCTACCAGATCCCCGGAATGACTAACCCCGTAGGTGGTCAAGCTGATCTCCAGAAACTTATGCAAGTAAGATCTCCCCTTTACTTTTTTTAAGCAAGATCAATATTACCATTGACCAAAGTTCTTGCAAAATTCTCACTAATTCTTGCTCTCTGTTACATCGCCATAATTTTAGAACATGAATATGAACGCAAACATGAACACGAGACCCGCACAACCGCAAGAGAACACTCTACAATACCCATCATCCAGGTATGCACACAAAACTGCATCTTGTTTGTTTCTTCTGAAAACATCATAACGTTATCAAAAGTGCTTAACCTAACTAACTCTCATATGATCTTTGGTTGTTATTAATAATGCAGTTTCTACACAATGGGTCAAGCTAATCAAGTGAACGGTATGACCCCAAACTCAACCGGTAAACCTCAGTCATCATCCGCAACCCAACCAACAAGCACCACACCATCTTCACAATCAGGCAAAGACTTTGATTTCTCTTCCTTGATGGATGGAATGTTCACAAAACATTGATCAAGAGAGAGAGACTTTTTCTGAATTTGCCTTTACATCTTTGTTCTAAATTTGAAGAACCAAAAGAATATATATACAATCATCTCTGGACAGTTTTTCTCTGTTAAACATATATTTTCTTTTCTTTGGAACTGTGTTGTAGCCGAGCTTTGATTTATGATTTTACTCGATTGTCGAAAAATTAATAGATGTAATTCTTGCTAAGAAAGGAAAAAAAAAAAAGATTTATCGGTGAGACCGCCACAAAACGTGGATTGTTCTCTTCCACTTACTGCTTTTATTTGCTTTGGTACGAAGTTTGTGACATACCAATTTTTTGGAACTAAGCAAAACAAAGAAACGGTTCCGAAAAGCCTTTGAAAGAAAACAAATTAATCGACCTTTATTGGTAAGATCAATAAAGGCGACGTGTTGATATTGAACTTGTTTCTTGTTATGGGCGGCTGTTTTAGCGTTATAAAGTTTTGAGTTTGGCATTGTCGGGCTTTCGGTCAAATGGCTTAAAGCTCATCCTCCTTCTTCACCACAAGCTTGTGTACCTCCCACTAGCCAACCTTTGTTTACCTTTTTCGTTACAAGATGTTTTATTAGCTACAAAATGCAAAACTGTAATCAATGATGACAACGTAAATCTGTAAATACCATTTCTACAAATCCTCGCTTGATCACAAAGCACAACAAATGAAGTTGTGCACTACATTGTATTTAATTATATTATTTTCTTGCATTTTTTTTGGTTTTCTCTTACACGTACATCGTCCTTGATCTAATGCAAACATAAACTAAAACACCACGTTGGACTTTAGCATTACTCATTTGGTTATTATAACAAAAATACCATGTCGGACTTGTACCGACCTTAGGGCAGAAGTTTAAAGTTTAAGTTCTATTATACTATGTAGAGGATATAGCCAATATTTATGATGCATAAGAAGATCAATCAGTATCAAGTACAAAAATCCAAAATGGTCGGTAGAATTTTGTTGTGCTTGTTGACCCGTAATGCGATATATATCTTTCGTGAGTTTGAATTGTCAAATCAAATCTACTATTAATATAAGCACTAATATGAAAACAAAATTGAACGTTTAGCATTGAGAATGATATATACGTATGCATCTATCTCAATTATTTTATGTTACAATCTGCATGTCCTTATCTAAAACAGTATTCACATGCATCATAATTCGCATTCTCACTATGACTTTCAACTATTAATTTTACAATGTCAATGAAAAATGGCCTACATTACCTAAAAATCCTAGCTCAACAGTAACTACTTTGTTTTTTTTTGCTAGCAACCATAACTTTTTTACAATTATATAATTTTACAATAACAAAACCAAAAAAGAATATTTCCATTTACAAATATCTTCTAGATCGGCTAAACTCAAATTAACACTAACATACATAAAATGAACTAATGAAGACTCGAAATTTCTCCCCAAAAAAATAAATAAAATGAAGACACAATCGACTAAATTTTTTGTTGCCAAGTGAAAAAACAAAAATCAACGGTACGACTTGGTACGTAGGTGGCAGATTCTCGAATCTCAAATTCTCTAATCACACACAATGCATAAAATATTGTACTTCTATTGTCAAAATCTTGTTGCAAATGTTAGGCAAGCTTATATTATAAGTTTATAACTTAAAACGTCAAAACCCAAAACTGACACGTGTCACTCAGATAAGCCTCCATAACCATACCCTCAATAAATAAGGCCCACTTATGATTCTGTAAAAAGCCCACACAAACACGGACCACATTTTTAAGAATTTATAAATTTCACCGTATCTATATAAATCCACACATCTCAAAGCTTCTTTAGTTTATTTTCGTAGATAAGAACCACCGAACTAACAAAATTTGAAATTCCCAAAGCAAAAACAAATTACATCATTCAATTCAATTCTCAATGCCTCTTCTTCTCCCTACCTCTTCCTTCAAAACGACGGCCACCGTCGTAATCGCCGGCGTTTCATCTATTGCCACGGCGATGATTCTCACGGTCCCTTCCGTTTCCCATTTCGTAGTCTCTTGCTTTCCGATTATTTACGATAACACCGTCTTCCTCTTAAAACCACCGTATCTTTACTTAGTCATCAACTCTATCATCGTCTGCATCATCGCTACTTCTAAACTCACTCATAAATCGTCCTCCGTCGATGACTCTGAGATCTCGGAAGTAGTGACTCCAATACCGATACCGGTACCGGTTCATTTACCTTCTGATATCGATTCCGGTTATTTAAACGTGGTTCATGTGGTTTCTGATTATACCGGATTTGTTGAGAAAATCGATGACGTGTCGATTAATCCAACGGTGGAGGCTATCCGGAAGTTTCCAGAAGTTCAGGAGGCGGAGAAGTCGAAAGAGAGTAGCGATTCGCCGGAACCGGAGACGGAGAAGCCAAAATTGAAGAATGATTCGCCGGAGATTTCGATTCTGAAGCACAGTACGAGAAAACCGCCGCGATTTAATCAGCAAAAATCTCTTAAATCTAATTCAGAAGGTAAAATAATTTAGTTTTTTTTGCTCGAAATTCGAATTTTCTGAGAAGGGCAAAATCGTAAAATGACGGAGGAGTTGTCACTGTTTATACAGGTGGAAATAAAAAGACGGCGTTGGGAGTGACGAAGCCACCGAGGAGACAAGACACGCTGGAGACGACGTGGAAGAAGATAACGGAAGGACGTTCAACGCCGTTAACTAAGCACTTGACTAAATCCGACACGTGGCAAGAAAGAGCTCACGTGCAAAGCTCACCAGAAAATAAGGAGAAGATGACCAAGTCCGAGAATTTAAAGGACATAAATACCCCCACGGAGGAGAAGACGGTGTTGAAACGCGAGCCGTCGCCGGGACAGGAGGAGTTGAATCGGCGCGTTGAAGCGTTTATAAAGAAGTTTAACGAAGAGATGAGATTGCAAAGATTAGAATCTTTGGCTAAATACAATGAAATGGTAAATGGAGGGACTCGTTTGTAAATTTTCGTGGTTTTTGCTTAGGCGTCGGTGAAGGAGAAAAATGACGGCACAGTCGCAAAAGTTGACTTGACTCTTTTTTACAACCACTTAAAAGAGTTTTTTTTTCCTTCTTCCGGGGAACAAAATTTCAAAATAATGCAAAAATTGTGTTTATGATTGTTATGTTTCTTTTGGGGTCGAGACGTTAATCGTGTGGTTACAAGTGAAGGATTATATGTTAACAGTAGTGAGTAGTGACTAGTGTTCGAATCTGTTTTCTTTTGTAATTTTACATTATAAACAATATTATTTATTTACTATTACAAACACTTTGTTTTTGGCCGAAATGAGTTTGTAAGTTAAGTTTTTACATGACCATAGTAGCAGCAGGAAAAAGCCTATCCAAGAAAGTATATAAACCTCCTCCAAGTAGAAGAGCACCACTGAACCAAAACATAGGAAAAAATGGAACCGAGATTTAGTAAATCAACAATATGAAAAAGCAATAGCCTATAATCATTTATCTTTAACATACCTTATGGGATTGATCCATGCAGAGACCTTTCGCAACGAAAGTAAGCTCTGAAGAAATTTTAAGACGAGTAAATACGCAGTTAGTTTCATTACTGTAAGAAACTTAACTAAGAAATTTGCATTTCGCTATTTGGTTTTAAAAGAAACTACCTGTAAAGCTCCGGCAAAAGAAGCAGCGACGATAAGTGGAGCGACGTAACCTGTTGTATAGGTTAAGAGTAAGCTTCCACCAATTACTGGATCCTGTTTTTCACATTTTATCCATATCAGCTTTTTGCTAAACTTAAACCGTTTCTTAAAAGCTTGAAAACAAAGCCGGAAAGTTAACTAGCTTTCATGTTCATATTTGAGATAATGACATTTCAAATGGAAGGAGACGAAATGGAGTTACCCTGGAAGTAGCCACGTAACCAAGAAGAGTGGCTAGAACTGGAGTACTACAAGGTGAGGCAGCAAGTGCGAATGTGAGACCGGCTAGATATGCTTGTACACCTGACAGAACATTTTGTTACCAAGTATAAGAAACAAGATTTAATGACCAAAAAACCATGAAAGTTTTGTGTGCTAGGAGGTTTACTAGATGGGAAGTTTGCTGCTGCAGCACGAGGATCAAAGTTGTTAAAGAAAGAAGGAAGCTGAAGTTCGATTATCTGTAGGAAATACGTCATGTTAGACATGGCCATTATCTAATGCATTTTTCCATTCTGATTGATGCAATATGAAAAAAGAGTGATTGTAGCAAAAATTACCTCAAGGAGATTGAGACCCATTACAATAGCCAGACCGGATGCAGCTACTGGTAATCCTTGTCCTATTTGTCCATAGGCTTTTCCGGCAAAAGAAGCTACTATCCCAAGAAGGGCTAAGGTAGTTGCTAATCCCAGTGCGAAAGCAACTGTATCTCCAATAACCTAAATGCATGAAGAACTGAAAGGTCACTAAAAACTACTATACTTGTGAATGAAAACATGATGCATTTGATTGGACTGGGTCTATTGTTCCTTTAACGGAGCTTTGATTTGTTTACAGGAACTCAACTTTAACTTCTTTTAAATTTTGTCAATCTGCAACGACAATGATCCAACCAACTCCTAAGGCGACAGCTATTATCTAAAAATCTGTTCTGAAGAGCCACTAACCTGACCTCTGCTTTTGCCAGACCCAAATGCACCTATATGTTACAGCCATATGAAGGACAGGTGAGGAAAGAATTAGAACATCAAACTAAGATTCTAAATAACTTGTGAGAAATGTAAAATCTTGAGATAAGTTATCATACCAATATAACCAAGTGTCAACGGCAAAACACTAAGTGTACATGGAGACAGACTTGTCACAAGGCCTGCCCCAAATATTACTGCCAAACTACAACAGGGATAAATTAGCAGGATAACCTGATGGTCAAGGTCTCAGAAACGCGTTCATTGAGAGAGAACCCGAGAAACATACCTTGTTACACTGAGTGCTGATAGTTGATCTTGAACAGCTTCGTTAGCCTGTTGGTTAGCTGAATACAAGAAGTTCCCGACCGAATCTCCAAGGCTTCCTTCAGCCAAGATGTAAATGGAAGTGGCTTGATCCTGTCTTAAGGGGAAATTAGTTTCTGATTTTACAAGCAATCGGACGTATCTCAAGGCAGAAAAGCATAGGCACAAATTCGTTCCAAACAAAAATATTGAGATATAATCCCTAACCAAGGTCTAAGGAGAAAAGGAAAAAAAAACACTTATTGACATAATCTCAATAAACTATTCAGGTTAAGATGTGGAACATAATTGAACTAGTCTACAGTAACAGAAACAAAAGAAGAAAGCACACAAGTATATAAACAATAATATCAAAATCTATGATTAAACCTTACCAAGACAATCATCTTCAAGTCTGCGGCTTTTGCTGAGCTAAGAGTTACCAAGTTCGCCACTGGGAAAACCAAGATAAAGTTCAAGTGTTCATGATCAGATGTTTGGAAACATAATTAACGATAATTGGCTAGCTTCTTAAAACACATATCCTCATAAACTAAGCATTTACCTCAAGACTAAAAGATTTGATACATGCCACAGAACAATAACAGAATGAAGGAGGTGAGAAGAGAGTAGTGACAACATTACCTCCTAAACCACTAGCAAGCATCGCAAGTTTAATGCTTTTGCTCTCTAACCTCTCTAAAGAAACAGCATCAGACACTAAACTTCTCTCCCTCTCAAGCTCACAGTGCTTGCCAGCACGAACCCACCTTTTCTCTGTAGTCCATGGAGAGAAATCAAACTCATCAATAATGACCCAATGGCTCAAAATAATCTATTCCCAAACGTCAGTGTTCTAATCAGCTTCCTAAATCTAACCATTTCAAAATGAACGTTACAAAGAAGATAACTAAACATGTGGTAGCTAAAACGACAACGCGACCCAGTTTCAATTTCATATCATGATCATCACCCGAATTCAAAACACAGTAATTCCAAGCGCTATGCGAACGATACATCATCATCTTCAATCAAAATTCCCAAAGAGATTAAAAGTTTCATCTTGCTCAATTACTCTCTTTAAAACTAGAAATTGAATCAGAAGAACAAATCATCACTACCATGATTGAGTCTGCAGCTAGAGAATCCACCGACGAAACCACCGGTGATGCATCGGTTCACACTCAGATTCATGACTCTCCTTCCAGATAAGCGTCCGTCGTCTTAACGGTCCTCTCGCTTCACAGTCTTTTCTAATTTTCCATTATTATTTAATGATATATACTAATGGGCTGATTTTTTAAAGCCTATAAAGGCCCATTAACTTATATTAATGATTGGAGTGTACAAAGTCACTATGGATCCAATCTGATAACCAACAAATTGTGTATATACAAAGATTTAGAATAGTAGGGCTAATCGATCAGCAACAATCTTTAGCATAATTGTGGTTGTTTACATGGTACTAAGCTTATGTTTACAAGCCCATTAAACTACCAAAAATAAGAAGAAATTAGAAAATGCGTTGATATTTTTTTGGGGGGTTAAATTTGACTACTGATTGTAATTAATATCACATCGCACAATGAGTAATGTTGAGTGGGCTAATGAGTAGTGTGAAATTTTAAAAGCATAAACTCAGTTGTCATCTTATATTTAGCTTGATTTTACCAAACTTTTCAACAAACCCAATTTTGTAAAAGATACTTTGGCCCACTTTTAGGTTTTATACTTTCTAGCCAACATTCACTCACACGTATTAAAATCAAAAGTTGTGGTCGACACCGGTTCGTGGGGACAATTTTAAGATATGCATATGGATTTAAAGAAAGTATCTTATCCAACATTTAAATTATTTAAATGGAACGGTATAGACTACAATTACATGTTTCTTCCTTATTCAGACGTTGCTTCAATTCATAAAGTTCAATAATCGTGATTTATTTGATATAAAGATCCAACGAATTTCTTTTTATTGAGCTAGCAACGTAACTATCGCTAAAATCTTGAACTCGCATGCGATAATAGCTTTACCAAAATTTTAATGAGCATATGATGATGCGTATATATAACTTAATCCATAATTCCAGTTAGAATATGATTTTATTTTGGAACCATTCACTCTTTGAAATGATTGGTCTGCTTGGGAATATTACTGATAACTTTAACTGTGTGATAAAACTAAAATTTCAAACATTTTTCGTCGTTTTCTCTGTTAATTAGCGTAGTAGATCAATCTTTAAGACGTTGATTCAAGTCCTGTTGATGTGTCCTCTATGCACATATATCACATATGCGGTTACAACAAGTCCAGAACAATTCAAAGTTTAAACCCAAACTGATAAATTTGATAATTAGGCGAACTGGCGAATTACGTTTTCTCTCGTACTTCGAATACAAGCGCCACTACAACCACAAAACAAGAAAAAAGACAGAAGCATGTTTTTTTAAGAGAAAAGGTAAAAGAAGAAGAATGTCAGAGACTTTAGGACAAACGAATTGGGATAGACATGAAGAGACATGAGTGTAAATGGGGACATTCCCTTGTGGATATGTCAGAAATTTTAATAAATTAAGATATTACCCTTTCCATCATGCTCAATGATGCAAAGCATTTAACTCCTCGCATTGCATGTCTACATTTTTAAGGAAAATAAACAAAAAGTATATAATTGTCTATAGTTAGAACTAGAGAAATCTTACATTATTGAAATTTGAATATATAAAAAAGTTTGATTTGGTGTAATATTTTGTATTGTATATGGCCATTTAATTAAGTAGGGGTATATAAATTTTAAAGGGGTTAAGGAGTAGAAAAAAAGATTAGGAGTTTGACTTTTCTGTTAAAATATTTTTTTTTAAAGTTTAACTTGCCTTGCATAAATATCGAAATGCGCTTATAAAAAGATGCATATCTATTTGTTGTCATCGGTAGTTGGTAAGAAAATGTTCTAGTTTAAAAAATTTCTTAGTAATAATAAAAAAGGCATCTATATAGCGATGGAAATTAATCAGTAGTGGTCCAGTGATTTAAAAAAAAAAAGTTGAATGTCCTTTTTAAATAAATTTAGAGCATTTTGTACTGCTAATTCAAACATTTTAGACTAGTAGTCAATGTTTTCAAATAAAAATCCAAATTTCTATGAATTTTGGAAGTTTTTTTT
>Ga0041059_1001939_pt1 | contig 15966 bp, 17 predicted proteins | sample AraColnosormetaG_FD_56232 | JGI IMG/M metagenome (GOLD analysis project Ga0041059, IMG submission 56232) | Arabidopsis roots microbial communities from North Carolina, USA - Col MF nosort | ecosystem: Host-associated > Plants > Roots > Unclassified | place: USA: North Carolina | collected...
TTCTACAATGTCTATAAAAGAGTAGTGTAAAACCCTAATGTAATTATTGAGAAAGAAACGATTTTTTTACCAAAAGCTTGAAACTTTCTCTAATCGTTTCAGCAATGAGTGAATAATGAGATTATTATAAAAGAGATACAACTTGAGTAAATGAGTAAAATGATTATGAGTCCAAAAGAAAATGGAAAAAAGAGAAGGAAAGAATAAGCTTGGCACTTGAAGAAAATTTATGTCATTTAATTGCTCTGTTTGATTCTCAGATTCTTTATTCACATTAAGACCAACAAGTTGTGGATATATGCTTTCCCTCTCGTTGGCCGTTGAAGCATTTTTATTAACTTTGTCCCTCCAACGAAAGAAAAGTCAGGATTTTGTGTAAATTACTTATTTTTCCTTCTTCTGTCACAATCTTACTTTGAATTTTTGACATGAGAAAATAAATACTCTACATAAAGCTCATTTCGAGAGATATGGTTTTGTTATTTCTCTACTGTAAAAAAGGCAAATCAAGAAATGTCTTCACAAAAGAGTTCGCATCATAAGGCAGACTCCAAAATGGAACAAGATGTGAGTTTCTTTTCTTTGCTATTGAAGATAATTTGCAACATCTTTTTAAATGAAATCACCAAACTTTGATTAAAAATGTTTTATCTTGCTTTTGTATTTTCCTTGTTAAATTCTGCAGAACAATAGAAAAGCATGGATTTCACAACCGAGTGGTCTTAACTTTGTTTGGGGAGGTGACTCGAGATATTGGGTTATCCCTAAAGAACCAAGGTATCATCCGATTCATTCCGACTTAACCGATAAACCCAACTTTGGTTTACTGATACCAAAAATCTTAAACTGATTCATTTGATTGTTGGTTTTAGGATGCCTGCTGAGCTGAAGATGGTGAGTTGGTTAGAAGTAACCGGTTCATTCGACAAGATTGAACCCGGGAAAACATATCGAATCGGTTTTAAAATCTCGTTTAAACCGGATGCGACCGGTTGGGACAAAGCCCCTGTTTTCATGTCTGCTAAAATCGGGAAGAAAGGCAAGACAGTGTGGAAAAGAATCAAATCCGTTAGCCAGAACTTTGGTATACTGAAAGGTGGATCAGAACCCGTCAATATACCTGACGAGTCCGATGGCCTGTTTGAAATCTTGGTTAGTCCCACAGCGCTTAACCAAGATACTAAGCTTCAGTTTGGTCTGTATGAGGTGTGGACTGGACGATGGAAGACAGGTCTGTTGATCCACGAAGCCTTTGTTCAAGAAGTGTAAGGGGGAATATGATCATTATTGATTTTCATAATCCGAACGCAAATCTTATACCTCGTTTCAGTTCAAATATAAGAGCTTTAGATCATAACAATGTAATCTTATATACCTTTCTTGAACAAGTCTTAAAGCTCTGTATGATAATCTTCCGGTTTGAACCATAACGAGAAATCGATTCCTTTCGACTTCAAATTCTCAGTTGCGGGTGCAATTCTTTCCAGAAGCTACACCGATTAAACAAAAAATATGTGAGACCTGATCTCTAAGCACAACAGATTAAAAGCATTGATAAAAGTATGAACAGTTCATGAAACCTTGGGGTGAAGAACGCCGTTGGAGACCAAAACAGACCTATCAAACACAGAAAACTTCCCTCCGTCCATCCGAGTCACAGCTCCTCCAGCTTCCTCAACTATCTGTGTCCATTTTCTGACATGGATTAAGCTCTACAACTTAAGTACTTTAGTAAGAAAAAAACAACAAGAAGGATGAAGAAGACTACAAGAACACCAGCAGCCATGTCCCATGGCTTTAAACGGTACTCCCAATATGATTCCGCAATCCCAAGTGCAACATGACACATGTCAACTGCAGCAGCACCGAGTCTTCGCACTCCCCGACTCACATCAGTAAACTCTTTGAACAGTTCCATGTTAGTGCTCCATGCATCATCATGTTCATAACCAAACCCTGTGATAAGAAGTGCTCTCTCCACCTTCATTCAAACCCGAATAAATATCTAATAAACCAAAACCATTGAACACACCATGTCGAAACTTAAAATTGGATTCTTGATAAGTTACTTACAGCATCGGTCTTACTGACATGAATTTTTTGCCCGTTACACAATGCTCCACCACCTAAGAAGTGAACTAGTTAGACAAAATTTAGATATATAGCCAAACATAAGCTTGTCACATAGTACCTGCAGTTGCAGAAAAGGTTCGAGTGTTCCAGCACATCGGACCACCGACAAACTCTACCTGCATGATGAGATTTTGTTGTTAATCCTACTGACCAAAGAATCAGCAAATAGGAACTAACAAGCATTAGCTGGTTTGTGCAAGTATATATTGGATTTACCACAGAAGCAGCGGCGGGATTTCCACGATACAGAACACCGACGGAAACAGCAAAACTGGGATATCCATGAGCAAAATTTGTAGTTCCATCTATGCATAAAGGAATTAAGAGACTAATACTAAAAATCTCAGAGATTCCACACAAACACATGAAAAGAAAGCAATGAGATTTGTAAAGAGAGCTAAACCTAGAGGATCAATGCACCAGAGGTAATCAGAAGACGAATCGCCGATGATACCTCCTTCTTCACCAAGAATAAGATGATCACTAAAATTCTTCTTCACTACTTCCAAAATAGCAGCCTCGCTTGCTTTATCAGTACTGCAAATTCATCAAAAGTACTAAAACTTTAATAGCTTCAACCAATCAAGTCAACATGAACATAGTTAAAACCTCAAGCTAACAATTTTAAAAGGTGAAGAAGTCCTTACTCAGTTACTAAGTCACTGAGACCTTTATAAGTAATATTCCTTGGCTTATTTACAGCTTCCATAACCACCTAACAAACCAGATGATTCAATTCAAGTTAGTTTTGTTATTATTCTCCTTGTGCAGTTGTGCCCTACGAACCCAAGAACTTGATTCTAGTACCATTGAACACAATTTCAAGTCTCATCAAGAGTTTTTGTTTCCAATAAACATAAATTCAGATATTGTATTCTACAGACATGAAATTTCGAACCTCAGCGCCGGTTTTAGCGGCGAGTTCAACGACTTCAAGGAGGTGTGCCGGAGATATAGTTCCGGTGGTTTTAGCGCCGATTCTGGGATATCGCGTCTGATCAGAAACCTCAGACAGAACAGCTTTGGTTTGAAGTCTCGTTGTGGACTTGAAGCTATTAGACAAAATCCTCGTACACCGATATCGGAAAGTTCTGTTCACTGTCCGGCCTGAAATTGGGTTTTGCAGCGGAAGAGATGATCTGGGTAAGTGAGAGATTCTCAATGACATGTTTCCAGAGAATATTAGAGACCTTCCCATTGTTGGTGTCGCCGGAGAATTTTCGAATTTTTGTTGTTGTTCGGTTTTTGGTTTATATGAACGCGGCCAAGTGAACGGATGGTGGACATGAGAGAGTCCAAAAAGCTGATAGAACTTAAAATTGAAATTAATGAGAACATTGAACCAAAATCAGGTTAACAAATAACCAGAGATAACCGGTCTCTGTAGTATACTCAAATGGTTAGTTTTTGCCGATGGTGGTGCCCTAAACTCGAAAAAAAGATGGCGGCGTTTTTGCAAACTAACATCCGTCTGGAGATCATACCGGGAAGATACAGTTCTCTCACCGATCATAAGTTTCGTGCGCCGTATCGAATTAGGTGCGCCGCCGCTTCACCGGTGAAAAAACGGTATAACATCACTCTGCTTCCCGGCGATGGTATCGGTCCAGAAGTTATATCTGTTGCTAAGAATGTGCTTCAGAAAGCTGGATTTCTCCAAGGACTAGAGTTTGATTTCCAGGAGATGCCTTTCGGCGGAGCAGCTTTGGATTTGGTCGGAGTTCCATTGCCGGAGGAAACTTCCACTGCTGCTAAACAGTCTGATGCCATTCTTCTTGGAGCTATCGGAGGGTATGTGTAATGCGTGTGTGTGTTGTTTCTTCAGCAAATTTATTCTCTTTATGATGATTTTTTGTTCAGGTACAAATGGGACAAGAATGAGAAACATCTGAGACCTGAGATGGGTCTGCTTAACATTCGAAGAGATCTCAATGTCTTTGCTAATTTGAGACCTGCTACAGTTTTACCACAGGTATTGATTTGCTTATCACTTTGCTTTCTAGTTGTAAATATACTCAAATTTTTCTGTTTTTGCTTGTTCAGCTAGTTGATGCTTCCACACTGAAGAAAGAAGTAGCACAAGGTGTTGATATGATGATTGTAAGGGAGCTCACTGGAGGTATTTACTTTGGAGAGCCAAGAGGCATTACGATCAACGAAAATGGCGAAGAAGTCGGTTTTAATACAGAGATCTACGCTGCTCACGAGGTACTACTTACTCTTCACAATCTGCTGCTCTGTGACAATGTATGTGTATTAATGCATTGCTTTATCTTCTTCAGATTGACAGAATTGCTCGTGTTGCATTCGAGACTGCTAGGAAAAGGCGTGGCAAGCTGTGTTCTGTTGACAAAGCCAATGTCTTGGATGTATGTTTTGAATTGTTTTTCCACTCCACTCTTGTGTGTTTTTCGTTATACAATTATTTTTTTGTTTTGTTTCGTATAGGCATCAATATTGTGGAGGAAAAGAGTAACAGCTTTAGCCTCTGAATATCCAGATGTTGAACTATCACATATGTATGTCGATAATGCTGCGATGCAGCTTGTCCGTGACCCGAAACAGGTGATCTTCGCGCATATATAAAGCTTAGCCGTTGATTAAGCTAACACAGAAGTGGAACTTGTAGTACTCACGGCATTTTTAAAAACATTATTGCAGTTTGACACAATCGTCACCAATAACATTTTTGGTGATATATTGTCTGATGAAGCTTCAATGATCACTGGTAGCATTGGGATGCTTCCATCTGCAAGTCTTGGTGAATCGGTAAGTAAGACTAAATCTAATATTTCAAGGTTCCTCTGTTTATTATTATCATATATTGATTGTTAAACTTGTGATGAAAACTAGGGACCTGGACTCTTTGAACCTATACATGGTTCAGCACCAGATATAGCTGGACAAGACAAGGCAAACCCATTGGCCACCATTCTCAGTGCGGCGATGCTTCTCAAGTATGGACTTGGAGAAGAAAAGGCTGCAAAGATGATTGAAGACGCGGTCGTGGATGCTCTGAACAAAGGTTTCAGAACCGGAGACATCTACTCCCCCGGAAATGTATGTGTATGATGATTTCTGTCTTTTGTTTTGTATAAGTTAATGACAATATACTTAAAGAAGTCTTTTTGTGTTTTGAAAATGCAGAAACTGGTGGGATGCAAGGAAATGGGTGAGGAGGTTCTCAAATCAGTGGACTCCAAAGTTCCTGTTTAAGAAAAGTGTGTAGCCCTTGGTTTTACTGTTACTTTTTTGCTAATACATGTATTAGAAACTGTATTCTTGTAGCTTTTATAATAATAAAATATTTGGGATCGATTCTGCAATTCAAAGACAAAATTCTCCAAGAACATTTGACAAGTCTCCTGCCTCAGTACCTTGTTCTTGAAGATTGAGAAGTTCTCGCCAACTACAAAACTCAACATCTTCTTCAATCAATATTTGTTAAACGAATAAAGTTTCAAGAGAGACAAGAAACTATGTTTTTTAGCCGCTAGAGTATTACATTTTTCTACTGAAAAACCAAACTTATAAAACATAACATTTATAAATCCGAAAACAACTATCAATCATCAGGTTAGCCTTTGGATTCACGACGACTTATCAGATTTGCGTTCAGCGTCTGCGGCAGACTGCATTTGAGCTGCATATGGTAAGTTCCAGAGAACATCTTTAAAGGAAGTCTTGCAGAAGGTTCAAGCAAAACACATTTATTGGCGATTGAGATGGCAATTGGGTAAAGACTCCTGCGAGCTTGTTGTTAGGACCGTTGGACTTCCTATTTTCTGTCGACAGTCTTGGCTCCCAAATGACGTCTGCAAATACAACATTGCAGCAACAGCTATTAACAATGATGAAGATTTGCTTCTTTTCTTTACCCTATATGATACCATTTCGTTGAGAAGATAGGCCTCTCCTTTTTGTAGTAGGTACTGGTCCTATCAGAGATTCCAGAAGTATGAATCCAAAGTTGTACACATCGCCCTCTGTTTTAGCCATTTTCCTGCATAATTCCAAAGCTAAGAAACGTGATGAATCGAAATCGTCTGTGGCTTCCTTTAACTCTTCAAAAGAAAATGACCGGAATGAGGGCACACCTTGTGCACCTAGCTTTGCTGCTTGAGAGATTAACCCTGCAAGACGAAGTCGTACAAGGATATTAAATTCCTGAAAGACAATTGCCACCAGGCGGAGGTCTACAATTTGAGTCAAAGTTACTCACTTGCACTAGCAAGAACTTCGGAGGAGAGACTGGTGTGTGAGTTATCTCTGTCACAACCTTAAGCCGAGTTTGAGGCACTGACCTTTCTCTTGAACAACAGCAAGAGCAGCGGTTTATACACACAAGAACAAATACATCTCCACCAAGGACAGCAACCAAAATCCCAATCTTTCTTCCTTGGAACTGTTTTCCCTCAGTTTCAGCCTCTTCGATTACGAATTCTTGATGCTGATCATGACTGCCAATAATGGAAAAGAAACGGGGAGGGGTCCCAATTAATCTGTTATTCGACAAATCCAAGTTTGCCTCCACAGGTCAGATTATGCTGTAGCTTCCCACTGAGCTTGTTAGATGCAAAGTCTAAGTAACTAATGTTTGGCAAAGAGAACAAGAACCGAGATGAAGTTCCAGTCAGATGATTGAACGTCAAGTCAAGATGCTGAAGCTGAGACAAACAACCAAAACTTCTGGTAGTAACCAATAGACCTGAGGCTGTTGATTGATCACACTCGAAACCTCATTGAATCTAACATCTTACACAAAAACAGAAACAGCCTTATTTCTGAATCCAACAACAGCTGCCAAAACTTGAAAGTAGCTAACAAAAGGAAATGATTCCACCACAATGGCTCCTGCTTCAGTTCAGAGCAGCTTATAGAAATCTGAATAACGGATTCTTGATTACACAATTCATTATACCAAAACCATATAAAGGATTACTACAGATTCAACAAAAATTCACAACCTTCCTTAAATCATTCTTCTGCCATTTGATGATGAACATATTCAAATTCCCAGAAATATCCATCCTTACTATCTCCAACAGATGCAGAAAAAAGAATCAGAATTTTAAAACCCTAATTTTACCAATTACGTAGCTCACAAGATCCAAAATAACCTTTCGCCGACAACAACAACAAAACCACCGTATCTAACGCTGCTCAAACTCTCGCTGATGGCGAGAGAGACAGAGAGAAAGTGAAAGCTGAGCGTATTCGCACTGTTTACGCTTAAGGCTTGTTCCGCCGCTAGAGCAAAGAGACCTCACCGCCTCTGATTCCTCCGGACAAGCCTCCGCCACCACGCACTCCGCAAACGCCTTGTTCAAATGTCTGCAACCGGATCTCCTTGCCGGTCCTTCCGGCATCCGACGGTGGCACTGCAACAACGCTTCCTCCAACCGATCGCAAGATTTCATCGGAATCTCTCTGATTTTTCCGGTGTGAATCCGTCTCATCTCACGATGTAACTCACTAGTTGGGTTTGGGCTTTTGTTTTGTAAGCCCATATTTATCTCTTTGTTAATAGAGTCAAACCCACTTTTTTAACACACATTATATCATTATATAAAAACAAAATAATTAAACAAATTCAAAATATCAAATTAAATTTATTAAAAAATTAATGCTAAATTTAAAATTGAATATGTTATAAATACTGGAAATTTTGAACAAAAAATTCAACTAGCAAAATATACATAAATGAGCAAAACATAAGAAAAATATATGCAAAACATAAGAAATAATGACAACCGGTAGAAAATGTAGTTTAAAATTTGAGACACTAAAATTAAAAGAGATGATTCTTAATTTCCAATTAAAAAAAATAAAAATAAGTGATTTGCTTAGACAATGATGTTATTTGATCTGATATTGTCTGCGTAGAATGTTTTCTTTACAATAACAAATTCAGAGTGACGCTTACAATACAACTTGATGCTACAATCTTTAGTGTTTTGGTTTTATACAAACTAGTAGCAGTATTTACAGAGGTCTCATTTCTCATGTCCTCGTCTCTGAAGGCAACCAACCAGAAATCACGACATATAGATAAGTAAATTAAAAGTAAGGTAACTATTTTCCTAATACATTTTTTGTTTTTGTTTTTTACGTCATGTATTATTTTATCTATTTGACACATGTCCGGTTCTATCACTTACTCAAAAGTCGAAACTCTTTTGAGAGAGCTAGTTCTCTGTTTTTTAATCCGTTTATATTTATTTTTATTCTACTAATTCAAGAGAATCCATCTAATTATTCAAGAGAACTCCCGTTGAAAATGTTCTAAAGAATTAAACTTCCAAATCTGGCCCAAGTCGTGAGTTGACTAAAACCGATTTCTCACATATATGAAGATTTCGTACATAGTCATTTTCTCGTGAAACAAAATAATCGTTGGAAAAATGTCCTCCCATCAGTAAAATACCACTATTCTTTTTATTTTTACTTTTTAATTGTTAGTTTAAGTCAAATTAATTACATGTGGTGGTTCGACGATTTAGTCAACCAGAGAAAAAAGTATGTTTGTGACTTTTTGATCTTTGCCAATGTCTTAACCGAAGTGGTTATATGTGACTACTTTGCAATTGGCTAGACCAACTATTTTTTTACTTCATGAGTTATGATTAGTTTTTACTTTTTAAATAAATAATTAAGTTCTATAATAATATATTCACTTTCGAAAATTTATTATTTGTCATTAATCATGGCTTTGTTTAGATATTATAGTTCTCATACATCTGTAATTGTACAATGTTATATTAAAATGTGAATATATTTAGAAAAAAAGATTCAAACGTTACAAAGCAAGTTAATACCAAAACATAGCTCAAACCAATTTCATTTTGCATATACTGCAAGTAGGTCCGTGCAATTGTTTCCATTAATTGATACATCAATATTAAAATGGTGATTATAAATCCTATAATTAATTATTATGAATTGTGATATCTATCTCCAGCACCATATTTGTTACAGATTCCAAGGGTCTTAATTTGGTTTGTATCTTTGATCTGATACCCCATTGTATTGACCATTTGGCGAATGTTCTTAATCAAATATGTATCGATGCATGGAACTAGTAATATTGTTTGCACAAACAACTAATATACTTACAAATGATCAAAAGACATCAGAAACCATATGAAATAAATTTTACATCTTTAAAACCAAACTATAAGGAAGTATAATCTTCACGATCTTAAAAAAAAATTCCATTATGAATCCTTCAATTAAGAATCTTTAAAACAAACAGAAGTTGCTGATCAAAGCAGAGAATCTCAATGTCGATGATTGGTTACATTTGCATATGGCACAATCTATATTAGAGAAGGCTTGAGCCGTAGTCAGTTGTACATGAAAAGTGTAGACGTTGATTTTTCTCTGGTCGAACTATATATGAGTAACAATCAGCCAAAAAAATGGCAATAGTATGCAAGATTAATCTTAGATGTATCTAAAACCAATAATGCTTGTTTCTAACTCGAGGAGATTATAAAACCCAACTCTATATCCCCACAAAAAAGATTCCAAATTATTTACATTCAAACAAGTTTGATCTATTAGCTCTCATTGTATGTACAATAAAGCAATCATAAGATTCCATGTTAAAATAAAAACGTATATTTTGTAGAACATCTATCACATGGATTAGAGTGATGTGTAACAAGCCAATTGTATTTAAGTTCATTAATAACTTATATATATTTTATTGAAATATTTCCTAAGTCTCCAATATAAGATAAATTGTTGTTAATATCATGGGTCTTGTCACTAAACTAATACGCTTCTTTTTTTTCTTTGTCACAAGATATATGTTTATTTAATAATAGATCTAAGTATAATAGGTCAAGAGAAAGAAACACATAGGCACATGTAAACGCGTCGCTAGCTACCAACAAACATGAACTTGTGGACATATTGATTATACACAGTAACTAAGACATATATGCGTATATTTCGGAGAATGAAGATGTGATACTTTGAAAATAACACATAATTGGATTGGATTTACTATAGGAAGTAAAATTAAGAAAATGACAAGTAAATGTATCGTTACCTCTCCAATGGTGATAGAGGGATCGTAAAAGTTAAGGCGGAAACGCCTTTCTCATGAAATGAAGTGTTTATATCTTTTTTGCATTGTTGGTGATTTAGTGACTGAAGCTGCAGGATGACCTAGTACTACTATCTATAAACACACACACACACTGACACACACACCACATACATCTATATATATACTAATAAAAACAGAATTTTGAACGGGTTCAAATTGATGTGTACCATACACAAAGTGCATGCATGTAAATTATGTACATACACACACATGCGTGAATCCATAAACATATATTAAAAGCAGTCAAATAACTAGAGATCATGCACTAATTATAACTTTGAGTTGTGGCCATTAAGAGCTGTATGTGTGTGCATAAATTATAAAGAAGTTTAGTGATGTGTGTATGTCGTATGTAGCGATTACCAGATCATGCTGGCAGCTTCAGCTTCTAAAAACCAACATAGATAATTGAAAAAGAATGAGAAGAGAAATGCCTCCTTGTGAAGCTTTTTTCAAGATTTGAGTTTTTAGGAGAGAGCAAACATTAACAAGAAGAAAAGAGACAGGAAAAATGCTCAGCTTGATAATCTTAATCGAGATTCTTCTCTTTCTCACACACACACACATATGTATATAACAAAAAATTATCACCAACAGCAACTTTGAATAACTATTTAAATAAGAAATTATAATAATACACGTTACACAGATCCTTGTTTGGATAAATGGACCACAATTGTGTATTTTTTGTTTCTATTTTTTTGTCAACATGTGTATTTAATTTTGGTATACGATAAAATGTCAATATAATACAGTTGGGATCATGATATTTTGTTATAGTTTAAAAATATCGGTTAATCTATATATTAATATTTCTTAATTATATAAATAATCTATCAATGTAAGATATTTTCCTTGGGAATTTAGGAGAATATGTGTTTGGACAGTTTCATTCAAGTATTATTAATGTTTTTGACACTCAATTTTTTTCATTTTTAGCTAAATTAAATCCTTATTAAGAGAATAACAAATATGTCGAGTATTTTTTTGTCGTCTTTCTATGATATATTAGTTTAAATAGTTTATATTGAAATTCTTTATTAACAATCAAGTGTTCCAAATGGCATAAATAATGAAAATAGTTTAGTTGACATATGATATGGTACAATTGTTTCTAAATTTTTAGCAGTAGATGGTATAAATTAACGGTTAAATGGTTAACAGTTTAACACCATATGTTTACATGAATAGAATGGCATTAGTTATCTATTTTAACCTACAACTTCAATCATAGAAGGAAATTAATAGTTGGCACACCTACTAAAATCTACCATTGTAAACTTTTGTTTTTGTCTATTCATATTTCTCCTTCGTTAAAAGAAATACATAATAGAGTTTCGATCTTCAAATGGTTATTTGCCTCAATTGAATAAGCGGGCCATAATTATACATACCACCACTAAATATTTACGTAACTATATTAAGATATTTTTCTAGAAACGAAAAAGATGGATGAAGAAGAGAAGATAGGGTTTTAGGAATTAATGGCTGAGACAACTGAAAAGGATACGAACAAATCCGAAATCTTCATTGCACGCGTCTTCTGTCTTATTGCATCTCCTCTTTCTTTTTGTCCTCAGCCCTCACTATCCATCCAACATGTTCACACATACATGCATGCATACACAAAAACACTTATACATATTTGTAAATTACTATGTGAAAACTTCGATTTCATGCGCGAACACTCGTAATAAAACGTTCGAAATAGATTTTTTAGACATATATGTGCCAGTCTCCGGATCAATACCAGAAGAAAATTGATATATTATTTTACTTATGAAAACAATCATATTTCCACGCATAAAAACACCACATTCTTCTAATCAATCACAAAACTTCCCATGTTCGGATACAATTATACTAGTATATAAGTGTATAAATTGGAGTGACAAGAAACAAAAATAAGTGTATTAATGAATCGATGTGCTTACAAGTAGTAATAAATAGACGTTGGCATGACAAGATTTGTTGGAAGATGGAGTTGTCTTGAGTAGTGTGTTGTCTCTTGTCATCTCTAGTGTCTTTTGTTTTGTGTTTTACTCATAAATTGAATCATTTCCAGTTGTACGTAGATATATTTTGCTTCATACATTTTTTCCTTACAAAGTAAAAAACCACATTAAAGTACTCAACTAAGAACTGTTAATTTTAACTTTTAAACGAAGGCATTACTAATTAGTTGATATATCTCTTCATAATATAATTATGTACATCACAATTGTCTTCATAATAACTACAAAAACAAGAAACAAGTATAATAACGCTACGAGTCTATGCATGATAACTCCATTAAATGTTTTCCTTGTTTTTGTTGTTATAATTGACGTAAATTATTTAATAATTGGGTCCATAGAAACGTGATTATGTTTTAATGTCTCCCATGATTGGAATAAGAAAAGATAATTAGACTTTATTAAGTGTGACGAACAAAATAATCCCCACTCGTCTTTTCTTGGTTTGACAATTAGTTTGTGAATAAGATTCGTTAACCAAACCAAATCAATGACTTGATTATTTGTGTCCATCAATCAGCATTGCCACCTAGCATTTTATATTATTTTATTGTTATTTCAAAGTTGGTAGTTAGAAACAAACACAATGTTTTTTACCCTTTTAATTAAATGCTAGTTGCAAATTTTAAACTCAAACTCTATTAAAATGAAAAAACAACCATAATAAAATATGGAAGATGAAAACTTGATGAGTCAAACAAAGATTGTGTTTCAAGTTAAAAACATACAATATGTCGTAACTCGTTAAACCTTTAGTGTGTGGTTTCCTCGTTTATGCTCTGCATTCATTACTTCTCTATCTTTTGCATCATCTTCATCGCGTTATATACTCTGTCTCTGCACTTCTTATAAGCTCAGTGTTTTGTGCTTAAAGTGGTTGAAAGTTTGTGTTCATGAGAGGTTAAAATTCCATAATATGATTGCAATTTGTTGTACAATTGCAAGCGTTTGTAAATTTTGCTATTAGTTCTGCTTCTTAATTTACTTGGTAACTCGATCGTATCTTCGATATTGAATGCAGACTAATAAAAAGAACATCCAAATATACGAGTTCCCTTCGAGTTACCGAAGTAAACCTCGCCTCGAGGTCATGCGTCACCTATACTAATCAGAAAGATGTTTCTCTCTTAGCGTTACATGGTTCTTATAGCATTTCCCTCTTTCTCTTGCTGGTATCAATCGGCCAAAGAAGAATTACTAAAGAAATGAAGAAGTAATCACATACCACTCCAGAGCTTCTAACCTCCCTTAGGCATGGACGCAATCAGCAGCCCACTTCTTTCTATTGCGTCCAACATATGCGGAACATGACTCATTAGTGTTCTGTAAAGAGGATAGATAGATTCTTGGCCCAAAGAACCCTCTCCACAAAGCTTAACCGATAACAGAAGAATAATGTTCATACAAAACGCCACCGGAACGCTGCTTAGATCTTCAAAGTAATCAATCAAGCTATAAGGAACACAGCTTCTTTATACTCATCATCTCGACCATCACAAGTCCAATTTATGATCAAATTCTTTGAACCATTGTTTCAGCTACTTATTAGTGTGCAAATAGATCGTAGAATCCAGTCACTAGATCTGTCACAAAGATTGTACAAAGTTCTAATTATTAACTTAAACATAGCCACTTTCATACACACACTCTCGAGTTCCTATCATACAAACAATATACATAAAAGTATAAACTCTCTTCAGCGAAGATGATGCCTGTGAGAAACCAAAGAACCTTCAATATAAAGCAAATCTAAAGTCTCCAATCCAAAATTTTCATTCTTTAAAGAAACACATACATACCTTAATGTTTCCTTTGTTCCTTTACGGATTTTGCAACGTATAGTTGGAAGCCCTAGCTTCTGATGCGCCTCGTATCTGTGACATCCCGAGAACCCTAAACCAATGGAAGAATTTATCATTTATAAGCTTTCAAAGAACAGATATCACAAAGAACAAGAAAAGTACCATAGTAAGTTCCATCAACTTCAATCACATCAATCTGTTCAAAAACAAAACACAAAATTAGAATTATGAACCGAAGAAATTTGAAATCAGAATTGAATAACCGAGTTGCTTAACCGGAACTTGAAGACCGATTTGACGGATACTATCCATAAGCTCTTTCACTTTGTTCTGATCGTTGGATCTGGTTCGCATCAACGGTCTTCGTATCTTCTCCAACGGTAATTCCACAATCATCGGTCCTACACCGCCGCTAGATCCTCCGATCACCGGCGGCGAACCTTGAAATCAAAAATCAATCGCAGAGACTCAGCTTCAATTTCAAGCTTAAATTTCAGATTACTGTGCAAGTATTAGAGCTTAAGAGCGTTACCGTTGGATGAAGAAGCTGAAACAGAGAAGCTTCTCAAGCTAATTGGTAATCTCATCATCAAATTCGCCATTGTCGCCGTCTCCTCTCGTCTCTAAAAATAATATTTATTTGAAAATATTTGTGAACGAAATATAAAGAGTGAAAACGACGACGTATGTCGATTAACTCGAAATACGGCGTCGTTTCGTTAAAAATATTTGTAAACGAGATTTGGGTTGAGAAAGCCCAACTTAAGCCCACCCAAACAGATGAAATCATGAGCACAGATGGCATGGCCTGTAAAAAAAACAAAAGTCGATCGAAAATGCATCGTCAGCTGGTTTCTGTCGAAATTTGGAACAACCTTGACGAGGAGGAGGATATGACGATTCCCATGGATGATGATATGGAGAACTGCGGCAAGCGTCGAGTGGAGAGGGATCAGATGTAATTCTGTTTCTTTCATCTTCTGATTGTTTAGAGGTTGATCCATGCATGTGTTGGAATTTATCCACAGCTTTGATTTGTCGGAAATGACTAGTAGAGTTCCTTTTTTAAATTAGAAATGGTTAGTTTACATATTAATAAATAATTATTTTTTTGTTAGTGTTTCGATTTTGATGGTTTAATCAGTAGCTCTGGTGCCTTGGAAGCCTCCTACTGTGAAGGCGAAGGGTGTCATAAAAAGCATACTTATCTTGCCTTGGTCAAGCTTATGCGAAGACGGGGCTTCATCTTTACAAGTGTAAAAACTACCAACGAGCTGTTAGCCGAGTGATAAATCTTCCAAATGGAGTAGTTGAGTTCGAGGCACGTTAGGAGGGATCTCTTCTCGAAAGGAGATGAATTTAACTTGGTGTGAGTCCCGCCTCTGGAAGATGTAGGGCCTTTGGGCTTGAACTTCCAGATATTCAAGAAAAAAAAAATGTAAAAATTAGTCTCCTCTCTTTGTGCTTTTTATTGACATGTTGTACATATCTCTTAGTTTCTTGTTTTCTTGATCTACGAGGGGACAAACTTGAAGCTCGATCTCCTAAAGAGATTTAACAACGATATGCATTGTCTTTGCTCTTTCTACATAACTTTGCTTGCATTCGATCCAACCAGCCGTTTGCAAGAGACTTTTCAGGTTAAAGTTGAATAAAAAATGTTATGGCAGTTTAGATTTCATATGTCGTATTGCTAAACCTAGACCCCTAGGTAAAAGGTGACTTGTGGTGCATTTTTTCATTTTTACATCACGTAAATCTCACTTGTTGGCTAATTAATGTTGCGTAGTGAACACTAGGCCTGGGCACGAAGCGAATATCCGGAAAATTTGGGATATTTGTTATTCGATTCGTTTTAATCGAATACTTAATTTTATTATTTGCTTTGATCCGAAAA